>JGI994J12354_10000870_pt1 | contig 30865 bp, 29 predicted proteins | sample IntmicLarv3ML3BL_FD_12354 | JGI IMG/M metagenome (IMG submission 12354) | reverse complement strand
ATGCCGTCATATATAACATTATATTCAAATTTACCGGGTTTATAGCTTTTTTCACCAAATTCACGTTCCATGCCAATACCTTCTTTCAAAATTTTCCTCGCTTTAAAAAGCAAGTATTTAACCATATTTTCAGATACGGAAAGAGTTTGCGAAACTTTTAAAACAGAATAATCTTGCGAATAATAGAGCACCGCCGCGGTTCTGTATTTTTCGGATAACAAAGCCAATTCACGTCTCAATAAATTTATTTCCTCGTTGTTTATCAAAAGCGAATCCAAATCAATATTATCACCGGGTAAATCTTCGTCAAGTTCAGAAAAAGTCTGCCTTTGTTTTACTTTTTTTCTGCACCAGTTTTTATAAACGTTGTTCGCCACAACCCACATAAAATTATAAAAAGCTCTGTCGTCACGAAGATTACACGCCGATTTTAATATTTCAAGTAAAATATCCTGTGATAAATCCTCGGCTTCCTCTTTTGAGTTTGTACGCGCGAGACAATATGAAAATACAGTTTTCGCGGTTTCTTCGATGTGTTTGTTAATAATTATCTGTTCCAAACTTTTTTCCCTCTGTTTATTTTTTGAATCGATTCTGTAATATAAGTGAAACGAATTTGAATTCGGTTAATATAAAAATACAAAAAAACGAAAAAATTTCCCGTATAAACGCAAATCCGCTTTAAAAATAAAGCGGACACGCGTGTTTTTTATTTTCGGTCAAATTTATATCTGTGAACCCATTTTTTATCGAACCAATCCCTTTTGAAATAATGCGCGTCAGCCCATTTCGCGTCAAACCAATCTTTGTCAATCAATATTCTGTCGGAACGGTCAAATCTGTTGGATTCATCAGATGTTTTGTTGTTATTGTAATACATGAATTTACGTTTCATAATAATTATTACCCTTTCACACATAATAAATCTAAATAAACAGACCAATATTATTATATGAAAAAGATATATAAAAGTTTTATTGTTTTATCAAAAACACCGCGACATATGAAACAGTATTAACGCCGTTTATATAGTTTAACCCGTGGGAATTTGTCATGTTCGCAACGTTCATGCAGTAACCCTCAACAGAAGATATTGCCTTGTCGGGAAAACGGCAGGGAACTCCTCCGTCGATTATTCCGCATTTCGGGCATATATGACAACCTCCCGCGCCCAGAACAAGCATTTTTTCATAAGTCAGATTTTTTATAAGATATTCACGGGTTTTATCTATATTTTCAGAGTGAACTTTTGAACCCTCGTCCATACCCTCAAAATCATATGAATCTTCGAGCGGATAAATTGTCTGTATAAGAATAACGGTTTCATAAGATAAAACCTCGTTTTTTAAATCCTCAGGCTCGCCGACAGACGGCGGACATTTATAATTTTTACCGTATCTTCCGCATACGTTTTGTTTGCACATATCCCTGAACATATTGTCAAATATTATGTCGGTAACATGAAATACAGTCGCCGCCGAAATACCTAAATTTTTTATGTTTTCTATATATTCTGTATTTATCATAATTAAAATATCTCTTTTGTGGATTTAATAAAATGATTTTAATAGTCGTTCACAACTTCCATCGCTATTTTTGCCCATGTCAATAAATGCTCCGGTTTACCCGCAACCGTGGATATATCTTTTAAAACAATATCGCACGAGCCGCCGTTTCTTTTTACCGCATTGACTATCTCTTTGAGTTCTTTTCTTATCACAGCTTCGTCAAATACAGTGCTGACATTTGCGGGATTTGGTTTCGCCGCTATAACATAATCATTTCCGATAACTTCCGCCGCTACGTTTATATCAGCCCACGGCGTAATTGAAACTTTACGCAGATTTTTTATTTTTTTGATAATATCGACTTTTTTATCCAAAGGTTCACAGCAGCCGTAATAAACCATACCGAACGGTTTCATTGATTCAACCGCATAATCTATTTCAAACTCATCGTGCATAGCTTTTGAAACAGAACCGAAAATCTGTGCTGCCGCACGTCCCCAGATATTATTTAATTTTATATTGTCAAAATTTTCGGGACGTTTTAAATCGTCGGTGAGTGCGGGGGTACAATGTATATACGCCTGTTCAACTCCGAGAAGTCCTTGCTCCTCTATCTGCCGTGTCATATCAATAAAAATATCCGTCATTTTTCTTGCGATTTTGTGCATAAATTCGGGTTCTTCGGCTAAATCCGCAAGAAGATTTTCAACCCCTCTCAATCTTGAAACATTATCCCACATTACCTGTCCCAAGCCGTAATCCGACGATAAACCGGTTAATTTCACAGGGATAATATCCCCGATTATATCGGCGGTAAACTCAAATTGTTTTTTTGTCCCTGCTTCGTCATATGTAACGGTGTGATTATGAAGTTTTGCCAAATCATCTTCATTCGCGAGCATATCCATATATTGATGTGACATGATATAATTTTTCTCGTTTGTTTTAACAATTTTTTCTTCGGTTTCAATACCTATACCCGATATACTTACATGTTTCGAGACTAAAAAAGCAGGGTTAAGATATAAATCACAGCCGAAATATTTATGTCTCGCGAGCCAGAATCTGAAATGTGATTCAAGTGCTCTGAGACCGGGGTCTTCACAAACACAGTCAAGGCAGTTGTCTATATTAAGTTCAAACCAAGGGATTTCATCAATAAGCACAACGGGACGTATCATTTTCCTGTCGTTTACAGCTTTATAAAGCCGTGCTTTATCGAGATTTTCCCCGCTCATGGCTATATTATAATATTTCGCGGCAAGTTCTCTGACGATTTTTCGCTCTTTTAAGAACGTTATGTTATCCATAAATATAAATCCTTTAAATTATGTTATATAAAAATTATTCGTTAATTGCGCCGAATCCTGCGTTAATAAATACGTTCTGACCTTCGGGTGACAACAGCCATTCAACCAGTTTTCTTACGGGAGAATTTTTCGGGGTATCTTTTTTTATCACAACGTAATAATTTGTTGAATAAGGATATTCTTTTGATATAATCGTCTGACTGTTCGGTTCTACTCCGTCAACGCTTAATATCTTTATATCATCCCATTTTTGTATTTCTTTGTTGTTTTGAAAAAAGTAATAAAGAGTATATCCCAAAGGATGTCTGTCTGTATTTTCGCTTTTATCACCGTTTATAAAATTTTCTATTTCATCAACAATTGTAAACATCGACAGCATTTGCCTGTACTCATATATTTTTTCGTTCACTTCTTCACCGTCAAGAACGAATTTTTCCAAAAGCGCGTAAGAACCGCTGTCGGTATTTCGTGTCAACGCTTCTATTTTCAAATAATCACCGCCGCCAAGCTGATACCAGTTGTTTATTTGCATATCGGTGTAAATACTTTTTAAATTTTCCGCCGAAATATTGTTTACCGGGGTTTCTTTATGTGCAATGAAAATAAGAGCCTCGACGCAAACGGGGATATATTCAAGTTCAACCCCGTTTTCATTTGCCATAGATTTTACTTCTTCCGACGGGTCGGGGACAATTATTAAATTGAGACTGCCGTCAATCAGCATTTTATATGATTTAACTGTTTGCGCCGCTTCTGCCGGCAGTCCGTTCCATGTTTCTTTATCGTCAATCAATTCGGGGTTATACATTGATTTATAGATTTCCTGAATAATTGACAACACCGAAGTAGACCCGTCAATACGTGGATAATTTTGTGAGTTTACGCCTATTTTATTAGCCTGCCGCGTCATTAAAGGGTCTTGATTCTGATTACAGCTCTGAAATAATATAACCGCGGCAAAGATAAAAAATAATAATATGATACCGGTTTTATTATATTGTTTCATAAATTTATTGATACTCTTTTAATTTTTGTGGGGTGAATATTTTAATCGTCATTTTTCCAGCTTGCGAACAATTCATCAAGAGAATCATAGATTTTTGCTGTACTGTTCGCTATTGCGGTGTCAATTTCTTCGGCGTCGCGTAAAAGTGCATCGGTTTTGTCATAAATCTGTTTATCGACGCGAATATTATATGTTATATCCGACATTTTAATTACCTCGATATTTACAGTCCTGCAAAAACTTTGTCAACTTCTTTTAATTTAACATAAAAATGTTTATTTTAAACGTTTGTTATTATCACATTGCTCGCGCCAACGGTAAAGCCAATCAAGCTGATTGTCCATATCCGTACTGTCAATACAGTCAAATCCCGCTATTTCCATAACTGTCGCTTGTGTGGAATAGTGCTGAACAGCTATCAAATTATGAAAAGCGTCTGTTTCTTCCTGATTTAACGCGTTATATTTTTTGTATTCGGGTATAAAACGCTCGAAAATTTTATTCGACTTATAATAATTGCGTTCGTCAAAATCAAAATGCTGTGTTTTATCGCATATCAAAGTCGGGTCGTACATCGGAAAACCCTCGCATGAAGTGTCAAAATCATGTATATATAATTTTCCGCAGGGCGTTTTGCGTATATTACCGTCGTACATATCACCATGACAATATCCCATCGGCAAATCTTTGATTTTGTCCCATAATTCGTCGCCGTATGCGATATATTCATTTATTCGCGGATATTGTAATTCCCGCAGAATATCAATATACCTGCCTATATAAAATTGTTTGCCGCGTTTAACGAGTTTTCCGGGATATTCTTTCATTACATGATGAAATCTGCCCAATAATTCACCGATAGCTTCCGCGTCTTTATCGGGTTCAGAATCCGCGCCCTCAATAAATTCATAAAGTATTATTAAACTGTCGGTTGTTTTTATATACGGCGAATTTTCTTTTGTGAAAATTATAATCGGCACAGGAAAACCTTTGTTTTGCAAAAACACCTGAACGTCTGCACCTGTCATTGCAGTATCAAAAAACGCGGGATATATGGTTCGCAAAAAATATTTGTCGTTACCGGAAAACGCCGCGTAAGATTTACTGCCACCCTCGCGTAATAATTCAACGCGGTCAAAGTTTACAAAATAATGCTCATTTAATATATTTGTGATATTTTCCATAAGTTATACCTCTTTATAAATATAAATTTCAAAATTATAGTATAAAATACAGAAACGATATTATTGTCAGCGACAGTGACTTTTTATCTCCATACAGATGTCGCCAACCAATATAAATCGGTTCTGTATGGAGTATAGGTTGAAGAGCGTTTGTCTGAACATTTTTTACTCCTTCTTAACATTTAAATATTTTATGTAACGCGGTTCAGCGATAGTCTATACAAACTTTACAGTCCTGCGAAAACTGCGTCAACTTCTTTTAATTTTTCGATAATCTTGATATTCTGAGGACATTTTGATTCGCACTGTCCGCATTCTACGCAGTTTGAGACAAGCTCCGAAATAAGATTTCCGCGTCCGTCTTTGTGTCCTTTCAACACTTGATTATACATATCTTTTCCGAGTGAGGTCATACCGTAAACGTTGTGATGTGTAAAAGCGTTGAATATATGGGATATATTTATCCCTTGAGGACATGGTTTGCAATAGTCGCAGCCTGTGCAGTATAAATCAGAGAATTTTTTCAAGTCAACCATAAGCTGTTTCGCTTTATCAAAATCTTCCGCAGTCATGGGGACTTCCATTTTTCCGACTGTGAGATTTTGGTCAAGCATTTTCATAGTGCCCATACCGGACAAAGCGCATGAAACGTTGGGGTTACCCAAAACGAATCTTACGGCGAGTTCTGCTGTTTCGGTGTTTTTATCACCGAGAAGTCTGTCCGCGAGACTTGACGGAGCGGCGAGACGACCGCCTGCGACGGGTCCCATAACTACAACGCCAACGCCTTTTTCGGCGAGATACGCGATAGCGTCTTCATTAGCACGGTCAAGCAGGTTATACTGCAATAAAACAGACGAGAATATCTCACCTTTTTCAATCATATACTGCATATCCTTGGGGTCTCCGTGGAAAGAGAACGACATATGTTTTATAAGGCCTTCGTCAATCGCTTTCTGAGCTTCTTTTATAAGTCCCATGGGGAGTATCTGTCCGTCCATAGTTCCTTTGTTTATGCCGTGGAAATGATAAAAATCTATATACGGCGTGTCAAGTCTTCTGAGCTGTTCTTCGAGAACTTTTCTGTAATCCGCTGTTTCTTTAACTAAATGAAGCGGCTGTTTTGTTGAAACCATAACGTCTTCGCGTTTCATTTTTTTAATAGCTTTGCCTACTGTATACTGACTGTTATCGTGGCAGTAAAAATGGGCAGTGTCGAAATAGTTTACACCCTCCTCATATGCTTTAACAAGCATGGGTACAGCCTTTTCATCGTCGATATACCATTTACCGTCTTTTTCAAATTCCGGAAGTCTCATACAGCCGAAGCCGAGAGCCGAAATCATTTTCCCTGTTTTACCGAATTTACGATACTGCATAAATTACACTCCTTTTAACTCTTTTAACAATTAAATAAATAAAATCAATTAGGGTTTCTGCTTATGAATAATTATAGTACAAAAAAGTTAATAAAACAACATTAAAAAATTAATGAACAAAAAAGAATACAGTTTACAAACGGAATCATTCGCAAACTGTATTCCTTGGATTTTTCGTAATTTCACTAAAAATAAATTTAATTCAGATATATTATTCAAATACCAAATTCAAATTACAAATTTAGAAAATTATTTATTGACCCGAATTTCAAATTTGAACTTAAATTTCTTCGCTTACCGCGTTTTTCTGAGCTTCGAGTACATCGTGGTAATTCGCCAGAATAGCGGATTCGAGCTTCAGTCTGAATTCGCTGTTAATCGGATGCACTATATCTTTGTAAGTCCCGTCGAGATTTTTTCTGCTCGGCATTATCAAAAACAATTTTTCTTTAGCGAAAATTATTTTCACGTCATGCACTGCGAGTTCGTTGTCAAAAGTGACCGAAACGATAGCTTTCAAAGGTCCTTCTTCGAATGTTTTGCGAATTTTTATATCCGAAATCTCCATTTTTTAAAATCCTCCTGTAAAAAATATAAATGATTTAAATTAATTTTCCCTGCCGATTATGAATACTCGCAGAAATATTATTTATAATACTTCGTAAATTTATACATTATCGATAAGTCAACTAATAACAATAATACATGCAAAAAATGTTGTAAAAATTAAAATATAATTAATTTACCGTTAAAATTAATAAAATTAAATAAAAATTAAATAAATCGCGTTTACATAAATACTTTTTTGTCATATAATTTAATGAATCGCGTAATAAATCACAGATAAAACGCGAAAAAATTTAGTTTTGAAATCTGAGAGGTTAATAAATTTATGTCTTTAACGGATATTTTGAAACACATGGAAAACAAAGACCTGAAAATATTTTTTTCGGGTATCGGGGGAATAAGCATGTCGGCAATCGCCGCCGCGCTCAAACAAAAAGGCTACAAAGTCTGCGGTTCCGACGTTGTCGAGAGCGAAGCAGTGAAAAATATGAGAAGCTCCGGAATCGATATATTTATTCCGCATAAAAAAGAAAACGTCGAGGGCTGCGGTTTATTGGTTTACAACGCAAGAATAAAATCCGACAACCCAGAAATAATCAGAGCAAAAGAGCTGAATATCCCTATAATAAAACGCGCGCAGATGCTCGGAGCTTTGATGTCGGGATACAAAACATCCGTAGGGATTGCGGGAACCCACGGGAAATCGAGCGTTACTTCAATGACAAGCGAAATTTTTATACAGGCGAAAACAGCCCCGACTTTTTTTATCGGAGCGATTTATCCGCCCGTGAATTCCGCGTATCAGATAGGTAAAGACGATTATTTTATACTCGAAGCGGACGAATATTCCGACAGCTTTTTAAACTTTTACCCCGATATTTCCGTTATATTAAATCTGGAAATGGACCACCCCGATTATTTTAAAGATTTAGACGGTATAATATCTTCGTTTAAAGGGTTTCTCAAAAATACGTCAGATACAGTAATAATAAACCTCGACGATAAAAACGCCGTAAAAGCCGCTGACGGTTTCAACGGTGAAATAATAACTTATTCTCTGAAAAATCCCGAAGCTGATATATTCGTGAAAAATATAAAATACCCGAAAGGATTCCCCGAATTTGACATAACAATCAAGGGTGAAAATTACGCTCATATAAATCTTCTCGTGCCGGGTGAATTTAATATATACAACGCGGCGGCGGCGGCGGGAGCGGCATATAAATGCGGAATCGGCGGTGAATTTGTCGAAATCGGCTTGAACAATTTCAAAGGCGCGAAACGCAGATTTGAATACAAAGGCGATTTAAACGGAGCGAGGATTTACGACGATTACGCGCATCACCCGACCGAAATAAAAAAGATTTTAACCGAAACCCGTAAAATCGCAAACGGAAAAAACGGTAAACTCTGGTGTGTTTTCCAGCCTCACACATATTCCAGAACGTTTGAATTACTCAGCGATTTACTCGAAGCACTCTCAAACGCCGACAATTTAATCCTGACAGAAATATATTCCGCATCCGAGAAAAACACGTATAATATTTATTCAAAAGATATTGCGTCAAAATTAGACAACTGCGTTTTTATCGAAAAATTCGAGGAAATCGCGGAATATTTAAAAAACCGCGTCGAAGAAAACGACATGGTTTTGATAGCGGGAGCAGGGGACATAATCAACCTTACAAAAATGATTGTGTAAAAAAACAAAAAATCACCGCAAGAACTTTTGTCCTGCGGTGATTTTGAAACTTTGTAAATCTTTTATCCTTCGTCTCTCGAAAGTAAGAATGTATCTATATAAATAGCGTCTTCCTGTAAATCGATTGACTGCTCGAGTATAAGGTCTTCCAAGTGTATCAATTCAATAGTTTCACCCGAATATTCAATACGTAAAGCGTAATCGTTCGGGAGCTGCAAATAATACAAACCGGGTTCTTTTTCTTCGTGCATGGGGAATTTTTTCATGAAATCGAACGGCGATATATCTCCGTAAGCGAGCCTTTTTACAATATCCATGTTCAAGGTGTCGTCGTCGGTTATAACGTCTCCGACTTCTTCGTCGTTACCCTCGCCGGGCGGGGAAACTATTTCAGCGTCGTCCTCTGTTTTGGTGAATTTATCATAATTTATTTCGATTTCCATATCAGCGTCCCATTTTTTGTAACCGAAGAAAAATTTGAGTCCCGAAAAATATCCGTTGCCCCATTCTTCTTTCTTTTCTATTGTTGTGTACAATATACCGTGTCCCTCAGTGTAGGTATAATCTTCATCGTCGGTATGTACGGTCGAAACTATTTTTGAAAATAAAGGTGAAACGTCCGCGCTTACGAGTATAAAGTCAACAAGCATGGGAATAAGCAATACAATTGCAACCAGACAGGCTGCGGCTATGATTATTATTTTTGTCATTGATTTTGATTTTGTTTTTTCGGAGTTCATAAAATTGCCGCCTTTCTAAACATATTATAATTTTTTTATTGAGAAATTTTTTTCTTTGTTTTATAATACCACAAAATAAAAAAATAATCAACAATATTATTCAATTATCCATAAAATATTTATAAAAACAATAAATTGACCTCCATTTTCGTCATATCGCGCGATTTTAAAATATATTATCGTAAAATGATTGAATACCGCCAGAAAACCTGCGAAACACGCAAGGTTGAATAAAATTAAAGATTGAGAAAATACGTTTGACAAATACGAAATGTTATGATATAATTATATAATAATTTCGGGTGGTTATATTTGAGGATATTATAATTAAAATTACGGAGTGAAAAAACTTTGGGAAATATAAACAGAACAAATAAAATATATAAAAACAAAGATTACGAAAACAGTAAAAAATATATCGAGAGAAGAAACGAAATAATAACATACAGACTTCTTATATTTCTGGCTGTCGCAGTTGAAAAAGTCGGATTTTTTATTTACGCCATGAACGTCTCGATAAACGGACTTCCGAAATTGAAATCACTCTTTCTCGCGGGAACTGTTATAACAGGCGTATTGGTCGCGGGTTCTCTGTCGTTTCTTATTTACAGAGTTAAAAGCAATATAAACGAAAAAGAAACCGTTCTGCACAGTAAAGGTGTTTTTATTACCGCGTTGTTTTGGTTTTTATCGGATTTGATTATTTTCCTAACATATCAAAAATGGATACCCGTAATGACCGCCGCCGCGATAACCGCCACGGTTCTTGTTTATGTTTATTATTTGTACCAAAGAGAATTTTTTTATTTTTCGCTGTTTACCGCGATTTGCTGTTTCTTTTTGTATTTCACGGAATCATATTTTTTATCATCAGGTTTGAGAATGGCTTTTCGTATTCTTCTGATAACGTGTGCGGCGTTTATACTCGCTTTCGCCGTTGTTCTTAAAAAAGGCAAAGGAAAAATAAAAAGTAAATCGTTTAATAAAAATATACAGATATTAGAAAAAAATTCGAAATATCTTCCGTTTTTTATACTCGCCGCGCTTGTCGCGCTTGTTGCGGTTGCAGGATTTTTTATTTCGACGAGCTTCTTGTATTTAATATTTGCAGTTGTCGGATACTTTATAATCATCGGGATATATTTTACTATAAAGATAATATAGATAAATATTTTTTACATAAACAAATGGCAGAGAGGGGGCGTTCATTTAAACATGTCGAATAAAATGTTTCAGAATATGCTTGATAAATATAAAAATATAATCGGCAGAGAAATAGGGATTATAAACGAAACGGGGATTATAATCGCCTGCACGGACAGCGGTAAAATAAGTAAATCCCGCGAAAATATATGCAGGGAAGCGAAATTCCACCAAAACAGCGGTGATTTTTGTAAAGACGGATACACCTATAAAGCGATAGAAAACGATTCCGCCGCAGACCATATTTTGTTTATATTCGGGGAGGACGCGGAAACGTCAAAAATGGCGGCTCTGCTTGCCGTATCTTTCGGGAACTTCGAAAACATGCAGGACGAACAGTTTAACAAACTGACGTTTATAAAAAACGTTATTCTTGACAATATTTTACCCGGGGATATTTATCTCAAATCAAAAGAACTTAATTTTAACGAAAACGTGGGCAGGATAGTTTATCTTATGAGATTTCCGTCTCAATCGTCGCAGCAGCACGACGTAAGCCCTGCTGATATAATCCAGAGTATGTTTCCCGATAAAAACAAAGATTTTATCGTAAGTCTGGACGAAAGGGATATTGCGCTTATAAGAGAAGTGAAATCCGTAAGTGCGCTGTATAAATACGAGGACGTGGAAAAAATCGCGAAAGAAATAGTCTCGACGGCAAGCTCGGAGTTTTTCACGAAAGTCGTCGTAGGGATAGGAAGCCCCGCAGCGGAGATAAAAAATTTGTCGCGCTCATTCAAAGAAGCGCAGATTGCACTTGAAGTCGGCAAAGTTTTTGACAATGAAAAAGAAATCATAAATTATAAAAATCTCGGTATCGGCAGGATTATCTATCAGCTCCCGACAACTCTGTGCGAGGTTTTTCTTCAGGAAGTGTTTAAATCAGGCACGTTGGAATCACTCGACAGGGAATCGCTAATGACGATACAGAGTTTTTTTGAGAATAATTTGAATGTTTCAGAAACGTCGAGAAAATTGTTTGTACACAGAAACACCCTTGTTTACAGACTTGAAAAAATAAAAAAACTGACGGGGCTCGACCTGCGTGAGTTTGAACACGCGATAGTGTTTAAAGTCGCGTTGATGGTAAAAAAATACCTGTCGTCAAAACCCGTTAAATATTAATTAAGAGAATTTTAAAATAAAATGATAGAATTTAAAAATGTACGCAAAGTATATCCCAACGGATTCGTGGCTTTGAAAAACATAAATTTCAAGATAGTTGACGGCGAGTTTGTTTTTATCATAGGTTCCTCCGGCGCGGGGAAAACAACTATGACAAAGCTGCTTTTGAAAGAAGAAGACGTTACAAAGGGAAGTATTATAGTAAACAATCACAATCTGAGTAAAATATCCGACAAGGCAATCCCGTATTACAGGAGAAGTCTGGGATATGTTTTTCAGGATTTCAAACTGTTTCCCAACATGACGGTATATGAAAATATAGCGTTCGCGATGCGCGTTGTCGGGGAACCCGGCTCAAAGATAAAAAAGATGGTTCCCGCAATACTCGAAACTATCGGGTTGAGGGGAAAATCGCGTTCGCTCCCCAAAGAACTCTCAGGCGGCGAGCAGCAGAGGGTTGTCTTAGCGCGCGCACTTGTAAACAGACCCGACACGATAATAGCGGACGAGCCGACGGGAAATCTTGACCCGAAAATGAGCTATGAAATAATGGAAAGCCTTGAAAGAATAAACAACATGGGCAAAACCGTTATCGTTGTAACCCACGAGAAAGCTCTTGTGGACCGCTTTAAAAAACGCGTAATCACGATAAAAAACGGGTTGATAATAAACGACCAGGTCGGGGGAGAATATACCTACAAAAAGGCGGAGGAACAGCGTTTGTTTGACATTCAGCGAAGACTTCAGGCGGAACAGGAACAAAGATTAAACAATCCCAACAACCCTAATAATTTTAACAATCCGAACAATTTGAATAATTTGAATAATTTCAGAAAATAAACAAAATTATTAAATAATTAAATAAAAAAGAAAAGATATTAATATAAAAATGAAAAAATACAGCATTATATTTTTTATAAGACAGAGCCTTAATGGGTTAATGATGAACAGCGTCATGAGTATTACGTCGGTGTTTATTCTTATGTCATGTCTTATACTTACGGGGTGTTTTACTCTTTTGATGCTCAACGTCGAGCTTAACCTCGAACAGCTCAACACTCTCAATAAAATAACATTTCAAATAGACAAAGCCTACGATTCCGAAGAAGAAATTGAGAGAATAAAAGAGGAAATAAGACAACTCGACAACGTAAAGAGTATAAAATTTGTCTCAAAAGAAGAAGCGTTAAACAGTTTCAGGGAAGAATACGGCGTGTATTCGAGCCTTTTTGATGAAAACGAGGCTCTTTTCAACGACGTTATAAAAGACAACCCGATAGATAATGCGATTGAAATAGAATATAAAGATATAGACGATGTTAATACTCTTGTTTATCAGCTTTCCTGCATAGAGGGAAACCGCAAAATTAAAAATCAGGTACAGATAGCGGAGCTTATAAAAAATCTTAAAAATATAGTTATGCTTGTTTTGATGGGATTTTTGGCTATATCATTTGTACTCGCCGTGTTTATAATATTAAATACGGTCAGACTTTCCGTTCATTCCAGAAAAGAAGAAATAATTATAATGAGGTACATAGGCGCGACAAATTCTTTTATACTTATCCCGTTTTTACTTGAAGGGGTAATAATTGGAATTATCGCGGGAATTATAGCGTATACCGCGCAATGGTATATATACAGGAGCGCAGTCGTCGCAATTATAAAAATGAACGCGGGGCTTAAATTCATAGCTTTCTCCGACGTTAATATACTGCTGTTCTGCGGCTTTATATTAACGGGGGTTCTTTGCGGACTTCTGGGGAGCGGATTGTCGTCGCGCAAGTATTTAAAAGCGTAACGGGAAACCGGGAGGATTTATTATGCTTAAAAAAACAACATCAAAAAAATTCGGGAAAATAATACTGTTTTTACTTATGTTTGCGTTTATCGCGGCACCGTTGGCGATTTCGGATATAAAACCGAACGCCGCCGAGACCACGGTGAACGACCTGCAAAAACAGATAAACGACAAAAAAGCCTCGATGTCATCGAGCGCGAGCAGGAAAAAAGAACTTGAAGCCACGATAGCGTCGCTTAAAAAACAACAGTTTGACGCTATAATAGACAAAAAGGTATATGACGACTATATCGCTGCCATTGAGAGTGAGATAAAAGACACGGAAGCTCTTGTGGAAACCCTTAAAGAGTATATCGAGTTTACCGACGCGGAGATAAACAAAACGCAGGAAGATTACGAAAAAAGCTACGAGCTGTTTCTTGAAATGATAAAATTTTCATACGAAGAAGGCGACGTTAATTATCTGACATTACTTCTGGATTCTAAAAATTTCACGGATTTTTTATCAAGGGTTGATATAATATCGAATATGCTCGAATATAATAAAAACGTGATAGAACAGCTTCAATATTCAAAAGAAAATCTGGAAACGATAAAAAGTAATCATGAGGATATGATAAATCAGCTCGACGGATACGCGGCGGAACTTAAGGAAAAAGTCAAAGACTTTGAGGGTAAAAGAGAAGAAGCGCGCAAGGCGGTTGAGCAGTCCAGCAGAGAGCTTGAAAAAAATATAGCATTGCAAGAGCAAATGAATCAGGAAGATAAAAATCTTCAAGCGGAAATAAGCAGACTTTCAAAAGATTTGCAGGCTATGCAGGAAAGTCAGAGAAAATACGTCGGCGGAACAATACTCTGGCCCGTTGACGTTAAAAACAGGGTTATATCGTCGGGTTTCGGCAACAGGACAAGCCCGATAACAGGACGTCCTGAATTTCATAACGGGGTTGATATACCCGCTCCTTACGGTTCAAATATATACGCCGTAAACGACGGCACGGTTATACTCGCGACATACAGCGCGGGTTACGGAAATTACATAGTTATAGACCACGGCGGCGGAATAACAACAATGTATGCGCATTGCAGCTCTCTTATAAAATCGGTCGGCGCGAAAGTGCAAAAGGGCGATGTAATAGCAAAAATCGGCTCAACCGGCTGGTCAACGGGAAACCATCTGCATTTCGGATACGCTGAAAACGGGGTATTCAAAAACCCGCTTTCAAACGGACTGGTCAAACCGTAAGTTTATACATAAAAAAATTATAAGACAGGGACAGTGCTTTTAAATGATGAATAAAAAAATCTCACTCGGCTCCGCAGTAGTTTTGATATGCTTTTCGGTTTTGCTCACTTTTATGATAACATTTATAAACGCGAGCAACAAATATAACAAAGTGATTGCCGAAACGGAGCTGAGTAATAAAGTCACGCTCAAACTCGAAGAACTCGACAGAATGGCGCGGGCGTATTATATAGGCGAAATAGACAGCCAAAAAATTATGGACGGCATAGCCGAGGGTTATGTAAAAGGATTAAGCGACAGATACGCGGAATATATGAACCCTGAGAGATACGCCGAATATCAGAAAAACAATCAGGGAATAATGGTCGGTATAGGCGTTGAGGTTCTTCCGTCGGAGGACAAGGGCGGGGTTATAGAAGTAACGTCGGTTTACCCGAATTCACCCGCCGAAAGGGGCGGTATGCTTACGGGGGATTATATTTACAAAGTCGAGGACGAATTTGTTTCGGCTCTGGGATATGTCGAAGCCGTGGGTAAAGTCAAAGGCGAAGAAGGGACAAATGTCAATCTTACGATTTTAAGGGGGAGCGACCATTCCGAAGAAATTGTTCTCACGTTTACGCGTGAACAGGTGCAGACGCAGTCCGTAAAACACAGGATAATAAACGGAGACATAGGTTATTTAAGAATAAAGGAATTTAATCAGGAAACTCCGAACGAGTTTATAAACGCGGTAAACGAGCTTAAAGCAAACGGGGCGACGCAGTATATATTTGATGTAAGGTACAATCCCGGAGGAGACCTCAAAGGGGTTACGGAAACCCTCGATTATCTCCTGCCCGAAGGTCCTATTATAAGATATGTTTACAAAAACAGGGACGAAGAATCAATCTTATCAGATTCCGACGAGATTGTCGCGCCTATGGCTGTACTTATAAACGAGAGCACGGCGAGCGCGGCGGAACTTTTCTGCGCTGCGTTACAGGATTACGGCAAAGCCGTACTTATCGGGACAAAGACGTTCGGCAAAGGTACAATGCAGGGGATATACCCGATGAGCGACGGGAGAACCGCGTTTAAAGTTTCAAACGCGAAGTATTATCCTCCGTTCAGCGATTGTTACGACGGCATAGGGGTTTATCCTCATATGGAAGTGACTTTACCCGAGGAACTTTTGAAAACAAAGAGTTTTGACAAATTAGAGGACAACGAAGACACACAGCTTCAGGCTGCCATTGACGCGCTTTATATAGAATAGAGCAGGGAACGAACGGGAGCGTTCTTTTTCTTTGAAAGAAAAAGAACCAAAAAGAAACATCCTGTGTAAAAATTTACAAAGTGATTAAAAAGGTTTGAAGGGGTTTTAGGGGAAACTTTCCTCAAAAGTTTCCCCTAACGTTTCTTCGAAATAAAATAAACAGATTTAAAGAAATTAAAGAAATAAAGCAAGGAGAATATGGAAATGCAGAAAACGGTAAAACAACTCTTGATTACGGAAGAAGGACTCAAAAAAATGGAGGCGGAGTTTGAGTATCTCAAAACCGTAAAAAGAAAAGAAATAATAAATACGATAGGTATTGCCCGCGCTTTTGGCGATTTGTCGGAAAACAGCGAATATGACGAGGCGAAAAACGAACAGGCGAAAGTAGAATCAAGAATAATGGAACTTGAAGAACTGCTTAAAGTAATCAGGGTTGTAGATGAAAGCGATATAAAAACAGACGAAGTCAGTATCGGAAGCAAAGTAAAAGTGCATAACATAAGCCATGACAAAGAGATAGATTACAGTATCGTAGGTTCAACCGAAGCCGACCCGTTTCAGAATAAAATATCAGATGAATCCCCGATAGGCAAGGCTTTGATAGGAAGAAAAAAAGGCGACATGACAGAATATGAAACACCCAAAGGAAAATTTAAACTTGAAATTTTGAATATATCGAAATAATAATAAAAACAAGGGGGAATAAAGTTGACGGACGATAATAATATACAGAATCAAAACGAAATTGAAATGAATGAAAATGATTTCAGCGAACAGTCACAGATACGCCGCGATAAACTCTCNGAGCTTATCGGAAACGGAAATAATCCGTATATAATAACAAAATATGACGTTGATTCTAATACACAGCAGATACGCGATAATTTTGACGAATATGAGGGAAAAGACGTTAAAGTTGCGGGCAGACTTATGTCAAGACGAAACATGGGCAAAGCTAATTTTATAAATATTACGGATTTTTACGGAAATATACAGTCGTATGTAAGGCTTGACGACGTAGGGGAAGAAAAATATACGCAGTTTAAAAAATGGGATATAGGCGATATTATCGGCATAAGCGGGAAAGTTTTCAAAACCAAGAGCGGCGAAACTTCGATACACGCTTATGGGATAGAGCTGCTCTCGAAATCACTTATACCGCTGCCCGAAAAATGGCACGGTTTAAAAGACGTTGAGATAAGATACAGACAAAGATATTTGGATTTGATAGTAAACAGGGAAGTAAAAGATTTGTTTGTAAAGCGTTCAAGAATTATATCCGCGATGAGGGAGTTTCTGGATAACGAGAATTTTATCGAAGTTGAAACACCCGTACTCGGACATATAGCGGGAGGAGCGGCGGCGAGACCTTTCAAAACGCACCATAATGCCCTTGATATTCCCATGAATCTGAGGATTTCTCTTGAATTGCAATTGAAAAAATTGATAGTCGGGGGATTTGAAAAAGTCTACGAAATAGGCAGAGTTTTCAGAAACGAAGGAATAGACATAAAACATAACCCCGAATTTACGCTCATGGAATTATATCAGGCGTACACGGATTATAACGGTATGATGGATATAACGGAGCGTATGATAAAATATATAGCGTTTAAAACCTGCGGAACATACGAGATAGATTATTTCGGCGAAATTATAGATTTGGGCAAACCGTTTGAAAAAATGTCTATGCTCGAAGCTGTGAAAAAATATTCCGGAGTTGATTTTGACGAAATAAAAACGGTTGAGGAAGCGAGAGCGGCAGCGGACAGTCATAATGTAAAATATGAGAAACGCCATAAAAAAGGCGATATATTGAACCTTTTCTTCGACGAATTTGTCGAGGATAAACTCATACAGCCAACGTTTATAACGGGTCACCCCGTTGAAATATCCCCGCTCGCGAAAAAAATGCCCGAAAATCCCGATTATACCGAGAGATTCGAGATATTTATAACAGGCAGGGAATTCGGGAACGCGTTCTCAGAATTAAACGACCCGATAGACCAGCGCGAAAGATTCGAGGACCAGTTGAAGAATAAACAGGCGGGAGACGAAGAAGCGTTCGAGAACGACGAGGATTTCCTCACGGCTCTTGAATACGGAATGCCCCCGACCGGAGGATTCGGCATGGGAGTTGACAGGCTCGTAATGCTTTTAACGGGTGCGTATTCTATAAGAGACGCGATATTCTTCCCGACTATGAAACCGAAAGATATATAAAACAAATTGCGTGAGGGCGGGGATTTTTCCCGCCCTTAAACCCAAAAGGGGGATATAATTTTATTATGGACGAAGAAAAAATCGAAAAAGAAGAAAAGGGAATCGGCGATTATTTGTTTTCATGGAAACGAAAATTTGACAACTTCTGGTATCATTATAAAGTCGCGTTTATAATGAGCGTTTTTGTGATTGTTTTTATTATTTTTTGTATAACGCAGTGCGCTTCGAAAGTAAAAAACGACGTCAGTATCGCTTATATCGGTCCGAAAGAAATAAACGCGGAGCAGTATAACGCCATTCAGGCAGAATTGGACGCGCTGCTCGGTGAGGATTTGAACGGCGACGGTAAAATACACGCGGGATTTACGCAGTTTTTGTATATGACATCATTACAGATAGAGAACGCGAAAGCGCAGGGGCAGGCTGTCGATATGCAGTCGATTATGACCGTTCAGACGCAGATAGAACTGGAATTCGCAACGGGTAATATAATCGTGTATTTTATAGACAGGAATGTGTATAATGAGCTGTCGAAAAGGCAGGGATTGTTTATGGACCTTGAAGACGCACTGGGATATATGCCCGAGAATATAAACGATGCCTGCTCGATAGAGCTGGGGTCTCTGCCGTGCTGGGATTATTACGAGGGTCTGCACGATTTCCCCGCGAGTACAATTGTAGCGGTAAGAGATATACTTTTATCCGAATCGGACAACGAAAAAATAAAAGAACAGTATGAAAAAAATCTGCTGTTTTTTAAACGTCTGGTTGAATTTACGTTCGGGGAAGAATAATTGTAAAAACTAAAAAAAAAATTGCTGCGGGTACTTGTAATTTTCACGAAAAAATATTATAATTATAAAGCGTGAAAAAATATATAATATTATTTATAAAAACAGAAAGAGAGTGTGTTTTATGAAAAAAGTTTTAGCTTTGATACTTGCACTGGCAATGTTTCTGCCGCTTCTCACCGCATGTTCCGAACTTGGAGATTTAACGAACCTTATCTCAAATGTCAAGGATTTAGCCGGAGATTGGGAAAAATTCGCGGAAGCGAGAAAAGAACTCACAAATTATAAAATTACTATCGAACAGACAAATTCGGCGGGTGAAAAATCAACCATAACAGAAATGCGCTGCGAAGACGGATACGCTAATATAACCTCGAACAAGATTGTGTATGTTGAATATGAATCCGGTAAATATTATTATCTGGATACAACGGAAAAAACGGGTACAGTTATGGAAATGGACGTTGTTGACACGTATAAAGATTTTGGGTTGATAATAAGCGGATATACTTTATTGTTTAACGCTGCGAGACTTATAGCGAAAGAGGACGGCTCGGACAAAATACTCGGACGCAAAACGACTTGCTATACATATGACGATACCGAAAACAACAACACGCAGAAATTCTGGCTCGACGACGAATACGGTATTGTTATGAGATATACAAGCACTTCAACAGATGGTATGGAGCCTCTGGAAGTCACGGAGTTTACAAAAGGCGGCATAAAACTTTCCGATATGGTGAATATAAACGATTATCAGATAACCGACAGTAGTGTCGGTATTGCGACAGAAGAATAAAAAATTTTAAAAACAGAAAAAATTGTGTTGACAAACGGGAAAATATAGTGTATAATCTCAATTAGAAAATTTAATAGAGTTTGTTTAAAAGCGATGATTGAGAAAAAGTAACCCCCTGTTAAAGTGGCCTTTACAGAGAGTCGGCGGTTGGTGCGAGCCGATGAGGAGCGGGAGGGCGAATACATCTCAGGAGCCGCGCCCCGAACAGGATTATAAAATTGTAAAAATATAATCCCAAAGTAAGAGGCGACGGGAATGCCCGTAACAGCATGAGAGTATGACTGTACTCTGAGAGCGTGTAGTTCCGCAAGGACTGTGCGAAACTGAGGTGGTACCGCGGTTATGTAAATTAATCGCCCTCGGATTTATAATCCGGGGGCGTTTTTATTTTTATTTAAAATTTTTAAAAGAGGTGTATTTCAAGTGTTAATCAAAGCGTCTTTACTCGCAGTATTTTTCGCCGTAACGATTTTTGTTGGATTTTATTTCAGAAAAAAAGCGGCAAATGTCAATGATTTTGTCTTGGGCGGGCGTAATGTCGGAATGTGGCTGACAGCTTTCGCCTATGGTTCAACGTATTTTTCAGCCGTTGTTTTTGTAGGATACGCAGGGCAGTTCGGTTGGAAATTCGGCACAGCCGCCGTGTGGATTGGTATAGGCAACGCGTTTATAGGTTCACTTTTACCGTGGGTTATAATCGGACGCCGTACACGGGTTATGACAAACCATTTGAAGAGCGCGACAATGCCCGAATTTTTCGGCTCGCGTTTTAACTCGTCAAATCTGAAAATCGCGGCTTCGATTATTGTTTTTGTTTTCCTGATTCCCTATACCGCGTCGTTATATAACGGACTTTCAAGACTTTTCGCCATGGCATTCGGGGATTATTCTTTTTTGACGTTTGAGTTTTTCGTTATAGCGATGGCTGTTTTAACCGCCGTATATGTTGTTGTCGGGGGATATTTCGCCTCCGCGGTAAACGATTTTATACAGGGTATAGTCATGCTGGGCGGTATAATCGCGGTTGTGGCGTTTGTGTTGAGCGAAAACGGCGGATTTATGGGCGCGATAGAAAAACTCTCCCATGTAACGGATTCAAGCACAAATATATCGGGAGCGTTCACATCTTTCTTCGGTCCTGACCCCATATCTTTACTGGGTGTTGTTTTGCTCACGTCTCTCGGAACATGGGGACTTCCTCAGATGGTGGCGAGATTCTACTCAATAAAATCAGAGAAAATGATAACGAAAGGTGCGGTTATTTCTACGATTTTTTCTATTGTTGTAGCAGGAGGATGTTATTTTGTCGGAAGTTTCGGACGTTTGTATTCCGACGTTATTGAAAGAGGCGCGGACGGCGCGGTTGTATTCGATTCAATCATACCGACAATACTCTCAAAATTCCCGGATATACTTGTAGGTTTGGTGATACTTCTGGTTTTCGCGGCTTCTATATCAACACTCGCGTCTCTCGTTATGGTATCGGCTTCGACATTGACCCTTGACTTTTTAAAAGGACATATAATAAAAAATTTAAACGAAAAGAAACAGCTTATTGTTATCCGTGTACTTATTGTTGTATTTATAAGTATTTCGGCATTTATCGCGATTATGCAATACAGAGGCGGTATAACATTTATAGCTCAGCTTATGGGAGTTTCGTGGGGCGCACTGGCGGGTTCGTTCCTCGCTCCGTTCCTTTACGGATTATACTGGAAACGCGCGACCAAAGCCTCGATATGGTGCTGTTTTATATTCAGCTCAGGGCTTATGACATTAAATATACTTTTCCGTTCTCATTTCCCCTCAATATTACAATCTCCGATAAACGCGGGAGCATTCGCAATGCTTGCCGGACTTATAATCGTGCCGGTTGTCAGTATTTTTACAAAAGCACCGAGCAAAGAATCAATAGAAAACAGTTTCTCATGTTATGAAAAAACTCAAAAAGATAATTAAGGAGTAAATAAAAAATGCCGATTACGGAAATTCTCGTAAAAAATGCGTCGCTTTACAGTGACGAAATATGCCTGACGGAGATAAACCCCGAATTTGAGACAACCCCCGCGCCGTCATGGCAGGAATCCGCATTAGTCGAAACACCGCATAAATATAGATACAGGAAAGAGCTCACATGGCGTGAATTCGACGAAAGAGCGAATCAGCTCGCAAATCTTCTTATAGAACGCGGCGTAAAACGCGACGATAAAGTCGGTATACTGCTCATGAACTGTATCGAATGGCTTCCGATATATTTTGGCGTTTTAAAAGCGGGTGCTCTCGCTGTGCCGCTCAATTTCAGATATACGGCAAGCGAAATAAAATATTGTCTCGAACTCGCTGATGTTTCGGTTCTTTTGTTCGGCTCAGAGTTTATCGACCGCATGAAATCAATAAAAGATGAAATTCCGAACGTAAAATCCCTGTTTTTCGTAGGAGACGGCGGTCCGGATTTCACGGAAAACTATGAAGAACTTGCGAACGCTCACTCAAAAGACGCGCCGGATATTTCTTTAAAAGATGATGAAAACGCCGCAATTTATTTTTCGTCGGGAACAACAGGATTCCCGAAAGCGATTTTACATTCACATTCAAGTCTTGTAACAGCTTGTAAAGTCGAGCAGAACCACCACAGCCAAACCCGTGAAGATATATTTTTGTGTATACCTCCTCTGTATCATACAGGTGCGAAAATGCACTGGTTCGGCAGTTTTCTCGCAGGCAGTAAAGGCGTGCTTTTACGCGGTATAAAACCAAAATGGATTATCGAGACTGCGGCAAAAGAAAAAGCGACGATTGTATGGCTTTTGGTACCGTGGGCACAGGATATACTCGACGCGATTGAAAGCGGCGATATAAATCTTGAAAAATATGATTTGTCAGACTGGCGGCTTATGCATATCGGAGCGCAGCCCGTCCCGCCGAGTTTGATAAGACGCTGGAAAAAATATTTCCCGAAACATGAATATGATACAAACTACGGATTATCCGAATCAATCGGACCGGGCGCGGTTCATTTGGGCGTGGAGAATATCCATAAAGTCGGAGCTATCGGAAAAGCGGGATACGGCTGGCAGACAAAAATAGTCGATGAAAAAGGCGAATCCGTAAAACGCGGCGAAGTCGGCGAACTCATATTATTCGGCGACGGCGTTATGAAATGTTATTACAAAGACGAAAAAGCGACATCTGACACATTAAAAAACGGCTGGCTTTATACAGGAGATATGGCACGCGAAGACGAGGACGGATTTATTTATCTTGTAGACAGAAAAAAAGACGTTATAATAACAGGCGGCGAAAATATATATCCCGTTCAGATAGAAGATTTCCTGCGTAGTTTTGACAAAATAAAAGATGTAGCCGTTATAGGGCTCACACATGAAAGGCTCGGCGAAATCGCGGCGGCAATCATAGAAATAAAACCCGACACGGAATGTTGCGAGGAAGAAATAAAAGAATTTTGCGCACAGCTTCCGAGATACAAACGCCCGTACAAAATTATTTTTGACACAGTGCCCCGCAACGCGACGGGAAAAATCGAAAAACCTAAAATCCGCGAGAAATACTGCGGCGGAAGTATTGTGGCTAAACAAAATGAAGTGGAAAATATATAGAGAGATGCGGAGAAACGTTGGGGGAAACTTTTTAGGAAAGTTTCCCCTAAAACCCCTTCAAACCTTTTTATCCTCAATAAAATTTATAGGTTTTTAGCACTTATGTCAGGAAAAATACGTTTAAAACAGATTTTTCTTGACATAAGTGTATTTTTGGGGTATAATAAGAGTACAGGGAGGCGATGAATATGCAGAGAAAAATCGAGGAAAAACTGCTCGTTTGGAAAAATCGTGAAAACGACAGAAAACCGCTTTTGATGTACGGCGCAAGACAAGTTGGAAAAACATATATTTTAAACGAATTCGGCAATAAATATTATAAAAACACGGTGTATATAAATCTGGAAACAAATCTTTCTGTCGCGCGTTATTTTTCAGACGATATAACCCCCGATAGATTGATAAGATTTTTGGAAACCACAGTAAACGACATGATTTTACCAGGTGAAACCCTTATAATTTTTGACGAAATTCAATCATGCGAACGCGCGCTTACTTCGTTAAAATATTTTGCCGAAAACGCGCCGGAATATCATGTCGCGGCGGCGGGCAGTTTGTTGGGCGTAGCGATAAACAGGGAAAAATATTCTTTCCCCGTCGGAAAAGTTGAGAGTGTAACGCTGTATTCTCTCGATTTTGAGGAATTTCTCTGGGCAATCGGAGAAAAAAGACTGTCGGAAGAAATCAGATATTGTTACAATGATATGACACCGATGCCCGAATCATTGCACCAAAAGGCAATAGAATTTTATCGTTGCTATTTAATCGTGGGCGGTATGCCTGCATGTGTTGACGCGTTCGCGAAAAACAATAAAACCATACTGATTCCGCCGCTTCAAAATGAAATCGTGAGTAACTATGTCGCAGATATGGCGAAATACGCGGAAATGACGGAAACGGTTAAAATCCGCGCCTGTTATGATTCCATTCCGGCACAGCTCGCGAAAGAAAATAAAAAATTTCAATATAAAGTCGTGCAAAAAGGCGGCAGTACAACCCTTTTCGGCGCATCGATTGATTGGCTGATACAAGCCGGAGTTGTATTAAAATGCAAAAAAATCGACCACGCTATGAATCCGATAAGCGTATATGAAGATTTGTCATCGTTTAAATTATATATGAGCGATGTGGGTTTGTTGTCCATGCGTTCGGGTATCCCGCAACAAACAATAATGAGCGGTGAAAGTAACCTCTTTATGGGCGCAGTAACGGAAAATTATATCGCGCAAGTATTGACGGCGAAAGGCTATCCGTTGTTTTACTGGGCGAGTGAACACACCGCGGAACTTGATTTTGTATTGCAAAAAAAAACGGAAATAATCGGTATAGAAGTAAAAAAAGCGACAAAAACCCGCTCAAAAAGTCTCGCTGTATTCACTCAAAAATATAACCCGGCTTACACAATACGTTTTTCAGAGAAAAATTTTGGAATAAACGGAGATATACACGCAATCCCGCATTATGCCGCGTTTTGCTTTGCGTGTGATTAAAATAAAAAATTAAGGAGATTGATATTATGGCGAGAGCAACGACAAAAATAGAATTACTTATTTCCGCGAGCGAACAATGGGATAAAATGTGGAAATTGATTGAATCCTCACCTGATGAAATCCGCTCCGCCGTTTTCGATTTCGGTAATGACCCGAAACTTAAAGAAGCCCATTGGCAGCGCGATAAAAATTTACGCGATGTTCTAATACATCTTTATGAGTGGCAGCAGCTGCTTTTGAACTGGACAGAAGCGAACCTTAAAGGGTTATCAAAACCTTTTTTACCCGAACCTTACAGTTGGAAAACATACGGCGATATGAATTTGGAATTTTGTAAAAAGCACATGCTTACAACATATGACGAAGCGATTTCTATGCTCCGTGAAAGCCACGCCAAAGTTATTTCACTGATTGAATCGCTGAACGAAGAAGAATTGTTCGAGAAAAAGCATTTTACATGGACGGGAACTTCAAACGTGGGCAGTTATTGTATATCAGTCACCGCAAGCCATTATGATTGGGCGGTGAAAAAAATCAAACAGTATCTTAAAACGCAGAAATAAATATTGAAAAAAATACAATTTATCTTTAATATATTAAAATATAAAATAAAAAGAATAAAAAATACAAAAATGTAAATAATATAGAGCGAATAGGAATTTATAAATAAAAAAATACAAAAAACAGGAAAAAAATAAACTATATTAAATATATTTTAAGTATATTAAGGAGAAAAATAATGAAAGCAACAGGAATTGTAAGAAGAATAGACGATCTTGGGAGAGTTGTTATACCCAAGGAAATAAGACGTACAATGAGGATAAGAGAGGGAGACCCCCTCGAAATATACACAGACCACGCGGGAGAAGTTATATTCAAAAAATATTCACCCATAGAAGAACTCGCCGAAACAGCTTCACAGTACGCCGAATCGATAAATAAATCCTGCGGGATTTCTATAATAGTCGTGGATAAAGATATAGCTGTCGCGTGCGCGGGAATGTCGAAAAAAGATATACTCGAACACAAAATTTCAAGTGAAATGGATGGGGTAATAAACACGCGTCAGCTTTATGTGTGGCAAAATGGAAACAATAAAATCTCCGTTGTTGACAGACAGGAAAAATATTACGCGAAAGCCGTCGCCCCAATATTTTCCGAAGGGGATATAATCGGAGCAGTCGCGATTGTCGAAGCCGATTCTTTGAGCGAACCGACAGAAACCGAAATAAAATTAATCCAGACAGCGGCAATGTTCCTCGGTAAACAACTCGATAATTAAAATAATCAAGATAATTAAATATAATCAAAAAATAAAAAATCACAGCCGACTGTTTTCGCAGTCGGCTGTGATTTTTATATATCTATATATATTTATAAAGCGTCCGTTTCACGGTAATTTCCTAAAAATACGGTATTTATCGTGGTTTCTTTAAGTTTCAAAATTAAATTATATACATCATCATTTTCAATATTCGCTTGAACGTCAAAATAAAACATAAATTCAAAATCCGTGCCGGATATGGGACGCGATTCAAGTTTTAACAAATTCAAATTTAAATCGGCAAACTGATGTATAACTTCGTATAACGCACCCGCTTTGTGTTCCAATGTCAGCATAAGACTTATTTTATCAGCGCTATCTAATATTTCACATTCTTTTGAGATACAGATAAACCGCGTAAAATTATTTTTGTTGTTCTGAACTTCTTTTTGTATAACCGTTAAATTATATAATTCAACGCAGTTTTCAGATGCGATGGCGGCAATATCAAACCGACCGCTTTCGGCGACAAATTGCGCCGCCGCCGCTGTGTTACCGCATATTTTTAAATTTATATGCGGGTTTTCTTCAATAAATTTACTGCATTGCGATGCCGCTTGTTCATGCGTGTAAATTTCTTTTATATTTTTTATGTCAATTTTTTTATTCGCTAAAAGCATATGAGAAACAGAAACTTTTACGCTCCGCACAATATAAAAATTATATGTTTTCATTAAATCATAAACAGCGGTTACAGAACCCGCGTTTGAATTTTCCAGCGGAAGTATACCGTATTTACATAAACCTTTATCAACAGCGCGGAAAACGCCGTCGAAAGTACGCATGTATGTAATCTTTGGCTCTTTGAAAGCGGCGTTTGCCGCTATCTGTGAAAACGCTCCCTGAACCCCTTGGCAGGCAACCGTTGCGTTTTGTACTAAATCTGTTTGCTTGCATTTGTTTATATAAATCATATTTTATACCTCGATTTTTACGGGGTTTTTACCCAGTAACGGCAAAAGCGGATTGATGTTGTCAACGACATCATCAAAAGCCTCTGGAGTTAATGATTGCGCACCGTCGCATAAAGCTCTCGCAGGGTCATTGTGAACTTCGATAATTAATCCGTCCGCTCCTGCAGCCGCAGCCGCGAGTGACATGGGTTTGACTAATTTTGATATACCCGTGGCATGACTTGGGTCAACGACAACGGGGAGATGCGTGAGGTCTTTTAAAAGCGGAATCGCCGATAAATCGAGGGTGTTTCTCGTATATGTCTCAAAAGTTCTTATCCCGCGCTCACATAAAATTATATTTTTGTTACCGCCGGCTAATATATATTCCGCGCTCATCAATAATTCTTCAATCGTATTCGCTAACCCTCTTTTTAATAAAACAGGCTTGTCAACTTTGCCGAGTTCTTTTAATAATTCAAAATTCTGCATATTTCGCGCGCCGACTTGAATTATATCGACTTGCTCGAATAATTCTATATGATTGACATTCATGATTTCCGAAACAATGGGCATTCCCGTCGCTTTTTTCGCTTCAAGAAGAAGGTCCAGTCCTTCCGCACGAAGTCCCTGAAACGCATATGGCGAAGTTCTCGGCTTGAACGCTCCGCCCCTTAATATACAAGCCCCCGAATTTTTAACTTTGACGGCAATATCACATATTTGTTCCCTTGATTCAACAGAGCATGGACCTGCAATCAAGACAAAGTTTTTACCGCCGATTTTCTGACCCGAAACATCGACAACAGTATCGTCGGGGTGAAATTTCCTGTTTGCGGCTTTGTAAGGTTCTTGAATGCGCTTTACACTGTCAACAATATCAATCGCTTTTACCATGTCAATATCAATAACAGAAGTATCGCCGATAAGTCCCAGAATAGCGGATTGTTCACCTTTTACAAGCGTGGTTTTTAAATTCAAACCGTCAAGCCATTTAATAAGATTGTCCAGTTGTTGTTTTTCATGATTTTGTTTTAAAATAATTACCATAAAATTCTCCTTTGAAAATATAAAAATAAAATAAAAATATCCCGCAGTGAATTTCACTGCGGGATTAATTAACATAATTTGTAGTTACTTAATCTCATGTTACAGCGAAATTCAAATAAGCCTTGCTAAATATAAAAGCAAAGCTAAAGAAAAAGAAAAATTTCGCTGCGGAATTAAGTTTTTTCATGTGTAAATTTCCTCTTGATTTGTTTGAAGATAATACAGTATAGCATAAATAATATTAAATGTAAAGAGTTTTTTTGTTGAAAAATTAAAAAAATTTCGGTATAATAAAAAAGAAACGATAAAATCTGTAAATTCAAAAGTAAGTGGGAAGAAAATGAAAAAAAAAAAAAAAAAAAAAAAAAAAAAAAAAAAAAAAAAAAAAAAGCGGACAAAATACTTAATCTGTGTGATAAAAAAAATATAAAAATAAACGCTGTTTTCGCAAGTGATGAATTTGTAAGGGGACAATATTTCAGAGGATATAAAGTCGAAAAACTTCGCGAAATCGAGGAAAAACACAAAGATTTTTGTATACTGACTGCGTTCGCGTCAAGAGAGAACGAAATAATCGACAGGATTTATAAATTAAACGAAAAATATGAGTTATACGCGCCGAATTTTCCTGTTTTCGGTGAAGATTATTTTGACGTCGATTTTTTATCCGGCAATATAAAAGATATAGAAAACGCATATTTTTTACTTTCGCAAACCGATAAAATATCGCAGAAAACCTATATAGACACGATAAATTTTATACTGAGCGGCAAATTAAAATATTTGCGAAATATATGCACGGAAAAATCCGAGGCATTGGATTTATTGGATTTACAAAGCGAATTATATTATATCGACGTAGGAGCGTATAACGGCGACACGATTTTTGAGTTGACAGATTATCTTAAAATTAAAAATAAAAATATAAGAAAAATAACAGCTTTTGAACCCGATAAAAAAAATTACGCGAAACTTGAAAAAAATATCGCCGAAAGTGATATTTTAAATAAATGCGAATTGTATAATATTGCCGCATGGAGTGAAGAAAAAAAGATTTATTTTGAATCAAAATCGGGGAGAAATTCGAGCGTAAATAATCCGAAATCTTTGAAATTTACAGAAATTAACGCGAACAGTCTGGATAATATATTAAATCAAAATGATTTAAACGGTGAAATTTTGATAAAATATGACGTCGAAGGCGCAGAATATGAAGCTCTCCTCGGTTCTTCCGAAACTATAAAAAAATATTCGCCTAAACTTATAGTTTCATTGTATCACAGAAACGAGGATATATTCAAACTTTTACTTTTGATAAACAAAATAAACCCGAATTATGATTTTTATCTCCGCAAACATAAATATATCCCATGCTGGGACTTGAATTTGTACGCGATTCCGAAAAAAATGAAAATATTTAAAAATAACTGTTGACTTTTGGGATAAAATATAGTATAATATTAAGGCTGTAAAGTTATATACTTTACATTTACGGCGATTTTGATAAAAATATGTAAAAAATAGGTAAAATAAAATGTTTGAAAAAGATTATCGAATAAGCTATCTGCTTGATTTTTACGGCAATATGCTGACAGACAAACAAAAAGACGCAATAGATTTGTATTACAACGCGGATTTGTCCCTCGCGGAGATTTCAGAGCATATCGGAATAACGCGTCAGGGCGTTCGCGACGCTATCAAACGCGGAGAGGAAACCCTTTTGGAACTGGAAAACAAACTCGGTTTCGCGGAAAAATTCGACGGGTACAGAAAAGCTCTCGAAGAAATAAGCAAATGCGCCAACGTTATAAAATACGCAAAATCAAGCTTGAATTTTGTTAAGATAATCGAAGAAAACATGAGTATAATTATAGAACAAATAGACAGTGTTATAAAAGATTCGGAAGAAGTTTAGAGTTGTTTTAAGATAAGAGTAAGATAGAAAAACGGAGTTATATATGTTCGATAACTTAATGGATAAAATGAGTGCGGCGTTTAAAAAATTCCGCAATAAAGGTAAACTGACACCCGCCGACGTTAAAGAGGGTATGCGTGAAATAAAACTCGCGCTGCTCGAAGCTGACGTAAACTTTAAAGTTGTTAAAGAATTTGTAAACCGCGTAACCGAAAGAGCGGTAGGCACGGAAGTCCTCGAAAGTATTCAGCCCGGACATCAGATTGTAAAAATAGTCGATGAGGAAATGACTAAAATAATGGGCGAAAAACACGAGAAAATCTCGATAGCGTCAAACCCGCCGACAGTTATTATGATGGTGGGATTGAACGGAGCGGGAAAAACCACACACACGGGTAAACTCGCGCTGTTGCTGAAAAAAGAAAATAAACGACCGTTACTTGTAGGCTGTGATGTTTACAGACCTGCGGCAGTCAAACAGCTTGAAGTCGTAGGTGAAAAAATCGGTGCACCGGTTTTCAGTATACCGAACGAGAAAAACCCCGTAAAAATCGCGATTGAAGGCGTTAAATACGCGAGAGCGAACGGAAATGATATTGTTTTTATAGATACCGCGGGACGTTTACAGATTGACGAAGTTTTGATGGACGAATTGAAAGAGATGAAAAAAGCTGTAAATCCCCATGAGATATTACTTGTAATAGACGCGATGATAGGGCAGGAATCCG
>JGI994J12354_10000869_pt1 | contig 30878 bp, 35 predicted proteins | sample IntmicLarv3ML3BL_FD_12354 | JGI IMG/M metagenome (IMG submission 12354) | reverse complement strand
TAAAAAGCGCTTCCTTGACTCGATCCGCAGTGGGACGCGTTAACATACCATGCGGCGCGAGCAGCCCAGTTCCTCGCGCAATGCCTCCTATAACACGCACAACATTTCCATTTTATTGATTTTTACCTCAAAAAACATCTAACAAAAATGAGCGCTAAGCCGGGAGGCGTGTTACGGTACATTTATACGCAGTTTTCGTCAATTGTTTGTTGAAAAGAGCCGTTACATCAGTATAATCAAAAGGGCGATATATTTCTTCTTGATTAATAAGGGAAAGACTACAACATGCGTACGGATCTTATTTACAAACAACGAAGGGCGTTTTTTTACACAATTTTTATCTCGTTTGTGATCATACTTTCCACTCTGACGGAAACCAGCGCGGCGGAATGGCAACGACTGACTGACCCAGACCAAGGATCACAAGGTTTTAGTCGATACGGAATTGGAACAACAAAATACTGATAACAACATCGCCGCTCTGTTGCTATTTAACCCGCGGGGCGAGCTTCAACGCCGAAACGCGGCGAGTAAATACGGTTACAAAAACTACGTTCGGCATATGGAGCAATATCAGGTTGATTGCGCGGAGAGAAAAGCCAGATTGGAATTTTTAGATATACTTGGGCAGCAGGATAGAAAACTTACCAGAAAAATGGGAAACGAACAAAGCGAAGAAATTATTCCAGGCTCAGTCCTAGATAAAGTTGCCACTTTTATTTGTCCGGATAACGACGACGCAGAAGAGGATGACGTTTCCGAAAACCAGACGAATGACGAGCAGTCTGAATCTCTATCTCCCGATGCATTGCAATCTATTGAATTGCAAAACCGAATTGAAAACGCGCAACGCAAAGCAGCCGAACAGCCAGACAATTATGTCGCGTGGGTTGAGCTGGGAAACGCCTGGTATGATCAGAACTCTCCCGAACATGCTATCGAAGCCTACAGCCGCGCTCTTAAGCTTAATCCCAAACAACCGGACGCGCTGAACGATCAGGGGGCTATGTACACTGAACTCGGTGATTTCCAGCGCGCTATATCAAACTTCGAAAAAGCTCTCGCTATTGATCCAGGCAATCTGGAGAGCCTCTACAACATGGGATACATATACGCCTTTGACCTAGAACAATCTGAACGCGCCCTAGAAATCTGGAAACGTTATCTGACGTTTGACGACAAAAGCGAAACTGCCGAACAAGTACGTTCGTTTATTCAACAATACAGTGAAACCCTTGAAACAGAATAACAGGTCGAAACGTTAAAAAAAACTCGGCTATTAAACCACTTGCGCGCCCGTAGCTCAGCTGGATAGAGCGCTAGGCTTCGAACCTGGAAGTCGGGAGTTCGAATCTCTCCGGGCGTGCCATTTTCATAAAACTCACCCGTAGAATGGTTATTCTTCCAAAAACGCCGCGCGACCATTCTCTCCAGGCTCACGATTTTCTGGTTCTTCAAAGCTTATTCGCCCAATCTTTCTAGCCCGTAACTCCCGAAGAAAAGCTTCGGCGGCTCGGTTCATATCAATGATTCCGCCGGCCATCAAGCATCCAAGACGCCGGCCAACCGCCTCAATAAGTTCCAGCGCATCATCAGGAATTTTGTCCAATTTATAACGTTGCGTCAAATAATCCGGATAGCGCCGCATCATATATTCGGCGGCGTAAATCCCCACGGCAACTACATCAAACGCGCCCGCTCCGATAGCGCCGCTCGCCGCCAAACGGTTCGCGGTAATTTGATCGTTCATAACCGGCCATAACACCCCTGGAGTATCAAACAGAACAACTCCATCGCGCAAATCAATCTGTTGCGAGGTTGTGGTAATGGCCGGTTTATCTCCAACTTTGGCCATATTTTTCCCAGCCAATGTGTTGATCAATGTGGATTTGCCCACATTCGGTATTCCGCACACCATAATTCGCAATGGCCAGCCCGGTTTTCCGCGGTGAGGCGCCAGTTTCCGACAGAGTTTGATCAGCTTTTTAGCGTCGCTAGACAACCTGGCGGAGATGGGTAGCGCTTTCACTCCCGCGTCCGTCTCAAAGAAACTACGCCATATTTTGGTAACGGCCGGGTCAGCCAGATCATTCTTGTTCAGCGCCTTGACGCAAGGTTTGTTTCGCCGCGCTTCTTGCAGCAGATAATTAGAGCTTGACGCAGGAAGACGAGCGTCAAGAACCTCAATAACGACATCGGTCCTTCGGATAGCCTCGGAAATTTGTTCCAACGCCTTGTCCATATGTCCAGGATACCAGCGTATAACCATAAAAAATCCTCTACAGCAATTGTTTTTGGGAATGTGGCGCTGAGAAACGCGCAAAGATGGAATTTAGAATTTTATTTCAATACCTACGCCCAACGACTGATGGGGGGAGGTCATTGTCCCCTGCCCCATGGCGGCGTCCGGCATCATTTCCAGCAGTTTGTAATCGAAATTTAGCGACGTATTCTTTCCCAGCATATACCTGAAGCCAGCTTGTCCGCCCAAGCCTCCTCTAACTTTCAGGGGATCCGCCAAGTTGTCGTCTTTCTGCAAACTGTACGCTAGCCCAGCGCCCAGATACGGTATAAAATTACTGTCAGAGCGCAAATTAACCTTGCCCGTCAACAAACCATAGCGCTCAGACTTCGGATCTACGCGAGTGGGAGTAAAATCAGCGTGACCAAGGGAAAAAAAGTCCGCGTCATCGTCAGCATACACTATGCCGGCTTCAAAAAACACCCAACACACCAGCAAGGCAATTAGCGAGAGTATTTTTACTATTTTCCACATGCAAGCGAGTATAGCGCTTTCGGCGCGGATTCATAGTTGCAATATTTTTAATTAATTACGATAACGCCCTAGTTTATTCGATTTTTTTGTCTCCGGACATGACGACTCGCCATTGAAAACGCTTCAAATCTATGCGCTCCCTGTCATCAAAACAAACGTCCTCTGCTTCAAGGAGCGAGCGTTGCGCCAGCCCCCCTAAACCATCATTAGAGCGGGGGCTTATGCATCCGCGGGCATTGACGACACGATGCCATGGGATTGAAGAATTGTTCTCAAGCGCGGCCAAGGCATATCCGGCCTGACGCGCGCAACCCGGATATCCGGCTAAAAGCGCAATCTGCCCATATGTTGCCACAAAGCCAAACGGGATACGCACCACAATGGCGTATATCGCCTGATATGTGTCGCCGGAAGATGTTTTCATCATCATGGAAAGAAAAAAACCGCAGTCATAAAAAACCAGACAAAATATTTCACGATAAAATTCATCCCTTCCGATGAAATAAATCGATCCAGCGCATTTACAGGAAAAAGTCGTCTTAATCTGTTACAAAACATCAAATGGAGCGACTTTGTAGCGGCATACGCTGTTAATCCAAAAGATAAGCGTTGAAACGCTCCGCAAGACGCTGATAAACAGGTCTGCGAAACTCAGCCACAGTTTCCAGTAAATTCCGAAACGGGATCCAGCTCCAAGAGCGAAACTCAGCTCCGCTTACAATATCTATCAGCGCTTCGGAACCACAAAATCTGAATAAAAACCAATATTGTGCCTGTCCGCGTCCGTTTCTGACGCTACGCGCAGAAACGGGTAACTCATACGCCAAGGGTTCCGGATACGCATCCAGCAATTTCAGCGCATTTTCCGGAATTCCCGTTTCTTCGAAGGTCTCTCTCAGCGCGGCTTGTAGCGGTTCTTCTCCAGCGTCCAAACCTCCCTGAGGCAATTGCCACGCTCCCGGAATATCCGAGCGTTCCAGAGCGAGCGTCAAACCCTTTTCATTGATGATGACCGAACCTGCTCCGGCACGGAAATATTCTTCCGGAAACACCATAGAGTTTTCCTCCTTTTTCCTGCAGCGTCAGGCTCTTTGAAGAGATTTCCTTCATGGACAACAACGTTGTCATAAACCATTACTACCCAATCCGTCTCTGTTCATTTAACTTTTGCCGCCTCTTTAGAAAATAGCTTGTCTCGGAAAGCGTTCGCGGCTTCAGCCTATCTTATTGCAGCCTTTTCGGACACCATGACACACTTTCTGCTTAGAAATACATTGTGCAATAAAAGCGCCTTCGTCAATCAATATATGGGAGCTGAGTGTATACAAAGCCACGGCGTCCGCATCCAATGTTTTCGTCAAATACGAACTTAGTCTCATCTACCCCTGAATTTTTGTTGAGGATGTCGCGCAGGATAAAAACTAACCTTTTTTGAATCCAGGTTTGTCCGCTGCGTCGGATATAGTCATAAACCCACGACTTAGAGTTGACGCAAATTGCTCTTACAGATTCTTATAATTACTAAATCCTATCAAAATAATCTCTAAAATTAGCATCTGTCGCTATAGACCGGTTACCGCAACAAAAAACAAAAACCCCCGAAATCTTCGAGGGTTTTTGTATCAGGCAAAAGCGCCTGCGTCTTATTAATTGGTACCAGAGGTGAGATTCGAACTCACAAGGGGTTGCCCCCGGCAGATTTTGAGTCTGCTGTGTATACCATTCCACCACTCTGGCGTTAGGAATAGAAACATTACTGCATAATCCCCGCTTCAGTCAAGGGCAAACCTAACCTTAGCTCATACTACAAAAGTGTATTGACATCACAAACGCCATCTGATAGATACAGGCTTCGTTTGTGGGGCTGTAGCTCAGCTGGGAGAGCGCTTGACTGGCAGTCAAGAGGTCGACAGTTCGATCCTGTTCAGCTCCACCAAATTTTCATCCCGCAAAGCCTCGTAAGATTTTTACGAGGCTTTATTTATTTGTTATCCTTAGCACATTTTCTTTCGGGCAAGTTGCCGCAGTTTTACAAATCCGTTCCTCTAGCTGTTTTTGATAAAAAATTATCTACGATTACATCGAGTTTAATCTAATCTTTTTTATTTTAATCTTTTGCCAATTAACGACGAGATATGATATTGAATTTCTGCGCGACTGTTTTTTGTTCTTAATACATTTTGTGTGTTTTGTTGCAGCGAAACAAGATGCGAACCATTTTATTGAAAAAGTGTCGCAACAAAAGCAGGTTTTATGTATCATGTTCTAGTTACGTCAGATTGTTATTCACAACGAGGAAAAGATGCGTTCAATTACCGGTAATCTGAGTCTTATGTCGGTTATGGATATCTTCCAGTGGGCCGAAGTTAACAAACGCTCAGGCACTCTAACGCTAAAACAGGATGATAATCAGAAAAAGTTCTATCTTCAGGATGGCCAGATTATTTTTGTCTGGTCTGATAGCGAAGGTGAGCGTATCGCCGACTTCCTGCAATTTGAGGCGGTCGTAAGTCAGGACAAATTGAGCGAAGCCCTTGCGGATTCGGAGATGTTGGGTCTTCCTTTCGTCGGTTATCTATACTCGGAAAAAATAATCACTAAACCAAAGCTGGAAGAAGTGCTGCTCCATGTTGTCAAGGCCGCTTTACTAAGCGCGTTTACCTGGGAAACAGGGATGTTTGAATTCACTGANGAACTTCCAGTTTTTGTTCAGAACGGGCCGGTAAGACTAAGATCCACTCAACTACTCATGGAATCGGTTCAGATATTTGACGAATCTGGGCATAAAAACCGTCAGATTGATTCCAACCGAATAATAGCTGAAATAGTCCAACAAATTGAAGAAGGCAACGTCGATTTGCCCCCTATTCCCGATATTATGCAGAGAATCGCGGCAAAGATTGACAACCCCGATATACCTATAGACGAAATCGTTAACTGCATAACAGACCAGATACTTGCCTCAAAAATTCTCAAAATCGGCAATTCTCCCTATTACCGGAGAACTAGCAAAATTACGACTTTGAGAGATGCGATTCTTTTCATTGGATTCAAATCGCTGGTCAGTATTGTCACAGTTCATTCGCTAAGCAGCTTCAGTCCCCGGAACACCGCAAAAATCAGACAGATTCTGCAACATTGTCTGACCTGCGGCATAGTCGCCCGAGAAATATCGATAAAAATGGGCGGAGACCACGAACAGGCGTTTATCTGTGGGCTTTTGCATGATGTTGGCAAAACCCTGATGGAAGAGATGCTCTCAGATTATATGCTTTCGGACGAAATTCATGCGACACTAATCGCCGACTATCATGCCGAAATCGGCTATCTGCTAGCAAAGAAATGGAATTTTGACGAAAGTCTCCAAAGCTGCATCCGTTTTCACCATACGCCGGACAGAGCCGGAGCGCACCTCAACATCGTTGAGCTAATTTATCTGTCAAATATCATAGCCACTGGCAATTGCCACGTTAATGATCTTACAAAAGCCGGACTTAAGGCGATTGACCCAAAAAAGGTTAATATTTCCGAACTGATAGAACAGGTTGATTCTTTTAATGAGTCCGCGCAGGGTATTATTAATACGTAAAACATGGCTCAGCTTCAAACAAACGATTTCTTTCCGCCGACACGTTACCTACCTCACAGCATAGCTTTATCGCAGTAATTCGCGTCGTCGTTCCAGCAATCCTCTTGGGAATCTCTCCGATTGGCAATAAAACAATGAATGACAAAAGCATATGAGCTCCCGTAATCTTTTTTCTAAAGAAGTTGCATTTTTTAGTAGGTTTTAGTATATGATGCTTTTGCTTTTTTCGATGAGTTGGATTTTTGTGAGCGAAAGGTAAAAAAAGAAATGCGTGATTTGATTCGAGTTTTCAGTGGTAATGCGAATCAGGGGCTGGCGCAAGATATTTGCAAATGTCTTGGCGTCAAACTTGGCTCCGCGCGGGTGCAGGCGTTCTCCGACGGAGAAATAATGGTGGAAATCGGGGAAAATGTTCGCGGCCGCGATGTGTATGTCATTCAATCCACGTGCTCGCCAGCCAACAACAATCTGATGGAACTGCTCATCATGACCGACGCCCTGAAGCGGGCTTCGGCGGCAACGATTACCGCTGTTGTGCCATATTATGGCTATGCCCGGCAAGACCGTAAAGCGGCGCCGCGCACTCCTATTACCGCAAAACTCGTCGCAGACCTGATTACAACTTCGGGTGTTGACAGAGTTGTGACCATTGATCTGCACGCGGGGCAAATTCAGGGGTTTTTCAATATTCCTGTGGATAACCTTTACGCCGCGCCAGTAATAGTTAATTATCTGAAAGAACGTTTTGCCGACGAACGGGTAGTCATGGTTTCTCCAGACGCGGGCGGCACAGAGCGAGCAAGAGCTTACGCTAAGCTCCTCGGATGTACTCTGGCTATTATCGACAAACGCCGAACCGCTCCCAATGTAGCGCAGATTATGCATTTGATCGGGGATGTGCGCGGAAAAACCGCCATTTTGCTGGATGACATGGTGGATACGGCCGGAACGCTAACACAAGCCGCCACAGCGCTTAAAAACAACGGCGCTAAAGCAATATTCGCCTGCGCAACCCACGGCGTGCTTTCCGGACCAGCTATCAAGCGTATCAATGATTCGGATATTGAGGAAATAGTACTGACCGACACTATACCTCTTAGCGGAAAACAGGAACTCTCTTCCAAAATCCGGGTTCTTTCGGTGGCGGATCTTCTGGCGGAGGCTATAAAACGAATTGATGCCGACGAATCGGTTAGTTCGTTATTTGTTTAGAAATTTTACTTGTTTATGCTGAGCTATTGTTTAAAAACATCACTTTATTTGCTTCGTTAATAATAAAAAACAACTTGAGTGTGGGCGTCGCCCATCACCAAAAGCGGAGGCGGGTATGCAACAGAAACAGATGAACATTGAGGTCAGAACAAAAACCGGGAAGGGTATCAGCCGTCAGTTAAGACGCGCCGAAAGAGTTCCCGGAGTTGTGTATGGAAAAGGCATAGAACCAACGCCGATCAGCGTTAAATATACTGATCTTCAGTTGGCTTTGGCCGACGGCAGAAACAACCTGATAACTTTACTTGGAGGCGGAGACATTGATCAGTCCACGGTGATCATTGCCGATCTGCAGCGCGACGCTCTCAAAGGAACCCTAAAACATGTTGATCTGCACCGCATCAACATGAACGAAAAGTTGCACATTACGGTTCCAGTCCTCCTCAAGGGTACCGCTATCGGCGTCAAAGAAGGCGGACTTTTGGACTTTTCTCAACACAGCCTGCATGTGGAATGTCTGCCTGGCGACATACCCGAGCATATCGAAGTTGATATCACTGATCTTGCAATTGCCCAGTCCATTCACGTGGGAAAAATAGAACTTCCCGAAAACATAAAGATTCTGGACAGTCCAAAAACCACCATTGTAAGCATACTTGGCAGAGTCCAGGCTGACGAGAGCGAAGCGCAAGAAGAAGAAATGGCGGCTTCCGACAAAGCAGAAAGCTAAGCCGGACATACTGTCTCCCTATGAGCGCGTATATAATAGCGGGGCTGGGAAATCCCGGCCCTTCGTACCAATGGACCCGCCACAACGCGGGTTTCCTTTTTTTGGATCGTTTGGCGCATTTGGAAGGATTTGCCATAACCAGCAAAAATTTTTCCGGATTGGCGGGCAAATGGGAGCGTCGGGATGAGCGCCATATACTTCTGAAGCCTCAGGTTTTCATGAATCTTTCCGGCCGCTCAATCATGCAAGCGCTGCAGTTTTACAAAGTGCCTCTTTCTCGATTGATTGTTGTTCATGACGATCTGGATTTGCCGTTTGGCGCAGTACGTCTTAAAGAGGGGGGCGGACATGGCGGCCACAACGGACTACGTTCGATCATAGAGCAACTGGGCAAAGGCGACTTTATTCGTTTGCGTATCGGGATTGGCAGACCAATACATGGAGACACCGTCAATTATGTGTTGGGAGTAATCCCTCCGAATCAGATGCAAGCCATGCCGCATATTTTGGACGGAGGCATTGAAATGTTGAATATGCTAATGGACGAGGGACTGCCAAAAGCCATGAGTATGTTCAATAATCGGATTTTTATTGAAAATTGATATTTTTGTAAGGGGTTGTATTATATGGGATTTAATTGCGGTATAGTTGGTCTGCCCAACGTAGGAAAATCGACTATTTTTAACGCCCTGACTTCAGCGGGAGCCGAATCGGCCAACTATCCGTTTTGCACTATTGATCCAAATGTGGGCATTGTACAGGTGCCCGATCCGCGCCTGGACAAATTGGCCGCCATCGCCAATTCTCGCAAAATTCTGCCGACAACTATTGAGTTCGTGGATATCGCCGGTCTTGTGAAGGGCGCCAGTGCGGGCGAGGGTCTCGGCAACCAATTCTTGGGGCATATCAGAAGCGTAGACGCCATAGTTCATGTGGTTCGCTGCTTTGATGATGAAAATGTGATTCACGTAAATGGCAGAGTATCCCCCCTTGACGATATAGCCACAATCAAGACGGAGCTTGCGTTATCCGATCTGGATACGATCAACAAAAAAATCCAGCGTACGGACAAAGCGGGGCGCGGCGGCGACCGTAAATTAAAGGATGAAGCCGCGTTTTATCGCAGAATTGGCGAAGCTCTTGATCAGGGTAAAAATGTGCGCGGCTTAGCTGAAAACAACGACGAACATCTCTGGTTACGCGATCTGCATTTATTGAGTGACAAACCAGTTCTCTATGTAGCCAACGTAGCCGAGGATGATCCGTCCGGAAATCATCCTTTTGTTTCTCAAGCGCGGGATATAGCCCTCGCCGAAGAGGCGAGAATAGTTGTTATATGCGGCAAGCTTGAAGCGGAGATATCGGAACTAGCCGGAGAGGAAAAACGAGACTTTCTTGCGGACATGGGACTTGAAGAACCCGGCCTTGACCGTCTGATACGCAGCGGATACGAGCTGCTTGGACTTATAACCTTTTTCACCGCAGGACCGCAGGAAATTCACGCCTGGACAATAACGCGCGGAACAAAAGCNCCTCAGGCGGCCGGAGTTATTCATTCGGATTTCGAGAGGGGCTTTATCAGAGCGGAAGTAATATCATTTGACGACTATGTCGCTTGCAACGGAGAAGCTGGAGCCAAAGAAAAGGGTTTAATGCGGCTTGAAGGCAAAGACTACGTTGTTAAAGACGGAGACGTGACGCATTTCCGATTTAACGTATGATCCAACGCATAAAAAATCACCGTTGCACATAAAATAACGCAACGGTGATCTCCATTTTTCAATTCTCTTACGCCAAAGCTTCAGTATATTGAATAATTGTCGGGATCAGAGAAAAGCTCTTTTAGAAACAGATTGTTGAGATTATGGCCTGGCCTGTTTGCTTCAATCTTGCCTAATATACGGTAACCGCTGGTGTAGAGATCTCCGATCAGATCCAATATTTTATGGTTAACTAATTCTTTTTTGTATCGCAGACCCTGGGGATTGACNATACTGTCTTCTCCGATCGCCACGGTGTTGTCTAGACTGGCGCCTTTGGCCAGACCAGCCTTCTGTATAGCTTCCCATTCCTCAAGAAAGCCAAACGTTCTGGAATTAATAATGGAAAATGCATTTTCCACGTCGGTAACCCGTTTTTTCTGTCTGCCCACCGGCTGTCTGAATTCAATGGACATGGTTATATCCAAGGTATTGAGGGGTTTAACCCGCAACCAAGAGTCGCCGCGAACGACTTCAACCGGCCTAAGCACTTTCAGATAAACGCCTGTCTCCGGAAATTCATAAACTCCAGCTTTCCACATTCCTTGATAAAATTCCCACGCCGATCCGTCCATGATCGGAACTTCCGGGCCATCGATATAAACCAGACAGTTGGTTATTCCGGAAAAATAAAACGCCGCCATTAGATGTTCTATGGTGGATACGGTGGAAGAGCCTGAAGCGATGAGAGTGGAAAGCCGGGTATCGGCAACCATGTCGTAGCGAGCGGGAATGACGACGCCATTATGAACAAAAGCGATGCCGAATTCCCTCCGGGGAAGGAATTCCAAATTAACTTCCCGACCGGAATGCACTCCGATTCCCGAAATTTTGAAGATACGGTTTATTGTTGTTTGACGTTTTATCATGCCGGAACTATGGCAGATTCCGGCAAAACCGTCAAGGAGAGACGTCAGGGCTGGAACCCTGCACAGCTTTCTTCAAAGCATTATGTTCTTCCGACAATTGATTGTACTTCTGCTGCAATTCGCGAATCTGATCAAACAGGCACGCGATCGCTCTAGCTTCGGGATCCGGAAGATCCGCATGATCAAGATCCAGCCGTCCTTCGGCCCTTTTCTGTGAAATTACCGCTTTGCCAGGAATACCCACGACAGTTGCATTTTCTGGAACTTCCTTCACAACCACCGAATTGGCGCCTACTCTGGCGCCGCTACCAACGGTGAAAGGCCCCAGTATCTGGGCTCCGGCTCCCACAACCACATTGTCTTCCAAGGTAGGATGGCGTTTCACCTTGTCCCACGTAACCCCGCCCAGCGTTACCCCATGATAAAGCGTGACATTATCGCCGATTTCTGCGGTTCCTCCGATAACTACTCCCATTCCGTGGTCTATGAAGAAACGGCGGCCTATTTTGGCCCCGGGATGAATTTCAATACCGGTCAAAAAACGTCCTACGTGAGAGATGAAACGTCCTAGAAGAAAAAAATTCTTCTTCCAGAACCAGTGGGCGATACGATAAATCCAAAGAGCGTGCAATCCTGGGTAGCAAAGCACGATTTCAAAAACATTCCGGGCGGCCGGATCACGTTCGAAAACCGACTTGATATCTTCGCGGACATATTTGAACATGGCTTCGTCACCCCGTTTTACGATAATCGCAAAGTTTCCTGTTTAACAGACCATCCTCTCAACTATTTATAGGCAGATAGTGATTGCGTATATCGTCAGGGGAATTTATCATCAATACAATTTTATCCAAAAAGGTTTTTGACGCTTATGAAGACATTTCACTATCAGGATCCATTTCCGCTAGAAAAATCCGACGCGCGTTATCGCAAAATTGACGGCTCCGAATCATACGTTTCAATTGCCCCCTTTGCCGGAACAGACATTGTGATGATCCGCCCGGAGGCCCTTGCTATTCTGGCGCGCGAAGCGATAAAGGATGTGTCCTTCCTTCTTCGTCCATATCATAATGAGCAGGTCGCGGCCATTATCGCCGACCCGGAGGCTTCGCAAAACGACAAGGGGGTTGCTCTGGCGTTTCTGCGTAACGCCGAGATCTCAGCAAACTTTGAATTACCCCTGTGTCAGGACACGGGCACAGCCATAGTGGCGGGTAAAAAAGGGCAGCGCATATGGACGGGCGTCAAAGACGAAGAATGGATTTCAAAGGGGATATATACGGCCTATACGGGGGAGAACCTTCGTTACTCCCAAGTCGCCGCGCTGGATATGTACAACGAGGTCAATACTGGCGACAACCTTCCCGCCCAGATTGATATTACGGCGACGGACAGCGACGCGTATGAATTTCTTTTTCTGACCAAAGGCGGCGGTTCGGCCAACAAGACCATGCTCTTCCAAGAAACCAGAGCGCTGTTGACGCCGGAAAAGCTGGAAATGTTTTTGGCGGATAAACTGAGAAGCTTGGGAACGGCTGCGTGTCCTCCGTATCACATCGCTTTTGTCGTGGGAGGTCCCAGCGCAGATGCCTGTCTGAAAACCGTAAAACTTGCCGCCGCAGGAGAATTGGACGGCTTGCTCGCTACCGGCGATCGTAGAGGTCGTGCGTTTCGGGATCAAGTACTAGAAAAGAAGTTACTTGAAGCGGCCAAGGCGTCCGGCATTGGCGCACAGTTCGGGGGCAAATACTTTGCGCACGACGTCAGAGTGATCCGTCTTCCCCGACACGGTGCGTCTTGTCCTGTCGGCATGGCTGTTTCCTGTTCCGCTGACCGCAACATCAAGGCAAAAATCACGCGGGACGGACTCTTTGTCGAAGAGCTGGACCGCAACCCGGGGCGTCTGATTCCGGATAAATTTCGCGGGAAACACGAACATGGTATAAAAATAGCGCTGTATAGGCCCATGGGTGATATTCTGACCGAACTCTCCGGGTTAAGGGTAGCTACGCCGCTTTTACTTTCTGGATATCTCATCGTGGCCCGCGACATTGCCCACGCCAGATTCAAAGAAATGCTGGATTCTGGAGTTCCACTCCCCAACTATCTCAAAAATCATCCCATTTACTACGCCGGCCCGGCAAAAACACCAGCGGGCAAAGCCTCCGGTTCTTTCGGCCCGACAACGGCCGGACGCATGGATTCCTATGTGGAACAGCTTCAGGCCAATGGGTGTTCCTTGGTTATGATCGCCAAAGGAAACCGAAGCCAGCAAGTGACGGACGCCTGCAAAAAATACGGCGGTTTTTATCTGGGATCCATTGGAGGTCCCGCCGCTCTTCTCGCCGAAGAAAACATCAAGCGCGTTGAATGCGTAGATTTTCCAGAATTGGGAATGGAAGCCGTATGGAAAATTGAAGTAGTCAACTTCCCCGCGTTCATCCTAGTGGATGACAAGGGAAACGATTTTTTCAAACAACTTGGGGGGGTATAAAACGTTTAGTTAAAAACAAGAAAACCGTTTTTGCGGGTATGCCGCGATTGTTTTGGAGTTGGATTTAATTGAATGGCTAAGTTTTCGCCCGCTTTGCTTTAAATAAATTCCCTGCGATAGAAACATTTAAGGTCAACTCAAATTCGCTACCGCAGACCTTGCGCCNGCTTTTGTCAACAGACAACGCATAGCTCTCTATTTCTTGTTGATGCAAAAAACATTATCGCCTATGGTTGCTCGGGCTTTGCCATCGGCAAAGAGAGATGCGCTGTCAAAGATCACCGGAAAAACGATGTTACCCCGTCTGTTGATAAAACCCCACTTACCGCCATCAATAAATAAGTGGCGGTCTGACTCGTCAATAGTTACGATTTTGCCTCCTTCGTTAAATGAAGCAACACCATCGGAAAAAGGCGTGACAAAAAAGAATTGCGGTTTGATGACGATATCCACAGCCATATTACCAAAACCCATAAGCCCAGTACTGTCATCAACGATTCTAAATACCCCTTCGCTGACATAATCAGGTCCGCTGTCGAACATGAACACGGTGAACAATCTTTCGTTTTTCCTGTTAATCGCTTTAATTTTGACTTGATTATCCGCAACCACGCATACAAAGGCAATGGAGTCGGAAAATTAGTCGGTGTAAGCAAAATCATAGACGAAAGGCACAACGGTTTTACCCTGCGCGTCAACATAGCCATACTTACCGCCTTCTTCCCGTAAAAATAAAGTCTGGCCACAAACTGAAGTCGCGAACACGCATAACAAAACAAACGATAACAGCAGATATTTTTTCATGTTCTCTCCCTAGGTCATTATACGCAAAACTTCATATTGATTGTTAGTTTGCGGCCTCTCCCTAGAACATAGATATGAGCCTAATTCATTAATGCAACAAAAAAACTCGCGTTTAGCGTCCGTTCTCCTGACGTTTGTTATTATGTTCCAATTTTACGAAAAACGAAACATGGCCGAAAGCTATTCGCCTCCGGCCATGTGGTTGTTACTACATAAAAATAAGCTGGCTCTCTTACATCATTCCGCCCATGCCACCCATACCGCCCATACCGCCCATACCGCCAGGCATACCCATGGGACTTTCTTCTTTTGGCTTCTCGGCGATCAAGGCTTCGGTGGTCAGCATCAAACCGGCGATGGAAGCGGCGTTCTGCAGAGCGGAACGGGAAACTTTCGTCGGATCGATAATACCGGCTTTAAGCATATCAACATATTCGTCAGACGCAGCATCATAACCAAATGCGTCTTTGCCGCCTTTGACTTTGTCTACAACGATTGACGCGTCGATACCGGCGTTATCGGTAATCTGACGGATCGGAGCTTCAAGAGAAGCCTTAATGACGGTTACGCCAAACTGTTGCTCAAAGGGTATCCAGCGCGTTCATAGCGCGGATATACGCAACGCCGCCGCCGGGAACAATGCCTTCGTCAACTGCGGCGCGGGTTGCGTGCAGCGCATCTTCAACGCGGGCTTTTTTCTCTTTCATTTCAACTTCGGTAGCCGCGCCAACTTTTATGACAGCAACACCGCCAACAAGTTTCGCGAGACGTTCCTGGAGTTTTTCCTTGTCATACTCGCTCGTAGTTTCTTCGATCTGCGCGCGGATTTGTTTAACGCGACCCTGAATGGCTTCTTCTTTGCCATCGCCGTCAATGATGGTTGTGTTGTCTTTGTCGATGGTGATGCGTTTGGCGCGGCCAAGCATATCGAGAGTAGTCTGGTCGAGTTTGTTTCCCACTTCCTCGGAAATAACATAACCGCCGGTCAACACAGCGATGTCTTCAAGCATGGCTTTGCGACGATCGCCAAAGCCGGGAGCTTTAACGGCAGCTACGTTCAATACGCCGCGCAGTTTATTAACAACCAGCGTTGCCAGAGCTTCGCCTTCAATGTCTTCGGCAATGATCAGCAGTGGCCGACCGCCTTTTGCCGTCTGCTCAAGGATGGGCAAAAGATCTTTCATACTGGAAATCTTTTTGTCGTGAATTAAAATCAGAGCGTTTTCAAGAGCCACTTCCATACGCTCCGGATCCGTTACAAAATAGGGGGAGAGATAACCGCGATCAAACTGCATACCTTCCACGGTTTCCAATGTGGTGTCCATGGATTTGGCTTCCTCAACGGTAATGACGCCTTCTTTGCCGACTTTTTCCATTGCTTCGGCAATAATGTCGCCGATGGCTTTGTCATTGTTGGCGGAAATTGTGCCAACCTGGGCAATTTCTTTATGATCAACTATGGGTTTTGAAATTTTCTGCAGCTCAGCAACAACGGCGTCCACAGCTTTGTCAATACCGCGTTTGATTTCCATAGGATTGTGGCCTGCGGCAACCAGTTTGGAACCCTGACGGTAAATTGCCTGGGCAAGAACCGTAGCTGTTGTTGTACCGTCGCCGGCAACATCGGATGTTTTTGAAGCTACTTCCTTTACCAGCTGCGCGCCCATATTTTCAAATTTGTCTTCGAGTTCAACTTCCTTAGCGACAGTTACCCCGTCCTTGGTTATCAGCGGAGCGCCGAAAGACTTGTCGATAACCACATTGCGGCCCTTGGGGCCCAAGGTGACTTTCACGGTGTCGGCAAGCAGATTGACGCCCTTCAGGATGGCGTTGCGTCCTTCCTGGTCGAATTTAATAATTTTTGCAGACATTTAAATACTCCTCCATGTATGAAATTTGTTCTGTTTGGTAGAAATTTATATTCGTTGGCCCTAACAAAAACAGGAACAATTAACGAGGAAGCTTCATTCGCCAATCGCTGGGGCCAACAATATGGCAGGCTATTCGACAACAGCCAGAAGATCATCCTCGCGCATCATAAGATATTCTTCGCCATCAACTTTGACTTCAGTTCCGGAATATTTGCCGAACAGAACTTTGTCGCCAACTTTTACGTCCAGAGGCAATACTTTGCCGTCTTCAGTTTTTTTGCCATTGCCCGCCGCAACGACTTCACCGCGCTGTGGCTTTTCCTTGGCGGTTTCGGGGATAATCAATCCTCCGGCGGTCTTAGTTTCTTCCTCGACCCTTTTGACAAGGATGCGGTCATGAAGCGGTCTCAATTTCATCTGTACTTCTCCTTTCAATGATGTTGTGGCTCACTTAATTAAAAAGTATTTTAAATAAATTAGCACTCTCAACAACTGAGTGCTAACACTTTTAACTATAATCAGCTATGTTTCAAAAATCAAGGGGCGTCGTTATATTTTTTATTATCTATCTTAAAGGGCAGTCTCTACGGGATTTTACCTTTGATTTTGAAATAAAAACAGCACCCGTTTTTCTTGCAAAGACACTGTGATATCCTCCCTGAAAAGTCCTAGGGTTATCCTTGACTTGCGCATACAATTATGTGAAGTTACACTCCCATAAGCGAAAGCAGTTTCACTGTAACACTCCGTATTTTCAGGGTTACATAAATTGCGCGTCGGTTTTATTGCGCGTTTACTTATTTAATAAAATTCACATGTCACTTGGCAGATTTTTGTCTAGCCAAAAAGGCGTTAATATGAATCCCTATTTTATCTTTTTTATCTTCATTTTGGCTTCCCTCGGTTTTGTAGCCTCGGTTTTAGTCATGAACGCCTTGCTCGGCCCAAGAAGCCAAGCCACTGAAGTAAAACTTTCTCCTTTTGAGTGCGGCTCCCAACCATTACAACAGCGCAACGTCCGCCCTCTTTCCGTCAAATATTATCCGGTGGCAATATTTTTTCTTCTTTTTGATCTTGAAACCGTTTTTCTTTTTATTTGGGCGGCTGCTTTCGAAAACTCCGGTTCAACAGAGCTTTCTTTCGCTTCTTTTTTATTTTTCATGGGCATTATGACCTTTGTGTTCATCTATATCTGGAGAGAGGGCGCGCTGGAATGGCGGTAATGGATTTTTTCACCACCCGCAAAGATGAACTGGCGGGCTGGATACGAAAATTTAGTTTATTTCCCTATCCATTTGTCACGGCCTGTTGCGGCATGGAATTTATGTCCGTCAGCTCAACCCTGTATGACACAGACCGTTTCGGCGCGGCGTTGCCGCGTTTTTCGCCCCGTCAGTCAGACTTGCTAATGGTGGTTGGCACAATAACCCACAAAGAGGCTCCGGTCATCAAACGAGTCTATGACCAGATGTGCGATCCCAAATGGGTTATGGCTTTCGGAGCTTGCGCCACAAGCGGAGGTTTTTACCGTAATTACGCCGCCGTTCAGGGCGTTGACCTCATTATTCCTGTGGATATCTATGTGCCCGGCTGCCCTCCCCGTCCGGAGACGGCCCTGGACGCCATAATGAAGCTGCAAGACAAAATTGCCGCTGAACGCCATCCGATTTTTCCGTTTGAGAAACTAAAGGCGGAGCCTAAATGAAATCGACCGCTTTAAAAACGCTATCAGAAAGAACCGCGGATGTTAACTGAAGCCCTCCGCAACAGTTTGAAAGGTTTGTACGTCCAGACTTGGGATAGTTTTGGTCTATTGACGTTTGAACTTCAGGTCGGAAAAATCATTTCCTTTGTTGCATATTTGAAAAATGATTTTTGTTTTGATCTTCTTCTGGATATAACCGCCGTCGATTATCCCGGACGCGATCAGCGCTTTGACGTGGCATATCATCTCTACAGCTCGCGTAACAACCAGCGTATTCGTCTTAAAACAAGAGTAACCGAAGACAAGCCTTTTGTTCCCACTCTGTCAGCTCTGTATGATTCAGCGCGGTATATTGAGCGGGAATTGCGGGATATGTACGGAATCATCTCCGAAGGTAATGACGATCTCAGACCGATTCTTCTTTATGAAGGTTTTCAGGGCCATCCTCTACGCAAAGACTATCCCATAGACCTGGAACAACCCATCGTTTCTTACCGACATCAAGGATTGGACACGCAGGACTATAATTCTCCTGTGCGGTCGATTTTGGAAAAAACAGCGGCTCCGCACGAAGTTGTGGTTAATATTGGCCCGTCTCATCCGGCAACCCATGGCACCATTCATATCATTGCCGCGCTGGACGGCGAGAAAGTTATGAAAGCCGACGTTCACTGCGGATATCTGCATCGCGGTTTCGAAAAAGAAGCCGAACACCACGCCTATCACAAGGTCATTCCCTATACCGACCGCCTGAATTACTGTTCCGCTCTTAATAACAATTTTGCATACGCGGAAGCGGTGGAAAAGCTTTTGGGAATAGAAATAACTCCGCGCTGCGTCTATCTTCGGACACTTTTATGCGAGTACAATCGCATCGCCGATCATATAACCTGCATCGCCGCGGTTGCCATGGAACTAGGAGCAATGACCGCGTTCCTTTATCTCATGACTATCCGCGACTACATTTTTGAACACTTAAACCAACTGACCGGCGCGCGGCTCACTTATTCCTTTGTGAGAATCGGAGGTTTAAAAAACGATCTTCCGGACCGATGGCTGGATCGTCTGGAAGAAATTCTTGTTTTCTACGAACGCTACATTGAGCGTATTCACAAACTTCTGGATCGTAATCGCATTTTCATAGACCGCACTCGCGGAGTTGGCGCTATGACGCCAGAACACGCCCTTAATTGGGGATTCACCGGACCTATTCTGCGTTCTACCGGACTGAAATCGGATATTCGCAAAGACGCACCCTATCTGGCTTATCAGGATTTGGACTTTGAAGTTCCGGTTGGAATTCAAGGCGATAATTATGACCGCTACTACGTCCGTATGCGCGAAATGGATGAATCTGTTTCCATGGTGCGTCAGTGCGTTAAAAAACTTCCCGATGGACCGGTCAACGTAGATGACCGCCGCGCGCTCCTCCCCGCCAAAGAAAAGGTTTATAACAAAATCGAAGACCTCATAACCCATTTCAAACTCATCATTGATGGTATCCAAGTTCCGGAAGGCGAGATCTACGTCAGTCATGAGGCGCCTAACGGTGAGTTGGGATTCTATCTTGTAAGCGATGGCGGAGGGCGCCCCTACAAGCTGCATGTCCGCAGTCCCAGTTTTACCCACATGGGCGGCATGCATAGTCTTTTGGAGGGGCATCAGGTCGCCGATATTATCGCCACCTTTGGCTCCATGAACATGATCGGCGGAGAGTGCGACAGATGAGCTGCATCGAAGAAAAATTCGACAGTATACGCGCGGCTTTCCCGGATGAGTTGAAAGCTTCTCTGGTTATGCCGTTTCTACGAATCATGCTGGATGAGAAAAAGCACCTAACCGAACTCGACGCAGTCTATATCGCCGACTATCTGGGGCTACCCCGCATACAGGTGAAGGAAACCCTGAGCTGGTACTCAATGTTTCATCAGAAACCTACGGGGAAGCATGTGATTAAAGCATGTCGAAATATCGCATGCTCTCTGAACGGCTCGGAGCGCCTTGTTAAATATATTTCGAAAAAACTGGGCATACAGCCGGGAGAAACCACGCCGGACAATCGCTTCACTCTGCTGTTGGCCGAGTGTCTTGCCTCCTGCGGCTCCGCTCCGGTCATGCAGATAAATAATACGTATTACGAAGACCTTTCCGAGGAATCAATCGACCGAATTCTGGAGGAATGCGAGTGATCGGCGATAAAATCTTTTTCAACTTTAACGTAACCGATGATTCCCATACCATGGCCTCGTACCTTGAGCGCGGCGGTTATCTCGCTCTAAAGATGGCTCTTGCCACGCTGGAGCCATTAGACCTGGAAAAAGAGGTCACCGCTTCCGGTTTGCGCGGCCGAGGCGGAGCCGGTTTCGCTACTGGAACAAAATGGTCTTTCGTCGATAAAAAAAGCTCGACGGTTTATCTGTGTTGCAACGCCGACGAAGGCGAACCGGGCACATTCAAGGACCGCTGGATTCTGGAGAAGAACCCGCATCAACTTATCGAGGGAATATTGCTCGCCTCCTACGCCCTGCGGGTCCGTCGCGCGTTCATATACATCCGCGGAGAATTTGATCTGCCGTATCGCAGACTTACGAACGCTTTGGCCGAAACCAAGTATTCCGGTTATACTGGCGCAAATATTTTAGGCTCCGAATTTTCGTGCGATATCCTGGTCATACAAGGCGGCGGAGCCTATGTCTGCGGCGAAGAATCCAGCCTGTATGCGTCCATCGAAGGGCTTAAGGGCTACCCACGGAATAAGCCACCGTTTCCAGCAGTTCAGGGATTGTACGGCGCGCCCACCGTGGTCAACAACGTGGAAACCCTCGCCAACGTACCTTGGATCATGAGTCGAGGATCTGCGGAGTTTAAAAAGCTTGGAACTGAAAAACATCCCGGAACCAAACTGTTTGGCGTTTCCGGCCACATTAGAAAACCCGGCTTATACGAGCTACCTCTGGGCTATCCTCTCAAAGATCTGATCTTTGGAATATGCGACGGAGTTGCCGGTAGCGGCAAACTCAAGGCTGTGATACCCGGCGGCTCGTCCTCGCCGATTCTGTTGCCCTCCGAGGTGGAAACTGCAGCGCTTGACGCCGAGTCCATGCAGGCCCATGGTTCCATGCTAGGTTCCGGCGGGGTAGTCGTTATTTCCGAAGGGGTGTGTATGGTTCGTCTGCTTCAGGTTCTGACTCGCTTCTACGCCCATGAATCATGCGGTCAGTGCGTACCATGCCGCGAGGGAACCCCATGGATGAACGATATAATAGGCCGCATTGTCGCCGGTCGCGGAGAACAAGGAGATCTGGACAGTCTGGAACGAATAACAAAGGGAATCATGGGCAATACCGTCTGCGCCTTAGGGGACGCGGCGGCCATGCCGGTTTCCGCTTTCATAAAAAAATTCAGAGATGAATTTGAGTATTACATAGAACACGGCCGCTCCATAAACAACGGTCGTCTGGAAATCTGAAAAAAATCATGGTCGAGTTAAGGATAGATAATCGAGTTATTGAGGCGTTTGAGGGTGAAACCGTGCTACGGGCGGCTTTGCGTAATGGCATTGAAATTCCCCATTTCTGCTATCATCCGTGCCTCTCCATAGCCGGAAACTGCCGCATCTGTCTGGTGCAGGTGAACAGCCGCCCCAAACTCGCGCCATCCTGCAACCTGCCAGCGACTCCCGGCATGGAAATCAATACACAATGCGAACCAGTACGCCTGGCCCGCCACGCGGCGCTGCAATTTCTCACGCTGAACCATCCGGTTGACTGCGGTATTTGCGACAAGGCGGGAGAATGCCAGCTGCAAAATTATCAGGTCAAATACGGCGACGAACCTTTTGGCATTGATCCAAAAAATCACAAGCCTAAATTTTATAATCTGAGCGATCGTATTCTGCTTGATAATGAGCGCTGTATTCTGTGCGGGCGCTGCGTACGTTTCACCCGCGAGGTATCGGGTAGTTTTGGGCTCGGCATTGTGGAACGCGGAAGGCGTTCCCGGGTGGAGCGTCTGAATTCGGAAGTATTTGACGACCCATATTCGGACAACATTATTCACCTCTGTCCGGTTGGAGCTTTGTTGTCGCGTGATTTTCTTTACAAAAGCCGGGTATGGTTCCTTGAACCGATACGTTCCGTTTGTCCTGGTTGCTCGCGTTGCTGTAGCGTAAACGTATGGAAAAGAGCTAAACATTGGCAATTCCGCTCTTTGGATGAGGAAAAAAACCGTATGATTTTTCGGATTACGCCATTCGATAATCCGGACATTAACGGTCCCTGGATCTGCAACAAAGGTTTCGATCTTCATAAAATCCAGACGTCTAAACCACGCGCCCTCACCCCGCTGATCAAAGAAGAAGCCGCGTCAATAGAAGATGCGATCCGGGAAACCGTTCGCCTTATTTCACATGCGAGAAAACCTGCGATTCTGCTTTCCTCCTACGCTTCGAACGAAGAGCTTGCGGCGTGCAAAATCGCTCTGGACGGAAAATTCGACATCTATACCCGTCAAGACTTTCAGGCTGGCTCCGGCGAGACGTTAGAAGACGACATACTCATCAAATACGATAAAAATCCCAATACCGCCGGAGCGCTAGCGCTATTTGAACCAAGGAAATGGAATCCTCTGGTTGGTCACGATACAGTTATAGTATGGGGAGACGGCGTTGATTTCTCTACTCTGGGCACTTCTGCAATAATTCACCTTACCAACTTTGAAAACCACGGAGAGAAAAAAGCTGACATAATAATCCCCATCTCCACATTCCTTGAAAGAAAAGGAAGTTTTACCAACTTTGAAGGCAAAACAAATCATTTCGAAAAAGTTTTTGACAAACCCGCTGATGTTATCCACGCAGCCGATTTTTTTGAGAGGCTCTGATCTGTGATAGAAGATCTGATCATATATCTAATTTTTATCCTTTTCGCCATTGTCTTCATACTTGGCATGGCCTCGCTTTTCACGTGGGTGGAACGCAAGCAGTCGGCTATTATGGCGGATCGCATCGGAGCCAACCGTTGCTATCTGCGCTTGCCCTTCACCAATATCAAAATAGTCGCGTGGGGATTGTTCCACGGTATGGCGGACGGCGGCAAAATGCTGTTGAAAGAAAATTTCACGCCTTTGGCATATGACCGTTTCTGCTACAATCTGGCACCTTGGCTGGTGGCGGTTCCCGTCCTGTTGGTTTTTGCGCTAATTCCTTTCGGCGGAATTCTCGTTCCCGGTCAGCTTTTTGATCAAAGTATTTTTCCGACAATTTCTCATTTTTTAACCGAATTCTTCGGCGACAAAAGTTATTACCTGCAAGTGGCCCGACTTGACTCTGGAGTTCTTGTGATTCTGGCTATTTCCGGCCTAAGCGTTTTAGGCTCCATGCTAGCCGGATGGGCTTCCAACAATAAATTTTCTCTCATGGGCGCGGCTCGAGCCGCTTCACAGATGATTTCTTACGAAATATCCATGGGACTGGTGCTCATTAGCTTGTCGCTCACTTACGGCTCCATGGACTTAAACGGCATGGTTACTTGGCAATCCGGCACCTTGTTCGGCGTTTTGCCCGCTTGGGGGATTTTTACGCAACCGCTGGCGTTCCTTCTGTTTCTTACCGCCGCCATTGCGGAAAATAAACGTGTACCTTTTGACCTTCCGGAATGCGAGTCAGAGCTGGTTGCGGGCTATTTCACTGAGTACACCGGCATGAAAATGGGGCTTTTTATGCTCAGCGAATTCATCGAAATAGTGATCTTATCCGCTTTGCTGGTCACCCTGTTTTTCGGCGGCTACAATATGCCGTACATGACGGACGGAGGTTTTGCGTTTCCCTTTGGAAGGACGCTTGCCTTGCCGCACTCCGCCGTGGTTTTGTCGCAAATCGGGGTTTTCGTTATAAAAGTGTTTCTGGCCGGAAGTTTCATGATCCATATTCGCTGGACTCTACCGCGTTTCCGTTATGATCAACTCATGACATTCGGATGGAAGTTTTTGGCTCCGCTGTCCGCCGCAAACCTGCTGATTACTGCGTGCGTCCGTTTCTATACTCTGAAAGGCTGAGATGAGGAAAGAATACTGGAACAAACCGCGCATGGGGTTATGGGAACGTCTCTATATTTTTGAGATCATCCGCGGCCTCTGCGTTACCGGCGGAGTTTTCCTCGGTAATATGTGGAAATGGATCACATTCCGTAAAGGAGCGCTCACCGCTTATTATCCGGAAGAGCTGCGAAGCGACTATTCCTCCGCAAACCGAGGCCGCCATATTCTCACCCGACGCCAAAACGGAAAAGTCCAGTGCGTTTCCTGCAATATGTGCGCGACGGTTTGCCCGGCTTATTGTATTGAAATTGAGTCTAAAGCCGATTTCAGCGATCCGTTTCATCCCAAAGAACCGGAACGCTTTGAAATAGATTATTCCAGATGCATCTTTTGCGGCTTTTGTGTGGAAGCCTGCCCCGAAGACGCCATACGCATGTCCAAAGACGTCGCGGACCTGCCTGGATTCGATCGATACAAAATGTGCGCGGGCATGAACCTGCTCATGAACTGGCAGCCTGAAAGCAACCCGGCAAAGCGCTATCCGGACAACGTCCTAGATTCCGCCGAGGAGGAGCTTCCGTGAGCGCCGCCTTCATTTTATTTTTCAGTTTTCTGGCGGTATTGTTCGCTCTGCTGGTTCTTACAATCAGACAGCCAATGCGCTGCGCTTTGGCGCTCATCGGACATATGATAAGTCTGGCCGGCGTCTACGCAGCTTTGGGCGCGTATGTGATCGCCATGTTTCAGATTCTGATCTACGTTGGCGCGGTTATGGTATTTATGGTGTATACAATTATGCTCCTGGATGATCGGGATATTTCCTTTCTGCGTCCCTATGGCAATCATGTCTTTGCGTGCCTGATTACGGGTCTTGGCGTCGCGGGCGCGCTGTTAGCGGCCATTGTCCGCGTCGTCCCCGCCGCGCCCCTTTCCGCGTCTGGAGAATCTTTCCTCACATTTGGAGTTTTTTCACAAGAATTCATGATGCGTTACTGGTTTCATTTCGAGCTTGCCACGATCCTGCTAATGATTGGAATTATGGCGGCTTGGACTATTATCAAGGAAGGAGCGCGCCATGGATAGATATCAGTTTCTAATCTTGCTGGCGGGACTCCTTTTTTCCATGGGGTTTCTGGGAACAGTCTTGCGCCGTAATTTGCTGGTGGTAATGATGTCCCTTGAGATCATGCTGAACGCGGTTATTCTGAGCTTTGTCACCTTTGCCGTAAGAGGAGGAACGATCGAGGGAGCCGCAATGGCATTTTTCATCTATGCCGCCGGAGCCTGTGAAATCGCCCTTGCCATGGCTATTGCGGTGATACTCGTCAAACGCCGCGCTTCTTTGGATATGGACGCTTACCGGGAACTCAAAGGATAACCCATGACGAAACTGGTTTTCATACCGCTATTGCCCCTATTGGGATTCATCATCAACGGGCTGTGCGGCAACCGGCTGCCAAAAACGATTGTTTCTCTGATCGCATGCGCCCTACCCGCGTCTTCATTTATTGTTGCGCTTGTCTGTTTCAATAATCTGACCGTAACCGGAGTTCCAATTACCGAAACTCTCTACACTTGGATCAGCCTGGATCCCCTCAAGATTGAAGCGACGCTTTATCTGGATCAGATATCCGCCGTCATGTGCTTGATTGTGACAGGCGTAGGGACTCTGATTCACATCTACTCAGCGGGTTATATGTCCCATGACGAAAGTCTGGCGCGTTATTTTTCATACCTCAATCTGTTTCTCTTTTTCATGCTGATTTTGGTTCTTGGCAAAAATATGATCACGCTATTTGTCGGATGGGAAGGAGTGGGTCTTGCCTCATATCTGCTTATCGGCTTCTGGTACCGGGACGGACAAAAAACCGCCGCGGGTATGAAGGCTTTCATTGTTAACCGCGTGGGCGACGCCGGATTCTTGTTGGCCGCATTTTTGATCTGGTATTACGCCAGAACCTTGGATTTTCAGGATATCAACGCTTTTTTTGCCGGAAACCCCGTTTCGTCTAGCGTCATTAGCCTGATAGCTATTCTACTTCTAGTTGGCGCATGCGGCAAGTCGGCGCAGTTACCCCTGCATGTCTGGCTTCCAGACGCCATGGCGGGCCCAACTCCGGTTTCCGCCCTGATACATGCCGCTACCATGGTCACCGCCGGAGTCTATATGCTATCCCGTCTTAACGTAATTTTTTTACATGCTCCGGTAGTCATGACTTTAGTGGCGTGGGGCGGCGCTATCACCGCTCTTCTGGGCGCGCTCATGGGACTTGTCCAGTACAATCTGAAAAAAGTTTTGGCCTACTCCACCATGTCCCAGATCGGTTACATGTTCATGGCCTGCGGCCTGGGTTCTTTTTCAGCGGCAATCTTTCATTTGTATACTCACGCTTTTTTCAAGGCGTGTCTGTTCCTAAGCGCAGGAGCTGTTATTCACGCGCTTGGCGGTGAAGAGGACATGCGCGGGATGGGGAAATTAGCAGACAAGATACCGCTTACTTTTTCCGCATTCGTTATCGCCGCTTTCGCTCTCTGCGGACTGCCGCCTTTCTCCGGCTTTTTCTCTAAAGATGAAATCCTCTGGAGCGCATGGTCATCGCCCTACGGAGGTAGTCCGCTTCTTTGGGGAATCGGAATTGTTACAACCGGAATAACGGCTTTTTACATATTCCGCGCTGTTATCATGACGTTTTTCGGAAAAGATAACGCGTCGGGAAAATTCAGACCTGATATCCATGTTCCCCCGTTCTCCATGTCATCTGTTCTTGTTGCGCTTGCCGTTTTTTCTGTGATTGCCGGTTTAGTTGGCATACCCGCAGTCATAGGCGGGAAATTTGACTTTGGTTCGCCATTTTTCAGCTTCCTGGAACCCGCGCTCGGACATTTTGCGCCGATGGCGGGGATTACCGAAAGAGGTGAGCTTGTCTGCATGGCTATATCCGTGACGACATCCCTGGCCGGAGCCTGCCTCGCTATTTTGATTTACACCACCATGCCCGCTTTACCCGGAGTGATCAAACGAAAAGCGCAATGTCTTTACAACGCGCTTAGTCAGGGGTGTTATTTAGATGCGGCGTATAGGAACCTCATCGTAGCTCCGCTTGACCGAGTCTCGGAATCGTTGTTATCAGGAATTGCGGAAAACGCGCTTTTTTATGTCACCGTAGAGCGGGCGTCCGCAGTCGCACGATACGCAGGTAATATTTTTTCTCGCCTCCAAAACGGGTCGGCGCAAGCCTATGCGCTCTACGCCGCAGCGGCTCTGGCTCTGATCCTCTGGTGGGGAGTCGTCAATGTCTGATTCTACGCTCCTACTTATTATACTTTGTCTTCCCGTTTTCGGGGCAATGCTGGTTGCCGCGCTACCCAAAGGCAACGGGGCGTTTTTTCCTCGTATTTGCTCTGTACTGGCAACGTTGGCTGTTCTCTCGGCTTCGCTCGCGGTCTTTTTCCGATGCGGCGTTTATAGTCCCAATTTACCGGGTATTATCGTTCCCTGGATTCCCTCGCTGGGCGTCAACCTGAGTCTTTCCGTTGATGAGCTCAACATTTACCCGTTTATGCTTACGGCTCTGTTGTTTCCGGCAGCGCTAATCTGCTGCTGGAAACGCCACGAGACTGGAAGCAGGCTATTTTTATCAATGTTTCTGCTGTTAGAATCAACTTTGATGGGAACTTTTCTATCCCAGAACCTCGCGGTCTTTTTCATGTTTTGGGAAGCGGTTCTTATCCCAATGTTCGTCATCATTTTGGTTTTTGGCGGAAAAAAACGTAACTCAGCTGCGTTCACTTTTTTCATCTATACCATGGCTGGCAGCATCCTTTTTCTGGCCGCTGTCATAGCGCTGGGAGTTGAGTCGCTAAAACATACCGGGGCTTGGTCTTTTGAACTGACGACGCTAGCGGGGCTGAGTCTCGACTGGAATACTCAATTATTCATTTTTTTAGCCATAATACTGGCTTGCGCTATTAAATGTCCGCTTTTTCCTTTTCATTCCTGGCTGCCGCAGGCCTATTGCGAGACCCCGTTCGCCGCTTCCGCTCTCATGGCCGGGGTTCTGTCCAAAATGGGAGTTTTCGGTATTCTAAAGCTGGCTATTCCACTTTGCCCGGATGCGGCAAAGGCTTTTGGTTCTACCATGATGGCTGCGGCTGTATTCAGCCTCATCTATGGCGCAGTCATTGCTCTGCGTCAAGCTGATTACAAAAAGCTGGTGGCTTATTCCTCGCTTAGCCATATGGGGTATATCGTTCTGGGAATATTCAGTTTTAATGAAATAGCACTTCACGGCGCGATGCTCCAGATTCTGAGCCACGGCGTCACTGTCGCTGGTTTTTTCCTTGTCTTCGGGCTTCTTGAGCAACGGCTCGGTTCAGACTACCTAAAGCTGACTGCGTTGTCAGATCGCGCGCCTCGTCTGGCGTTCATCTTGATGCTTTTTATCCTGTCATCCCTGGCTTTGCCGCTCACCAGCGGTTTTACCTCGGAATTTCTGATTCTTTTCGGCTCGTTCCAGAGCTCCTTGGCGACATGGAAAGCGAACAACGGGACGGTGGCGTTGATCGCAGTTCTCGCCGCCTCAACCAGCGTGATTCTCGGTGCCGCCTACATGCTCCGTTTCGCCCGTAAAATCCTCTATGGCAAAGCGGAACTGGGATCCAATTTTCCGGATCTGGGATTAAGGGAAGCAATAGCTTTGGCTCCGCTCTTGAGCGTCATACTGTGGATTGGAGTAAACCCCAATTCCATCATAAAAATAGCGGAACACGCTACCGGCGCAGCGGAGCTACGGCCACAACCCGCCGTTTATTCCCTGAACAGCCTCTCCGATCTCGCTAAAAAACCATGGAGGAATCAATGACCGCTGATTTCTTCCAAGCCCTCATGCCAGAGCATATTCTGCTGAGCCTCATAGCGGCGCTAATGCTGCTGGAAACGTTCAAGGCGGATCGGAGAATCGGAGGTTTTTTGTATATCTCCGCGCTACTGGGGGGAATGGGAGCGATCGCTTTTCAATTGCAGCATGGCTATGCGTGCGAAGTTATCTCCGGAGAAATCCGGCTGGATCGTTTCTCGCAAGCGGCGGGAATTCTTCTTCTCGGCTGCGGAATGATTCATGGACTCTGTTCCATGAGCCACGAAAGGCGCCATAAATTCTGGATTCTTGCTGCATCGTCGCTTCTGGGAGCTCTGATCGTCCTTAAGAGTACAGGCTTCATACCCCTCTTTTTAGGAATTGAAATGCTCTCGCTACCGGGATTAGCCCTCATACTTGTTAACAACGAAAAAACTGGGGCGGCTGAAGGCGCGTTTAAATATTTGCTTCTTTCTTCCATTGCCAGCGCCATGATCCTATTCGGTATTTCCTTTGCCTACGGCTCCAGCGGAGCTCTTTCCATAGCAGCCTTTGCGGCTGGCGCAACCTCCGATGGAATTCCTAATCCGGCCGCAACCATATTAATTCTGGCGGGATTTTTCACGAAAGCGGCTCTGTTCCCGTTTCACGGTTGGGCTCCGGACGCATATTCCAGCGCAAAACTTCCGATAGCAGCGTTTCTATCCTCCATTGTCAAAGGCGCGGTGGTTCTAGCTTTATTGCGCATTTTTTCCGATCTTGCTCTGAACGACGCAACCGTTACCATTATTATCGTTTTGTCGATCCTCTCCATTTTTTACGGCAACATCGCCGCCATTCATCAACACGCTTTTAAAAGGATGCTTGCTTATTCCTCCATAGCTCACGCCGGTTACATGATGTTCGCTCTGAGCGGGGCTGCAAGCGGACGAGTTGGCGCGCTTCTATACTACGTCGCCGTTTACGCGGTTACAACAATAGTCTCCTGCGCTTGCATTAGTCTGATCAGCGGCGAGGACGATTCTCTCGACAGTTTGAACGGGGCTTTCAGAACCCATCCGGCGGCGTCCATTATCCTTTCCGCCTCTCTCCTTTCGCTGGCCGCCATTCCTCCGTTTCCCGGTTTCATCGCCAAATTCCTCGTCTTTAAAACAGTTGTGGCTTCAGGACAACTCATCCCGGCTATCATAGCTTTTATAGGCGGTTACATCGGTGTCTTCTTCTATCTGGGCATTATTTCCAGATTATTCAAGAACGAATCTAGTCGTCGCCAAGAACTCCAGAATATTCCCCGTGGCCGAGGAATATGGAAAGGCGTTGTCATTGGCTGCGCGACCCTGATTCTGCTAATGCTGGTTCCAGATTTTATTCAGTGGATTCTGGAAGATTTTTAATACTTTGGGTTGCAGTCGAAGATATCTTGACGCAGCGTATTTCACGATTTTTCCTTCGTAAAGCGCGCGGGTAAAGGGGACAAAAGAAAACCCCCTCCGAACAAACGAAAAGGGGGTTAAGATGAATCTATTTTTAGTAACAGACAGAGAGTCTCTCTATGCCTTTTTCCTCAACGCCGAAAGCTGGGCGAAGTGTTTACGTTCTTCCGAGATAATTTTGTCTATGACCTTGGCGTCGGCGGCGTCTACAAAACCTTTCAGTTCAGTATAGTACACTATCGCGTCCATTTCAGTCTGAATGGCGAAATCCAAGGCGCTAGCAGCATCAAGCTTTTTGGGCGCATTGTCCGTAAAGTAGATTTTTTTATCAATATACTGGTGGAGATAATTGAGATATTCGCCAGGATAATCTTCAGTAGGGTGATATATTTCAACTTTTGAAAGAAAACCCTCGAACGTTTTCTTATGCTCATCCTCTTCGCAGGCAAGAAAATTTAATAATTTTTTAACTTCGCTGTCTTCAGCGAGTTCCGCTGCTTTACGATAAAAGAGCGCGCCATTCTCCTCCATACGTAAGGCAAATTGCAAAACGTCACTGGCTGCAAAAATGCTCATTTGAACTCCCTCCGTATCCGGTATTTAGTTTTTGCGCCGTAAACATACCATTACAGAAGAGATGTGTCAATCGACATTGATACAAATTTTATATATTAAAAAATCATTTTATTTCAGAGAAACATAACACTTTTAGTAATACACCTACAAAGATCTTTTTTCTGAAA
>JGI994J12354_10000868_pt1 | contig 30881 bp, 27 predicted proteins | sample IntmicLarv3ML3BL_FD_12354 | JGI IMG/M metagenome (IMG submission 12354) | reverse complement strand
CATCCGGCTGCAAGATGACCTCTTCGTTGCACCAGCGGCAGGTAAAGCTGTAGGAACCATCTGCGTTGAACACCGGGGCCTGCTCTTCTGGCTTGGGCTTTTGCTGTTTTGTTTCCATTGTGATCGACTCCTCTTTTTGTTTATTAGTGCATCCACCCATTAGAAGTCTGTTGGCGCCCGTTTTGCGCTCATGCCATCCACAATAATTTTTAATCGGTCTTTTCCGATACCAAGATATCCTTCTGTGGTGGTGACGGAATTGTGGTGCAGCGCCTCCTTTGTAGCGTAAATATCCTTGCCGGACTTCTCGTAAAATTCGTTGCCATACCCACGCCTGAGCATATGCGGATGAACAGCCTTACCCAAAACCTGCTGCCCACGCTTGGCTATGATTTTCTGAATGCTGCGGACGGATAGCCGTGTGCCATCCCTGTTTGCAAACAAAGGACAGCTTGGGTCTGTGATGTTTTCATGTGATAGAAATGAGTGCAGCATATCGTAAACATCAGCTGTCAGATACCAGCTGTACTCAGCGCCACCCTTGCCGATGTAGAAGAACTCACGGGTTGAAGGATTCATATTGAGAACCATACCTGCATTGAGGGAAGCCACCTCCGAAACCCGCAGGCCTGTCCCTCTGGCCAGTGCGATGATGCACCTGTCTCGCATATCTGTTGAAAGCGCGGTGCCATCCCGCTTGGTATAGCGTGTTTCTGTCAGCAACTGCGCTTCCTTCGTATCCACTTGAGGCTTATTCCGCTTCGCCTTCACCTTTGGCCCTTCAATGAGCAACGTTGGGTCGCCATCCGGCAATAGCTTCCTAATCGCTGCCCAGCGAAAAAAACTGCGTAGCGCAGACAGCCGAGCCGCAATGGTCGCAGGCTTCCAATCGCTGTGGTAAAGCAACATACCCCATGATATCTGCTGCTGTTGCCTGACATAGCTCTTTGCCACCATTCTCCGCCAGATAATCTACAAAGATTTGAAGGCTTTTGCCGTATCCTTCAACAGTCTTAAGCGACTTCTTCGAGGCGGCATAGTAATTCAAGAAATCTTTGACATACTGCGCTTGCATAGACACCTCCACATATAATAAAGCGTTTTGGGACAGCGAATTCGGAAGGAAAATAAGCATTCGCAAGGTATTTGTTACACATGAGACCGATAAAAAAGCGCCGGTCAATTGCCGACGCCTTGATGGATATGATTATTCTCCTTAATGGTTGAACGAATCGTACTACTAAGCCAGAATTGGTATCAATACTCATTTTCCACTTCGATCATGCGGGTCACTTTTTCCAGTTCTTGAATAAACTGATCCATAGAAAGATTTCCCGAAAGGTATCTTGTGATGGCTGTTTCAAAGACAAAATCATCATATACAACCAAGCTCATCATTCGTGCATTCGGAATAAAAATATGTGGTGCAATATACTGGTGATAGAAGGATACGTCTTCCGCAGAAATATCATATTGCGAAGGTAAGTTATCGTCTTTAGTCTCTCTTAAAGTGTTTAGTTGCGCTTGAAGATCGCGAGAAACCGCTACGTCATCACTGGCTTCAAGCCTCTTTACGAGTTCTGCCTCTCTGTGCTCCCACTCAGCTAACTCTTTTACATACCAGCTATTGATAACGGGTTCATGCGCGGTCGGATAAAGTTGCAGCCTTTCTGCATTTGCGTATGATGCTACGCAACTTTCAATATATTTTAGGGCTACATCCTTATTTGTACTCATGGGATTAATTACATAGAACTCTGCTTGCACAATTGCTACAGGCGAGTTGTCTTGACTGAGCGGAAGAAGAAGTGTACTGCTGCTGATGATTTGTCGATTGCTAAACTCATATAGAAGGTATCCTGATCCTCTAATACCTTCAAAATGTTTTGCCGCCTCTTGGCACTTTTGTAAATACGAACGAAACATGGGTGTGTCAAAAGCGATAGATTCATTTTGAGATGCGTAAAGAGCAATATATTGTTTGAAAAATTTTTTCAACAAAAACTCATGTGCTGCTCTCGGCTCTAAGTCGAAAGGGATATAGGAGTCATTGCCAATTCTGGAATCATCATCGCTCCACTGTAGGATGAAATCTAAAAAGGCATAAAAGCTATCCGGCGCATCCGTTTCATTCCTACCACTACGCTCCCAGTTCTCTTTATAGTACATTGTTAGCTCGCCTGAAACGCGACACGGGACAGCATAGAGCCTATCATTATACATCGCCGCATTAACAAGATTAGGATACATACTTAGAACTGCCTCAAGCAGTAGCGTATCTCCCGTTAAGTCTTCAAGGTAGCCTTTTCTCGCCAATGTTTCCAAATCAAAATCTGATGATCGTATGCGAAAAACATCATATTCCAATTCGTTGGTGAGTATCATACGGCTAAGCTCAGCCGTATCCGGATAGTCTTCTAAGTAAGCAAACTCAACTTCAACATCTGGGAACATATTAGTAAATTTTGTATACCCAGGCGTTTGTGCATCGTCATTAAGCACTCGCAAGGTTGCACTGGTTGCTCCTTGCGTAAGGCTGCGAATGCTGACCTGCCTTGAGAATGCAGCAACAAGCATTTCGCCATCCAACAATGTGGCCCCAATTCTGCTGTCACATGCTATGGGCATGTTCATTACAGTTTCAATGTCCAAAGATGCATTCATCTTCATTACCTGTGTTCCAACGCTGAAAAGCAACTCATCATTAGTGTACATGAAACCATTTGCTCCCTGAGGAAGCATGGTTAAAGACACAGACTTTCCCTCGCTCCATTTCAATGAAGATAGTTTTCTCCCCTCCATGTCTCGTTGCACAATGAACAAAGTGTTATCGTCAATTACACAATAAGCATGCAATGCTTTTACTTTAATGTGCGAGAGCTTATTTGTGCGCCAATCATAGCGACACAAAACCGCTTCATCTGAATATCCAATGTTCATAAGCCAAAACAATCCGTATTCTGTATTCTGCATATAAAATGGAAACCATATTTCTTCGCCGTTGGTAATGGTTTTTACAATTGGAAGATGCAAGCCGTTAAGATCATGAAGGCTGTTTTGCTCAAGAAGCTTGACAAAAGTTTCCGTGGATTTATCAAGAATATATAAATTATCCTCGATAAGAGCCATCCCACCATAGTTTTCGCTTGAGTATCCCGTTCCAACCAATTCAGGTTCTTGATTACCTATTTGGTAACTGTACAAATCGCCATCTTCGGTCAGCATGTATAGCATGTCTTTCTTTCCGGCGATATCAACAATACCTGAGTTCGGGAAAGTAAATAGCTTGTTTTCAGCCAATGCCGTACAGCAGCACATAGATATTACGATGATAATAGCCAAGCAAACACATTTTTTCAACGAAATACACCTCCATAGTTATATTGTTAACGTGAGCCATTAGTAGTAGACGTTGACCTGTGGTCAACGAAGTGCAACACCGATATGATCAATTACCTAGCACGCATCCCACGTTATTTGCAACTGCGCGCCTTTTGTTAACCGTCTCTGCTTCTGTGCAGATGGAAAGCGTTGTCTATAACAAAGCATAGACATACTAATACTATTGTGATAACAATAAAAAAAGATGCACCATACCTTGGTGTCACTCCATAAAAAAATGCTTCTTCCTGATACGTTGACAGCATTGCTAGTGAAGCTGGTGAGTATCGCAACCACCAACCAGGTAATGAATTGTAAATTGTTATGTCGAAGATGATAATTGATATACTACAAACAACCCCCCATGCTTTTTTTGTGGCTTGATTAAGGCAATAGCAAACGAGGCCTATTGTAACCAGTAAACACCACTCACTAATAATTGAATACACAAAAGCATCAATCGCTGTAAATTGCTTGATTAGGTGCGTGCTAATAGCAAATACTTGAGAAGGCATTTCTATATCCGAATAGGCGAGCATCTTCCAACCAAGCCCCCATTCACTGCTGAACGAGATAACCGGTATAAGGAAAACATTACTGATAACGATGAGGTATAACACATAAAGAAAGGCTATGCTTAAGATGTACATGATACTGCCAGCGGAAGATTTAATCACCTCATGCCGTGAAACAGAAGCGATACCGACCGGCCTAGCAATGTCTGAAAACAGCAAAACTGCGCCCGATGAAACAACCATGTTTGCAATGCTGTCATTTATTATGAATGTATAGGCAAAGGGCTCTAATTTCCAGCCATACGAATACGCAGCACTAACAAACGGAAGCATAAGTGGCATTAAGAAGAAAAACAGTAGCACCGGTAGCGTCTTTCCTTTAACAGACGAAAAGAGACTTTTGTACTGCAATTTGCATGCTTCAAATGCTTTATGCATTGCAACCATCCTTCCTCACTTTACTGTAGGTTAACCAGAATAGTAAAATCAAGCTTACGACAGTGCATAAACCTGAACTGAGTGTCGTTGTCAAGTATGTATCTATAGTCGCTGTCATCGTCAGCCAGTAATCAAATCGCATATTACTACTAATGTTAAAAAGCCGACAAGATTGTATCCAGCTAATTTTCAAGACAAAAGGGATCGCTAAAGCAGTTCGTTCATTTTGGGTGAACGCAGTAATAGTTGCACTGATTCCACCCCATAAGCTCCCTGACAAAATGGCGTAATAAACAATAAATATGATGTGAACAAAAGATTTACCATCAATTGAGTAGCTAAAGTAAGGCCAAACTTGAAGATTCGCCCAAACATCACGGGTGCCAATAAAAGGAAAAAACAAAGACATTATGAGTATGAAAAAAATTCGACTTAGCGATAAGCATATGCCACCATAAAAAGCAGATACCGTAAACTTGAACATACAAACTCTGATTTTATCGTTGCTACAACTATTGGGTTCTTCTAAAAACAAGCTATTGTTTTTACAAAAAGCGACTATGATAATTGGCGTCAAATAGCGCCCCCATAGCCCCGCTGGATAGACCTCAGTATTAAAGAATAGATATGCTATTGATATGTCTTCTTGGTTTAGCAATAATTCGCCAATGTTATCCAGTAGCATTAGACCAACGATAATACAGGAGCCAATCAACATTTTCATTATACGAGATCGACTAAAGAAGGAGAATATGTTCTGCTTTTTCTGACATCTTGCATTGTAATCAGATTCCTCCCCTTTAGGCACCGTGTTGCGCAAATTTATTAAGCACTTTTACCCAACACGGTGCCACCTATGTTTTCTTTGCAGAAAATCAAACTGTCCGATTACGGCTTGAATGTACCCTTTGCCCCAAACGTGCCAGAGTAATCTGAGTCTCTGCGCATTTTCCAGATAACCTTTTTTTTGCCGTTATTAGCGGCAGTGCAGTAATCTTTTTCACTTGTCGTGGTGTTGCTATATGAACTGTTGTAGGTATACTTACTGGTTGCATAGTCTGATGTTCCATCAATCCAACCACGACCAACGCCATGATTCGTTACCGTTCCAAACGAAAGCTTAAACCCTGTGCCAATTGAATACACAGCCTTATCAGCCGAAGACCAGGATGAAGTGCTGTTGTTGCTGATGGTGAACGATGCATCTTCCGCAAGAACAATTGTTGTTGCAAAAAGCACAAGAACCACTAACAGAATACTAAGTAAACGTTTCATTTTCATCGCTCCTTCATTTGCGTTGCTGTAAAAGTTGAAAATGTAGCTGGTTTCGATAGCCTGACCACTTGCTCTTTTCAAGCTAAAGAGCTACAATATTCTCGTCCTTGTAAATCCCTGCCGCTTCATTGCAGCAGTGTGCGTCCAGCATATTTACAAGGATATTTTTTTCTGCTTTTTCTGACCCAATGGAATCACCCTCCTTCCGTTTTTATTTACTTATATACACATTGCTGTTTACATTACAGCAACGGATACAACCGATGGGTCGTTTGACAACAAACGCATTTTGGAAAACTGTATACTTGTACCAGGTGAATCCCATTCGATTGTGGTAGCACTGTCCGTTGCAACCACTTTTCCACTAGTGATGATTACAAATAATCCACACAAATAGTGAGAACAGATATGAGTCCTTTCCTGTCTGAATGCATTTAATCACCGCCACATCATTGTAAAAATCGATTATCCTAACTTCCGCGCTTCAATAACGTAATGTTTTTCATCCTATACTTTATATATGTCACATAAGCGCAAAAGGATGCGCATATAAATTATTTTTTTCACATTGCTTAAAGGATGGTATCTTTTTTCATGTTGACAAGCTAATTGTATTGAAATGACTTGATACTTAATTCGTAAGCTCATCAAGGTCAGTATATTAACTGGCACAATTTATACAAGGGAGTGTGAATACTTGACCAGAGAGGAACGAAATGAGTTCATCGAAACATTATATGCGGAGTATTATGAGACATTGAGAAAATACTGTTTTTCACGCTTAGGATTCGATTCCTCAGCAAAAGATAATGTCGAGGATTGCATCCAAGCCGTATTTGAAGTCGCTGTAAGGAGAGCTGATTCTCTAATACACTCTCCCAACCTCGGCGGATGGCTTATGCAAACGTGTGTATATGTTATAAATGATATGCTTAGAGCTATTAATAAGCGGCGAACGCATGTAACCACATCCATTGATGCCGACGAATTTCTCCAAAGCAACGCCGTCATTACTGAAGATATCATCAATCACTGGGTAGAGAAGAATGCTACATCGAGCAAGCTAAATACAGTTCTTTCAAATTTAAGCATCAAAGACGAAGAAATTTTTCATAGGCATTTTATTGACGGCTTGACACTAAGGCAAATAGCCCACGACATGAACATTTCCCTCAGCTCAGTAAAAGCAACCATTCACCGGATACGCAAACGCTTGAAGGACAGCGATCACACAATTACCAATTAATATTCGTCAACGCATCCTTTTGATATTATTTGACATATATGTATGTAGAGGAGGGTGGTTATGAATACCAATGGTGATATTATGATTGACCCCATAGCCAAGGACGCTTTCATTGCTGCACTTAAGGACGGTTCATTGACAGCCGATAGCATCTCTTCGCGGCTAAAGGATATCGTTGAGCATGAAATTGCTAAAGACAAATCAGACTTCGAGTTAATTCAAATTTGCGAGGACTTGCTATGGGAAATAAATGCGCCCCTCTCATTAACAGATGACAAAGAGGATAGCAAGCGCACATTCATGGATAAACTGAATCGTCAGAGTGCTGTCAAAAGACGCTCTAACCCGATAAGCCACAAATTCGCTTTTGCTGCAGCAATGATTGTATTTTTTACTTGTGTTGGAATCTATGGTAGTCAGCAATGGTTAAGCGGGCACTCTTCCAGCGATGAACAGCAGTTTGTTGTATCAGGAACAAAAATTGACCAAAGCATTATACAAACAGGAAGCGCTGAGGTGGACAGAAGCGAGCTCCGCGAAATCTCTACGACGAACTTCGAAGAAATCTGCCAGTTTCTAGGACACACCCCTCCTCTTATAAGCCACATTCCCAACGAAATGCAGCTTGAATACTATTCTGCCAGTACTTTTTTTGTAGCTGATGACTTCTTTGCGGTCTATTCATCGAACGAAGGCACTTACATCAATTATAGTTTTACCCGGTACCATGACGCAGAAACAGCATCCGTGATGTTTGAACAAGACGAGCATGGACAAGAGATCAAAGTCAACAGCACAACCGTTTACTACTCAACCAATATCGATACCACAGTCTGCATATGGCTTGATGGTTTAAACTGTTATTATCTCGACAGCAACATACTAACTGTTGATATCCTAGAACTAATTGAAAAGAACATACTGAAAGGAAGATTGTAAATTGAAAAATATAAGAAACATTCTAGTAACCTTTGTTATGGTGCTTGCTTTGTTTATGACTGGCACAGCTTATGCAAATACCATAACCCCAAAGGCAAGTACCTCTTTCACCGTATCCTCAGTATCTTGGAATTCTTCATTAACCACAGCATTTTCTGCAACAACCAAGCAAAATTGCGAATCAATAAAAGTAACCTCTGTTGTGTTGCAAAAGAAAAGCGGAAGCACGTGGTCAAACAACAAAACATTGACAGCGCCAACGAAAGAGGCCACAAATACAAAAGTCTTTAAAGCTTCTGCCGATTATAGTGGCAAGGCTGGTGTCGGCACATATCGCCTGAAGGTGGTTTTCAATGCGGATGGCGTAACTGTCACATCATATTCAAATGAGCAAACCCTTAACTAATAATATTCTAAAATAACAATGAGATCAATCTGCATACCCATCTTGAAGTTGTCAGATATGTAAATGAAGCTGTTTCTTGGCTGATTGACCACAGTAATCGGGCTGAAGATGCAATTCTTAGCATACAGAAAGCTAGAACTTGGAGATCTACTTTATGAGACGCGAAAGGTACATCCAAATTATTCTACCTTATCAAAAGCCCCTGCTTAAAGCCGCTTTACGACGACTTCGCAACACAAGCGACGCTGAGGATGTTGTTCAGACAACCCTGCTTAAAGCTTGGGTACACTTTGATACCATTTCCAAATATGAGCATCTGCCTCAGTGGTTAATGCGGGTGATGTCCAACGAGTGCATTGATATTGTTCGCAAGAAAATTAAGGAACACGAATATGTCAACCATGCATCCAAAACAACCACTTGCCACCCTTCATGCGAGGAGGAAGCTGCACTTCGCATCGACATTGCTAATGTTGTAAACGCAATGGAGGAAGACAGCCGCAATGCGTTGGTTTTTTCATTACTCTACGGCATGACGCGCAGAGAAATCACGAGAATCACAGGCCAGAGCGATGGCGTTATCTACGGCAAGCTAATGCGGGGCAAACGAGCAATACGACAATATTGTCAGTAGTTAGCAATCCCTAAAATCGAAGGAGCGATGATAGTGAAAGCCACAAAAGGAGCAACCAAAGCCATGCTTCTTGAGCAATTTGGAAAAGGCGCTCGTGTTTTTGAAGATATGGAAGCGGCGATTGTTTTCTGGAGTGAATTGCTCGATATAGATGACGATGATGCAAAACGGCGCATTCTTTCTGACCATAATCCGTATTGGCAGGCATTAGAGAATGGCGAAATCATTGCTCACCCCTATTCAACGAAAGAAATGCTCCGTGAGTACAGGACTAAACTTAAGAAGCAGCGTGCTGAGCGGATCTCTGCTGAACAGTAATGCATTATCAAATGGTCTCTATCAAGTGAAACTCCTCTCTTAGTTCGATTCTATTTCAGCCGTCAACGAACGCCTCAATCAAATCAAAAAGCATTCCTTTCTGTGCACACGGCAGTGCTTCATCTGCCATGACGCTATGCAGCGCACGCCATACCTCAAATGGAATCCCATAAATATCAAGCAGGCCTGAAAGATATTGAATGGCCTGCACTTTTGTTTCATAGGCAAAGACCATTAGCTGATCTGATGGGGGAACATTCATGTTGAAAATCGTTACACAATGCACGCTTACCATCTCTTCATTCCCTCCCCATACAAAGGGTCTTGGATTAGGCGGTGGCCATGCGTATAGTCAGACATACTCTTCTTGAGAATGGCAAGCGCCGCTTGAAAAGCCTTTCGATATGGCGCAGACACATGATGCTTCGACAGGAAGGCTGACATCTCCAACGCTTCGCCGACGCCACGGGTGCCACCATCCCGATTGTAGCTCTCGATACAGGTAGCAAGGCACCGGAGTGCCTGTTTGATATGAGTGTTCTCAATATTTTTCACAGCCTGTCTGAGTGCCCATACAATCTGCTGATCCAGCTGATCCGGATTCACACTCTTGCGCTTGCGTTTTGGCGGTGGCTTTGCAGGTTCTCCCATCTGGACATTGCAAGCAAAGATGCACATGTGCTGGCCGGATTGCTTTGCGGTCGGGAAATCTGCTGTGCTGCCACCATACATTGCATGGATATACTTTTCATAATCAATGCGAGCATGAGCGCACTCGGCCTTCAGTCTTTCATGTTGAGCTTTTCGTGTTGTGTAAAGAACGAATGCGGTGCGATCCCATATGTCCTTTTCCTTCAACCGCAGAAATGATACGCCGTAGAGTGTCATATGCTCCCTCCCTAATGCTTATTAAAGACAACGTGCTTCCCGTCAAGCGCCCAACATCTGCCGCATGTCTCACAGTGCCCTTCACATGGAATGGCATCGGTTGGAATGTCGGTTACAGTTCCATCCTGCATCCACGCGACAGGAATGGCCTGCCTAATATCTTTCGGCATATCAACATCCGGCCAAGCGGACGCGACCAACGACAGATTCTTTGGCAGATTGTTTAGATATGGGCGAACAATATCGAATTGCTTCGTGAACGCCAAGAAGCGTGTTCTTTTATGGCGGCGGATAACACGCAGCCATAACTCAAAATACGCTGCGGAATAGAAGTCACCTCCCACATGAATGCGAAAGAGCCGCGGTGCATTTGGCCCATCAAGATGCCAATTCAAATCCTTTTCAAACTTGATCGGATCGTTCTTTGAAAAATCGTAATTCTCTAAGCAATTCATCCGCGCACCTATATACAGCTTCTCAACATGGCGGTGAAAATAGCAGTCTTTATGGCAAGTTTCCCGCGCAGCAGCTGAACAACTCCTCCCGGATGGCAATGAGAAGGAGGGAACGCCACCAAGCTTTCGATTCCCGGGGCTGATATTTACTTTATAGTTCATTCGCATCTCCTTCCACGGCTGTCCAGTGCTTGTGGTTTAGAAATCTAACAGGATCAAGATTGATGCCACCTCCATCATGCTGACACTTGAGCCAATTCAGTATCGCTACCATATCTTTTGCTTTTATTGTGAATATGGTTTCGACATCATCGTTATGAACCTGACGAACCGTAATCTCACCATTGTTGATTGCTTGAGCCATTTCGAGGGTTTGCCCATCATTCACATTCAACATGATGCCTATCCATCGACCGTTTATTTGCAATGTTTTCATGTGCTCAGCTCCTTTCAGGCAAAAAAAGAACCCCGGCCACTTCATCTGAAGCGCCGGGGTTTCGTGTATGTATGTCTATAAATCTCTTAAATATTCTTTGCTTGTTCCATCTGAATAGTATTCATTGACTCGGATTTTTCCGTCATCTTGAACGGTTTTAATGATTACGCTATCGTTTTGAATGATTTTAATTGTTGCATCTTCATTTGCATCGGTCTTACCAATATAGATTCCGGAGGGCATGGACATCATTTCTTTAATAGATTTATTCATCATGTCGATTGGCTGAATATGTCATCACCTCCCCGGCAAACAGTTTAGGGGTTGCACGTCAATCATCCTTGCATGAGCGTGTCATGGCAGCCATTCAGCCTCTTCCTGCTGTTGAGGTTCCTGCCCATCAGACACATATGGGTATCGGCGAAAAGGAATTGATTGTCACAGTGGCAGATTGCCATTATGGCGCAGAGATTTTGGTTCATGGCTTGCAGGGAGAAGTCATCAATCAATATGACCCGAATGTGTTTGAGGAACGCATGTGGCGGCTTCGAGATGAAATCCTGCGCATTGTTGAACGTGAAAGCGTCAGCCTCGTTCACATCGCTGTCTTGGGCGATAGCTTGGATGGGATGCTTCGTGCCTCGCAACTCATGCAGCTTAGGTACGGCATTGTGGAATCCTGTATGCGTTTTGCAGACTTTATGGCGATATGGCTGCGCGAGCTATCCAAGAGTGTCGCCTTGAAGGTTTATACCGTGGATGGCAACCATACGGAGATTCGCCCTCTTGGAACGAAGCGAAATGCCTTCCCGCAGGAGAATCTGGAAAAGGTGATTGCCTGGGCGCTGCAAGGCCGCCTCAGTGAATGCGGCAATATCGAAGTAGCGGATAATGAGGGCAAGTACAAGCTCATCAGCATCTGTGACTACAATATACTCCTGACACACGGAGATAATGACAAGAGCTTGAATGAAGCTGCCAAGAGCGCCATGCTCCTCTATGGATTGCCAATCCACTATATGTTTACGGCACACCTTCACTCGAACCGCGAAGCAAGCTATGGCCTTGCGGATCATGGCAATGCCATGATCCTGCGTTCTCCCAGCATCTGCGGAACAGATAGCTATGCGCTCTCCCTGAAGCATTCGGGATGGCCGGGAGCGATTGGCGTTGTCATTTCGCCAACAGCAGGTATCGAGCAGCAATACTACATCCGCCTGTAACCATGGCCAAAGGAAACTATGCCGCCAAGCGCGGCAGGCCACCTAAAGGCAGCAAACAGGCACCACAATCATTACCTACAGCGGTATGCACCCAATGCGGCAAGCGTAAGCCTGTCAGCCAGTTTTACGGGAATCGGCTTTGGAAGGATAACAATGCCATAGATTCTTGGTGTAAGGAATGTGTCCAGCTTTATGCCCGCGATAAAACAACACTTCTGTATTACCTTGAGCAGAATAATCGCATCTTCGTGGACAGCCTTTGGGAATCATGCCTGGCGACTGCCGTGGAAGAACCGCTCTTTTCAACAGAAATGGAACCGGAGGTGCGTGAGGATCTGCTGGATCGCGGAGCCATAACGCTGTATTTCAAGCAGATGAACCTTCGTGCCTTCTACGGCTTTCAACGAAACGTGCTGCCGGAGCAGCTGGCTGCGGGCATCCACAATGCCCAAGGCGGAGGCTATGCAGTAGGAGATGACATAGCAGAAAAAAGCTATCACACGCAGATGACCTATTCGCCCAAATGGGGCGGGCATTTTTCGCAGGCAAGCCTCGACAGGCTCGAAGCCCTCTATACCGACCTGGAAGAAAGCTATCCTTTGGACACTGTGGATGACAGGGTATCTGCCAGGGAATACGCTCGCATCACAATTCAAGCAGAGCAAGCCTTTCAGCAATTCCAAGGCGGCGACCCGGAAGCGCTTAAGCAATATAACATTCTGTTGGACAGGCGCCAGAAAATTTCTAATGACTCGCAGTTTACGAAGAAGGCAAGACCAAAGGATGTGGTGTCTGAAGATGATTTGCTTGTTGGCATACTGACGAAACGGCTTGAATCCGAAGGCCTGCTTCTCAGGCCCACAAGGGTATTCCCCCCAGATGAACTGGATGCGCTTCATGAAGAAATACGCCACTTGGCTTCATGCCTTGGCGATGGGGGCAGCACATGAGCCTGCATCTTAATTTGCCGGAATCGAACCTGTCGCCCAAGGAAAAGTCGGCTTTCACAAGGGAGATCTTGAAAGAGGCGGCGCTTCCCATCACCGCACCATTTTCTGATAAGCTCTGGGCATTACAGATTCAATACTATGCTGCGCAGGCATGCGCAGCGGTATCAAGCGGGACACCAATTGAACAGGCTCATTTCTTTGCTCCAGCTAAAGCTTTATTCAAACTCGGGTTATTGAAGCAATGTTAAAATGGAAGGTTATGATAAAATGATTACCGATGATCTCTTTGGATTTGCATATTTTAACGATACCCTATTAAGCCTGCATGATTTGGCATCCATGACACTGCCTGAAGCGTGGTCATTTGCAAATCCGCAATTCCCTACAATGAACCAAGAAACCCCCATACTGGAAAAATATCTCCGAAGTACTTTTCGATGGCTTTCCAACTGCTACAATTGGGCAAATACTCAAATAGATAGAGACAGATTCGTTTATGTATATAGCACATCCTCTTGTTTTCACACAGGTTTATTAACCCCCTTCTTTGAAGGAATTTTCGCACTATTTGAACAGAACAAACGATTGAACACGCGGTTTGATTGGGTCTTTAAGGGATTCTTTCCTGAATCCTCTTCACGCCTAAAACACATAGCGCCTCTCCCCCAGAAACCTGTATATTATACAGAAGGTGGATCCTATCATCCTGAATGGCCGATAAGAATTAACTATGGGCATATCATACAAGATGAGGAAAATTTCTCACGACTTCCAATAAGCGTACAGAAGGTAAATAACCTGCCGTTATTACTGCAAGCTGCGGTTACATATGGGAAAACGCTGGCATATATCGATCCGTCTGTCGTCGCTCCTCAAATATACGGAGGCAGAATTCAGTATCTATTGCCCATCTGCCTAACCGATTTACGGTACTGCGACTTGGCAATGACCTTGACACCAAACGATGGTTTCTACACAGGTAATACCTGCCTGACATTAGAAATGTCCTATCACAATGCACGAATGCTCTCGCGTCCAAGTGCGCCGTGGCTTCTCGGTTTGGTCGATAAGCAAATAAATCCTTTTATGTTTGAACAGCTATATGGAGTTAGCCTAACAAAAGAATATATTGTATAAATGAAGGTATCCGACACCTGTGCAGCATCCTTGCCGCACAGGCGTTTTCGTGTAATGAAACCCTGTTTGTTGTTCTTAATTCGCATGGGAATAATTGTTCCAACTTTTGGTAATTATTATTCTTACCTAAATAGGATAATATGTGTATATGAAATAACATTCGGAGTAAAAACAATGATTAGCAAAACTATAATGACCTTACGCGAGCAAATGAATTGGAGCCAGCAACAGCTCGCAAAGAGGTTGCGGGTTAGCAAGAAAAGCGTAATCAACTGGGAAGATGATATATCCGCCGCATCAATGAAAAGCATCATTGAGATTGCGAAGCTGTTCAATGTGAGTGCTGACTTCTTGCTCGGTCTGGATCATCGCCCCGCCATATACATTGATTCACTTCAACCTGAGGACAGGGAGAAGCTGCAAGCCATAGCTCGGGTTTTTATAAGCATGTCACAGGGTGATCAACCCGACAACCATTGACATCTAAATATCCTCTTGTATAATGGTTAATGACCTTTAAATCCTGCATTATTGCATGGAATTAATAGCACGAAAAACATACTTTTTTTGTGCGTCTCGATAGAATTCATACAAATGAAATAAGCAAGGAAGAGGAGCACTAAATGGATGACCATGAACATATTCTATTCATAAAACTATACAATGAATATTTCGACAATCTCGTTTTATGGTGCCAGAGCTATGTAAACTTCAATTCAGAACTCAAATATTATGCTGAGGATTGGGTGCATGAAGCTTTTGTTCGCGCCATTAAGGACAAAGACACTTTCATCACTCATGAAAATCAGTATGGTTGGCTTGTCGTTGCCTGTCGGCACATTGCAGACAATGCTATTCAAAGAAGGGATGTACGGCGCAAGCATACAACCTTTTCTATTGATGCGCCAACCGCACCGGATGTTGTCGACCTGAAGGCGAGCATTGATAGATGGGTAGAAACAGAATTTGCAGCAGATACATTGAATGCCATTTTGAAAACGCTCACGACCCAAGAGCTTGATATCTATAACGAGATTTTCGTGAACGACGCAAAGGAAGCTGAGGCGGCCGCCAAGTTCGACAAACCGCTTAGTGCAATCAAAGCCACTGTCCGCAGAATACGTCGGAAAGCGCGTTCCTTTAGGGACGGAATGACAGATTAGTAATTTATTTTGACGGTATCCTTTTTATTATAAGACAGCTTATGACCTTGAAGGGGGATAGAATAATGGATAGCAATAGTTGCCTATGCAATGAAAATCTTAACGCTATCAAGCAAGAAATTGACAGCGGCAACCTTACACAAGATGAAATATGCCGCCGCCTTTCCATGGCTATCAATATTGAATTAAGCAAACCATTTGCGGAGATTAACCAAGAATATGTGACATCGTGTCAGAATCTCTTGAACAGCTTACTAAACATTGAAAGCTATGAAAGCAAGAAAGCACAATACGAAAAGAAGTTTCTGAAGCAGCTGAGGAAAGCGCCTGCCCCTACCTTCAAAAAACGGATGCTTTCAGCTGTTGCCATCGCCGCAGCTCTTATGGTTTTCGCAATCTTGGGCGAAGGCTTCCTCAATCGTGAGTGGTTGGAAGGTAGGCCCTCACAGGACTTGCAGCAATATGAAGTGACTGGTCATGAAATTGATCTCGGCTTGATTGATGAAGGCAATGCGTCAAGTGAGGAAACTGAAGCAAAGGAAATAACTACCTCAAACTTTGACGAAGCGGTTTCTGTATTAGGCTTTACTCCACTAATGCCGGCAAAGTATCCTGATGGATGGACACACTATACTTTTTATGCTGCTCAAAGTGATCATTTTCAGTGGTTTTATGAAGCTTTTGCAAGCGATAGTGAAGAATACATGATGACCTATCAAGTAAGACGATTTCCAAATGCATCAAGTGCCGAAGAATATCTCGAGCAAAGTGGGTTGGGTACATTAATGGTATGCAATGGCTGGGATGTCTATTTTGCTGACAATATTGATAACCGCATCGCAATATGGATTGACGGACTTACTTGCTACTCACTTTCAGGCCCAATTCCGACCGAAGAATTGATGGCGATCATCGATTCAATAAACAAAGGAGAATAAGTTAATGAATAAGAGAATTATTGCTATTGTTTTAGTTGTAGCCCTTGTATTAGGTATCTGTGCAACCGGTTCAGCAGCAGCGCTCCGCGCAAGCACTACTATAACCAGTGCGAGCATTTATCTTTCCAGTTCGATGAAAGCAACATTTACATGTATGTGTACCGGTTTGAACAATATCACTGTAAAGTCTGTTAAGCTCGAAGTACAAGCAGCCAATGGTACTTGGTCAACTGCTTCATCGCTGCCGGCTCCCGCAGGCGCTACAAATGCACTGTCGCTTAATGTGAGCAAAGACTACTCGTCCTATTGCACCAAGGGAAAGACCTATCGAATCACCGCCACTTTTGAAGCCGGTGCTTCAAGCGTGTCCCGAACCTCCTCAGCAGTCACATACTGATTATTACCAGGCAAGGTTGGATGATAACTACTCTAACCTTGCCTTAATTTATTATCACCAAATAATTTCATACAATTAAGTTTCATTTTGCATCTCGTCTGTATTAAAAGAATTCATTATTACTTATTAACGAAGGATGTGACTTGTGATGGGCAAATGGTGGGTATTTGCTCTTGTTATTATTATCTTAGTTCTTGGTAGTCTTTTCTTTCCGTATTTATTACTGCAAGTGTATTCATGGTTTACATTCGACAAGATAGTCTTCACGCAAGCAAATTATGTACAAACAGTGTCTTCAGTAATGAGTTTTTTCGTTGCAACATCAATCAGTTATTCTGTATACCAGATAACAATACAAAGAGAAAAAAGGGAGCGGCGACAAAGTGCGCATGAGATTTGTGCAATCTTTGAAGAGTCGATGCATATTATTGATATGGAAGTTCAATCTCTCTCAAACGCATCCTCAGGAGATTTTCGGGCAATATACTCATGCGGAAAACTTCTATACAGCTTAAAACTAACCAATGACGACAGAAATATATTGTTTAATGTTTTACGTGAGATCAAAAGAATTGATCGAGAAAAAAACGGAAATGGAAATGTTCACGCCTTGTGCGAGAATCTCAATAAAAACTGTATTTATCCGAAGTGCAAAGACATTATTGAAAAAATAAAGAAGCAACAAGCATAAAAAGCTGACCATAATCCATAGCGATTAAGAAAGGTGGCGACATTATGGGGCGTCCAAATCAGAACAGTCATAGCCATAGCAACGCATCCTTTGGGTATGTACAAAGGGTTTTTCCTGATGAATTTCAAACATTATTGACATCCGATTATAATGAAGGTACCAGCAAAGGAAAGAAGCTTAATGAGATTGACCCTGTCACCGGACAGAGTAAGATATATATTACACAGCCGGATATTGAGAAAAAGTTTGAAACTATTGTTTCAAGTAATGATGATGCTATCAAATGTTTGGTCGGGTTTACAGGTATTGGTAAGACAACATTGTTAAAAAATGTTTTTCGTCTATTGTCGACAGACCTACTTATTGATAGCGATACAATCACTGTGTACATTTCTTTTCAGCATTTACAATTTATAGATGGTGCGCAGGGAAAAACACATGTAATACAGCACATTACCAAGTGCATTGAGAAACTATGCCTTAAGTACCCAGAAGCGTGTTCCATTGTCCATTCAGACGAATTTGCTTCCTGCTTCTATGAGTTTTTTAAAGAGAATTTCGAGTACATGACAGCAACAGACGATTTAGTGCCTTCGCCTTCTGGTAGCATTACTTTTTCGAACCCAATTGATAGGTTAGCAGTAATAAGCAATTCGGAACCGCTAAAATACAAATGCGCATTTTTGTCATTTCTTTTAAGCAGGATCGATGAGGTTGGTAAAATTATTTTAGTCTTTGATGATTTTGAAAAGCAAAAAACTATAATACAAAAAGATTTGTTCGTGTATATGTTCCAAATTTATGATAGCCTCACATCAGTAAAGAATAACCCGTACTTGACAAAGCTTTTTTTTGCAGTGAAAAGTTACACTTTTAGAGAACACGTTAATAGAGAGTTAATAGCAAGGCGTTTCGATACAGATACAGATATCATACTAAAAGAAACAATACCACCTTTAGAAGATATTTTTAAGAAGCGGTTCGATTTGGCAGCATCTGAAAACGGAAATTTTGATCAAAGGAAAGGTAACTGGGAAGCAGCACTAAGCATTTTGCTTGATGTATCGCAACGAATAATGTACAAACATAAATCCTTGATTTGCAGAATAGCAAACAACAATATTGTGGATGCCTTTCGACTGTATACGAAGATTCTAACGAATCATAAATACATCGCCCCTGCCGAAGATACTGGCACGCCTGGTGCTTTTCAAATTAAACGTGAGCACTACAATATTGAAACCATTGAACCTATTTTTAAAGCAATGGCGCTTGGAGAGGGTGATGTGTTTATCGATTATCCAGGCAATCTTTTTTGCAATATCCTTCATGTTCACAATGAAAAAATGCCAAATTGTGAGATGCTGGGCTTATACATTATTCAATACTTTTTAACATCAAGAACACGCGGAGATAATAGTATATATGGTGCTCATTTTGAAATAGGACGTAAAGTAGTAAAAAACATTGTCGAATTGTATCAAACTCAACCGCAGGAATATCAAAACGCGCTACAGGATCGCTTGAACTATATGATGGAATATCTATATAGGGGTAGTGTTCTCCTTCGATCCATCTATGATTATGAAGCATCTACCGAAGCTGAAGTCCAAGTTGATAGAGTCTATCATGAGGATTTTGGTATTTACATATCATGGCGTGGAATAGAGTTGTTTGACCAATTATCTGAGAATGCACTTCTGTTTGAATTGCTACGAGATGATATTGACACTAGTCTGCCAAGTTCGGATCAACCATCGTCCAGATTGTCAAAAAGAGAAATACTAATGAGTTTGATTGACTATTCAAGCTATCTCTTTTCGAGTGTGGAAAAAAAATATATTCAGCGAGCTTCGAAGTTGGAGACATATTGCCGATTCTTTGGAAATCATTTCTTGACTTGCAATTTGTTTGAAGGCATTCTGCAAACAATGAGAAGATTTTATCAAGAAAGAGATTATGATTTTATATTGATAAATAATCGACTTGGAGTTGAATTAAGTAAAATGTTACAATATTCAAAACAACTAAAAGAGGAAAAGGGGATTACCATAGGCCTGACAACGCGGTTAAGTGACCTGGCTCAAAAAGAGGCAAAGTCGGACTAGTTACATGATTCTTGAACGGCACTATATTAAAAGTGAATACTGTATATCCTAAAGAAACATAGTAAGGGAGTGCGAATAAGGTGAAGGATTAATGAAAAACAGTAACAGTTTCCAGTCATCTACAGCACGCACACCACAGCTTCAATATAATTGAGATAAATGCGAAACGTGTCCCTATAGGATTTGATCGTTTCCGGTGACATATTCCGTTTGGCCATCGCCGGTGCAAGAATTATTTTAAATCAGTGTTGGGTGTCGTTGTTTTTCATACATCCTCACCCACGAAGCGATTCTCGAATTATCGAGTGGTGATCCTGAACAGATCCTGAGTGGCGGACAGATACTAGAAAGTGTCCCATTTATGTTCATATCTCCAATTTACCTTGATTTTCCATAATTATTTTTTCAAGTCTTCATGGTGTATTCTGTTGCTTTTTTCTCTCATGCTATGTCCCATCCCTTTTGACACCAACAGTTCTTTCCCAAACTCCAAAACAATAAAGCAAGGCAATCCACGAAAAGCGGGAAGCCTTAGTGCTATTTCAAAAAGAAAAAGCAAATCATTGTTGTAATAAGGTATCGAAACGGGGATAGCATAGCTATATAGATGAGAGGGAAAATGGGTGATTTGGGATTCGGGCACAGTAGAACCATCCGAAGCCTGCCGCCTGCCGTCATATATTGAAGGGTGAGTGAAAGCGAAGAGAGGCGAAAACACATGAGAAATAGCATGAGCATGAAAAAGATAATATCGATTGTAATGAGCGCGATCCTGTTAATATCTGTTGCGGGAGTGACCGGAGGGCTTGCAGACGGCGAGACAGAACAGACGCAGATCATGAGCGAAAGCGCATCCCCTACACCATCTTGCGAGCCGGGGAAAGAAACCGAAGCGGCAGCGATGTCGAGCCCTGTTGGAGATGTACCGCATGCCCCTACGCCCGTGGCAGAAATCACTGTCTTGCCGGCCGCGGCTAAAACAGCAGCGGAAGAAGGCACACCGGGACCAAGCGAGACCGAAGGGATGGGCGCAGGCACGACAGTTCTTCCGTCTGCAGAACCGACAGGAGAAACAGCTACGCCGCTGCCGCCCATCGAACCAATAGAGGATGCGGATACGCCGCTGCCCTCAGAAGAGCCAACGGAGGAAACAACCGTTATACCGGACGCGACAACTGAACCACCGGAGGCGGCTACCGATCAGGTGCAGCCTGCTGAAGAAGCTGAAAATACCGAACCCATAGAAATTCAACTGAAATGGCATATCTCGGCAGAAGATGGCCGCTTGTGCGTCGGGGATGAAATAACGCTCAATGCGACAGTCGAACCTAAGCCGGAGGATATCCGCCTGCAATGGCAGGTAGCGACGAAGCCCGCAAAAGAGCTGAAGGAAAGCGAAGAAGAATGGAAAGATATTGCAGATAGAAAAGATTTCAACAATCAATTCATCATACAAGAAGAAATGCAATCATGGCGTTGGCGTTTAGTCGTTATAGATATAGATAATAATGAAACCATATCAGAAGAAAAGAAGCTGCCGGCGAGTATTGAAGAAGCGCGGCTGCCGCAGGAAATAGAACAGCCACCTGAGAATTCAAATGAACCGATAACAGAACTGACAGATGACCCAATCATTGAAGAAATTCTATTGCCAAGAGCCGATGTGACATTTACAGCGAACGTGCCGGCCGATGAAATTACGTTTGGAACAGAGATTACGTTAACAGCGCATATCGAAAACTCGTGTGAGGGAATGCAGACGCAATGGCAGTATTTTGATGCCGATGCGCAAGTATGGGCAGATGTAGCAGATGCCACGCGATTGGAATACAGATTCATTTTGACAGAAGAAAACTGTATATATCTATGGCGGCTGCTGGTGACAGTGCCGCAGAAGCTTGTTAGCGATTGATTACAACAAAATAGTACCGGTATAACCACATTGCCAGATGAAAACAGCAAGTGGTTTTCCTCTTATTTGGGTAAGAAACGACAGATAAATGGAGGAATGGCAAATGAAACGCATTGTAGCTTTTATATTAGTAATCATCATGGTGTGGAGCGGCGGTGTGGTTTCACTTGCGGACGCATATGCGCAGACAATTCCGAGACTGGTTGAAAAGGGCGACGGATATGAGCTTTACAGAAGCGCAAAAGGAACCAATGTGCTTACAATTTCAGGCGGCGATGCCCCCGGCGGCGAAGCGGTTGCGTGGGAAAATGATGGAAGCCGTTTCAAGGTAGGAGGAAAGAACCGTTCACTGTCGATGAGGCGGTCTTACGATAAAAACCAGGAACTTATTTCAGATACATTTGGGGATGTGGGCATTTCCTTTGCGCCCATCATGAATGACGCGGTGAGCGTACCTGACTTGGACGCAGGCGTTATGGAAGCGGCGCTGGTTAGCGTTCCCGAGGAAGAAAACCAAACAGCATCGAATGTACTGCAGGTGCCCATCAAGGCGCGAAAGCGTCCGTCGCGTATTGACGGAACACTCGGCGGCGGCCGCGGCCGCGGCGGTGAAGGCGCTGCTGCGCCTGTTACCTACCCCGGTCTGTTTGACGACCAATCGGATGTCCGCATTACTGCAAAGGATAACGGCGTAAAAGAAGATATTATCATACACGGATATAACGGCAACCATGTGTATCGCTACCGCATTGAGCTTCAGGGGCTGACCGCGAAACAATCGGGGCAGGAAATACTGCTTTTGGATGCGCAGGGAGAAGAACGCGGGCAGATCCATGCTCCATATATGGACGATGCGGCAGGACGGCACAGCACGGCAATAGGTGTATCTCTGGTGCGCGATGGCGGCGGATATATTCTTGAATACACACCCGACGATGAGTGGATGCAGAACGCGTCCTATCCTGTTACATTGGATCCGAGCTATACTATGAGGGGTTATACCGATGGTGTTAAGCCATTTGATATATATGATGATAGTACCGGAACCAGATATGCGCACAATTCCTATTATTTGGAAATTGGCAGCGGAGCAACTGCGTTTGTTGGAATATATCCAGATAGAATTCCGTTTCATGATATTTTTGAAGGACGCTCGACCATCAATATAACCAGTGCGACACTGAATGTGAAGCCATCTCTGGGCGGCACAGGGGTGCATGTACACAAGGTAACAGGAGGCTCGTGGGCAGAAGGGGATATCACTCCCAGCTGGTCGCCGGCATATGGCCCTGTGGTTTCCAGCGGGACGGTAGCCTCTCAAACAAGTATTGATATATTGCCGATTGTGCGCGAGTGGTTTGATATTATAAACCCTTCACCGATTTATGGGCTGGCATTAACAGCCGACAATCTTATCTACCTCTACTCGACCAATCATGCGCAAGGTGGAGATACTTTATCAATCACCCTCACATGGGATGCAGTAAAACCGGAAGAAACAAAGGTCACAATCAACTCCGCTATCGCGGAGAAGCTGCCCGGTGTGGATAATGTGGCATTGAAGGTTTCTTGGAGCGCCATAGGCAATGCGGATGGCTACTATGTAGGCATTGCCAACGGAAAAACCACAAGCAATATCAATAATTACAGCTGGGTTTATGTGGATGGCAAAAACAATACCACATTTACGACACAGGGGCAAAGGATGTGGCCGACAGCCGCGGAGTTTAATGCAGGCAATCCTGTACTGCATACGGATGACCCGGCATCTGCCCGCAGCGGAACGGACTTCCCGATATTCCCCACGCAGCTGTATAAAAGTGTACCGGGTCAACCGATGGGTACAGATTTGAATTGGTATGTGGCTGTGACGCCTGCCTTTAATAAGCATGCGGTTGATCCGGCCCAGTATGGCGCCACAGCAACGGTGATTAACACAGCGCTGCCGCCTAACCAACCGTCTATAACTGTTACACCAACACTGACGAACCAAGCAACAGTGTCGCTCTCCTGGGAAGGCGCAACGGATTATGATTCTACGGGTACGCTGCGAAACGATCTCGGTCCGAGCGGCAGAATGGAATATAGGCACTATCAAGACCCGGCGAACAAGGGAGATACCTGGATATCGGCTCAATCCAACCAGTCGCAGGGCACATACGCGCTGCCGATTGACGGGCTTGCCCAAGGGCTTTGGTATGTTGAAATGCGTGCTATTGACAGTGATAACTTCATCAGCACGATCAGCAACAGCAAATTTTTCACGAAAGATACGCTTGGCCCCAGCCAACCGACTGTTAGTCTTACGCTGACGGATCCGGTGGACGGATGGACAAAGGCGGACAGCGTTCGAATTAACTGGAGCGGCGTCAGCGATCCGCATAACATTTCACAAACGCAGTACCGCGTATCCGGCGGGGCGCATGATACAGGCTGGCAAAACACAGGTATCACCGCTGCAAACGGGAACGCGGATGCAACCATTACAGACTGGGCAAGCGGGACATATACAGCGGAGGTTCGCGCCTTTGACGATCTTGGCAACGAAGGAACCATCGGCACGGCAACCTTTAAGGTAGATCATGACGCGCCGGTTTTCAGCGCGGAAATCATTCCCCCCAGCTGGAGTTCGCTGGATACGCGCACCCTTGAATGGACAGGGCTCAGCGATATAGGTTCGGGGCTTAAATCGTTTACGGTAAGCGTCGCAGGCGAACCCGCGTTGGATTTGCCCTTGACGCCTATGGATAACGAACAGGAGTTGTCCGTTGAGGATCTCGCGGACGGGGATTACATCATTACTGTAAACGCTGAAGATTACGCAGGCCACATCACCACGGCCGATCTGCCTGTCTATGTGGATAGAACCAACCCGGATATCAGCATCCTGTATCCTTTGGATGGGGCTAGTATCGGCGGTGTGGTGGAAATCTACGGCATGGTGCAGGATTTATCCATAGCGAACTGGACACTCACCGCCATAGGCGCGGATGGGCAGCGGGAACAAATTGCAAGCGGCGATGCCAACCAAGCCGCGGGGCTATTGGGCGTGTGGAACGCCAATAGATATGTGCAGGACGAGAGGGTACAAATTCTCTTGGAAGCACAGGACGAAGCAGGCAATGCCTCTGAGGTCAGCAATGTATATATCAGAGTGGACAGAACCATCCAAAGCCTGAGCGGAGAAGTAAAGATTCTTACGCCGATAGGAAATGAAAGCCTGATTCCCGCGCAGAGCACGGGCAGTTATACCATGCCGGCACCGCAAAACAAGGCATATGTATATATCGATGGCGTGTTTGAAAAGCATGGCGATACAGATAATTCCACCTTCACCATCGATAACGTTCGCTACGCTGAAAACAGCGTCCATAGCCTGTCCATGATCGTTCGCGGAACAGACGGCATCGCCTATTACAGCGATGGGCTCGGAACAGAATCGCTCATGAGCGATGTGTTTTCAGACACAGCGTATCTGCAAAGCTTTGATGGGATTGTCTTCTCTTCAACGGGAGCCGCGGCGGTCAGCCAAGGCAGCGGTACGCTTATTACAAACGTATTCGAAAGCCTTGTGCCCATACAGGCGCTGCGCCTGAAGGTAACCGAATCCATAGGGATTCAGGGCAGCATTTCCTATTACTATTCTGTGGATCAGGGCGCCGCGTGGATTCCCTTTTCACCCACAGAGGATGCCATTTTCGAAAAGCCTTATACCAAGGTGCAGTTGCGGGCGGACATTACGGGAGACGCGATGCTCAGGGGCTGGGAAGCGCAATCCGTAACGGAGCTGCAGCCTCAGCGGTTCATCAGCACCATGCTGCGGCCTGTTTACAGCGCTGCCATTACCAAGGATAACCAAATGCGCCGCGCCATAGAAGAAATCACGACAAACCTGCCCGAAACAGCTGTAAACCGCTGGCTGTGGAATGATGATGTGATTTTTGCCAACGCCCTCCAATACGATGTGACCCGCGCAGCTCAGGAACGCACGGGACATAACCTGCGGGTCATCGGTATTAGCGGGGATCAGGTGTTATATGGCGGCGACAGCGCCGAGACGAGCATCCTTTTAAGGGAAGCAAGGAACGATGCGGGAACCATTATTTCCGGCCCGATCACGCTTTCAAAAAGCGTACAGGCACTCCGTCTGGAAGCCTTGAGCAGCAGCGGAACGGGCAGCTATGCCTTCTCTTCAGATGGATCGCAATGGACGCAGATTGAGCCTAACGCGTATGTGGTAATCGATAGCGCCGCGCAGCTGTGGCTTAAGGCAGAAATGCCCCTTGGCAGTGTTTTGAGGGGTTGGCATCTGGAAGGGGTTACCGTTGGCGAAAAGGCGATACGGGCGGAGATTTTGAAGCCCATCGCATGGCTGAATGTAGCGGATTACGGCGATTACTTCACAGATAAAAGCCTGTGCAGGTACGATCTCACCTGGGCAGATCTCAATGAAAAAGATGAAACCCTTAAGTATACCCAGCTCTATGAGGTATACCGCAACGGCGTTAAGCTGACAGAAACCACTAAAACCAACTATACAGATAATGACTACATCCAAAACGCTGTGTACAGCGTGCGCATTGTACGCCGCTACAGCCCGACAGAACGTTACTCTCTGCGCCAAAGCCCTGTGGTTTCAGGACAGGTACAGGGCATGGTTCCCGCGCCTGTTTATCCGGATGTGGTTTATATCCAGCAGGAGTACACACAAGCGCAATATCTGGACGATTTATACGGCGGCGGATATACCTTCGATCCCAACGCGACCCCACCCAGCGCGGCAGTATTGCGGGGGCAGTTCCTGTTGGGCGCGGCGGCACACTGTTTCTTAGGCTTTGAACCGATTAACTTCAACACGGGTAACTTCTTCATTATGGCGCGGGATTATTCCCACAGCGAATTAGGCGATGCGCAAATGAACATCTCCCGCACATATAACACCCAGTCCACAGAATTGAATGGCCCCTTTGGTGCGCGGTGGTCGTCGGAATTGGCGATGCATCTCGTGCTGTACGGCGAGGGCGATGTGGGGCTTAGGGACAGCGAAGGCGCATTGAATCTTTTCTATCGCCAAGAGGCTGGTGGCTACATCACCGAAAACGAGAAAGGCCGCGTTCTCACCCTTGAAACAGGCAAAACAGAATACCATATCCGCGAGACCGATGGCACGGTTTATGTGTTCTCTACGGCGGGCTTACTTAAAGCCATTCGCAAAGGGCAGACGGATATCATGACTGTCGAGCGGGATAAAAAAGGCTTGATCACAGCCCTTTGCGGCGCCTCCGGCACACGGCTCCCCGTGGAAATGGATGCAAACGGGCACATCGTTTGCGTTCAGCTGCCCGATGGCGGAGAAATCGGCTATGAATATCAGGGGAACGATCTGGTATCTGTTACCGATGTGCTTGGCAGCAAAACCCGCTATGTGTACGACAAAGAAGGCCGTATGACAGAGTGGTTCGACGCCTCGGGTGAAAAGCAGGTTTACAATAAGTATGATGATATGAACCGCGTTATCTACCAGGAAGACGCGCTGAAGGGCAAGTATAAGCTCACCTATTATGAAGATCGCACCATTACGACCGATGCCGAAGGAAACGAGCAAACGGTTGTGTTCGATGAGCAGCTGCGCAGCCTTATCGAAATAGACGCGAAGGGCAATACTGTCGCCTATACCTATGGCGAAAACGGGCAGCGTTCAAGCGTCACAAACGCGCTGGGGCAAGTAACGGCCTATGAGTACGATGTTCGCGGGAACATGATAAAGATGACCTCCCACGACGGCAGTTCCGTCACATGGCGCTATGACGAACAGGATAACCTGCTCGCGCACACAGACCAACTGGGCAATACCACCGCTTACACCTATGATGCAAACGGCAACCGACTGACACAGCAAAACCCGGACGGCGGCGTGACCGGCTATGCCTATAACGCGCAAAACCAAGTAATGAGCATCACTAATCCTCTGGGGAGTAAAACCGAATACAGCTACGATGGCGCGAACCTCGTCAGCGTTACAGATGCCAATGGGAATAAAACGGCTTACGAGTACGATGGAAACGGCTTCGTACAGAAGGTAACGGATGCTCTTGGAAATGTGACTACTTATGAGAACGATACGAAGGGCAATGTAGAAAAGCTCACTTTCGCCGATGGCACGAGTATCACTTACACCTATGACGCCATGGACAGGCAGACGAGCATGACTGATCCGCTGGGCAATGTGACGCGGTACAAGTACGACGCGCTGGGTAACCTGGTGGAAACCACCTTCCCGGACGGCACGAAGGAAACCGCCGCCTATACGCCGAGCTACAGGCTCAAGAGCGTATCCAACGCGCTTAAGGAAACCACCGCATACACCTATGATGAGAACGGCAACCGCTTAAGCGTGAAAGACCCCATGGGCGCAGTGACGGAAACGGCCTACGATGCGCTTAACAGAGCCATTTCCACCACTTATGCCAACGGTTCTGTGGAAACATACACCTACAACGATACAGGGCTGCTCAGCGCGAGCACAGATGTGCAAGGCCGCGTGAACCGCTTCAATTACGATGCGGCAGGGAACCTTGTCAGCCGCGTCCTGCCCAATGGAGCAGTGCTTATAAATGAGTACGATGCCATGAATAGGCTCGTGAAGCAGACGGACGTATCAGGAGGCGTAACGCTGATCAGCTACGATTTACTGGGGCGTGTCGCTTCTATTACCGATGTACTGGGCGCAACCACAACCTATGCCTATGATGCGGTTGGGAATCTGCTGACTGCCACCGATGCACTAAGCAACGTCACATCCTACGCCTATGATACGCTCAATAGAGTGACAACAATCACTGACCCAATGGGTGCGACAGCAACATACGAGTACGATAATGTCGGTAGCCTCGTTGCTACAATCGACGCACTCGGCAACAAAACCACCTATGCTTACGACGACAATGGCAATGTACAAAGCATTACAGATGCGTTGGGGCAGAAAGTAGAAGTGGAATACGATGCCAATGACCGGGCAGTTACCGCTATTCAAAAGAACGGTGGTATACTGGCCACCACATATGACAAGGTTGGCCGGGCAATAGCCGAAACCGATGCCAATGGGAATACCTCAAAATACGCCTACAACAAGAACGGACAGACGACACAAGTCATAGACGCGCTAAACCAGAAGGCAAACTTCGAGTATGATGCAATGGGAAACATAACGAAAATCACCGCGCCGGGTAATGCCGTCACGCTGTACGAATACGACACTGCGGGTATGCTCAAAGCGTTGACCGATGCCGAAGGATTGAAGACGGAGTTCGCCTACAACGCAATCGGCCAAATCGAACAGCAAATCATAAACGGCAATGCGACCGCCTACGAGTACGACGCGGCGGGGAATATTGTTGCCGTTATTGATGCGGAGAACCGCAAGATCGAATTTACTTATGATGCGGCTGACAATTTGCTGGCAACCATCTACCCCGATGGCAGCAAGGATGCAAACGAATACGATATTCTTGGCAGACTTATAAAAACAACACCACGAACAGGATTAGAAACAAGCTATACCTATGATGCAAGAAACCAGGTCATATCCGTCTCGCAGGGCGACCGTACAACCGCATACGAATATGACTTGCTGAACCGTCCTACGAAAATCACCGCGCCCGATGGCACAGAAACCACCTATGCGTATGACGCGCTGGGCAACCTCATAGGCAGCAAAGACGCAATTGGCACAGATACGCAATACAGCTACACAGCTGAAAGCCTGTTGGAGATGGCAACCTATGCCAATGGCACAACACAAAGCCTTGGCTATGACCTTGCGGGGAACATTACAAGCGAAACAGACAGCGAAGGCTTCACCAAACAGTATGAGTATGATAAGGTGAACCGCTTGATCGCTGTTATCGACCCAATGGGAAATAAGACAAGCTACACCTATGATGCGCTCGATAACATCGCTAAAGTGACAGACGCACTCAAACAAGTCACAAGCTATACCTATGACAAGCAAGGCAACCTCACTTCTGAAACCGATGCACTGGGCAACAAAGTGCGTTATACCTACACGCCTGAAGGTTGGCTGGAAAGCATTTCGAAGGCGGATGGCACAGTCCTATCCTTCGCCTACAACAAAACAGGCAACCTGCTCACGCAAGACATGGGCGAAGGCCAGAGCATATCCAGTGACTACAATGAAATAGGCATGGTTACGAAGGTATCCAGTGTCGAAGGAACTATCTCATATCAGTACAACGATAGAGGATATTTAGTTTCTGTTGAAAATACCAATGGCGATGTGGTAAGCTATGCCTACGACAACTTGGGCAGAAAGGTAGGCATGACCTACCCTGATGGTCGAACTGTCAGCTACGAATACGACACCATGAACCGCATGACGGCGGTAGTAGGCTTAGATGGTGAAAGAACCACCTACACCTACGACAAAGCAGGCAGGCGTGTTCAAACCCAAACAGGCAGCGGAAAAACCGACAGCAACTTGACAACCACATATGAATACGACAGCATAGGCAATCTCGTGAAGCAGGCCACAAGCGGGCTTACGGATATTTCGTTTGCGTACAGCTACAACAAGAATAATTACATTGTTAGTGAAACACGCACAGAAGATGGCGCAGCCACTACGAGCAACTACGCATATGATTCGCTTGGGCAGCTGACAAGCTTCACTAAATCCGATGGCTATGCCGAAAACTACGTTTATGACGCTGTTGGCAATATGAAGCAGAAGGTCATAACGCCGGAGCTCATGGGCACCGAACTGACTTCTGTGACCCTTACCATGAGCCACAACAAGGCGAACCAGCTCACCGCCATGCAAAAGGGCAATGACAAGATTGCCTACACTTACGATAAGAACGGGAACATGGTAAAGAAGACGCTCAATAGCCGCGAGCATGGCAAGCTGACAGATACCTATGCCTACAATACCCAGGACATGATAACGGGCTATGTGGGCTACGATGGCTTCGAGCAAGCTTTTGCCTATGATGCCATGGGTATGCGGCTTAGCAAGCAGGAAAAGGGTAATACCGACCGTTCTACGCTCGAAGAACTGCTCCGCGGAAACATTGCAGGGTTGCCGGAAGTGATTGCACCTCATACCGCGTCAAACCCAGACGAAGTGGAAGAAGGCTTCGAGTGGGCGACTACGGAATACTTGTATGATATTACGCAGCAGTATTACCAGGTCATTCAGGAGAGCGTAACCAGCAAAAACGGCAGCACTACTACTGCCTACGATTATGGCAGAGAGCGTATTGCTGCACACAACAGCGAAACCAACACCAAGACCAGTTATGTATACGATGGGCGTGGCAGCGTCGTTCAAGCGATTACTGTGCCAACTCCGGGCGAAGGTATAACTAGTTCATTGCCTTCCATTCAAAGCTTCAGCTACACAGCATTCGGCG
>JGI994J12354_10000867_pt1 | contig 30882 bp, 35 predicted proteins | sample IntmicLarv3ML3BL_FD_12354 | JGI IMG/M metagenome (IMG submission 12354) | reverse complement strand
AAGCTCTCATAACTCATTTTGTTTTAAAGAATTAATTTTGGTATCACTGCATTAGCAGCAATACCCGCACGTCTAGCTTTACTTCATCCAGTTTTCAAGGTACTTTGTCGGCCAGTCGTTTTCACGAGCCAACTTCCTAATCATATCATTGCCCAACTTTTCCGTCAAGCCTTTTTCCGTAATTTTTACAGATTTTCTTTTTGATTATCCCGAATCCCCGCAAAACGTTATTTTTGATATGCTTTGACGGTATTTTTCTTTCTTTTCCCCGGTTTCTTTTTATAATAGAAAGAGTAAACTGGATTCAAATCGTCTTTCCCCTAGCGCGCCAAAATTCATATCTATAAAGAAACTAACGATAAAGGTGGGATTGCTGTGCCTCTAGTATATTAAGAACATTCTCGTGCCTGTGGATGGCTCCGAGCCTTCCTGTGGTGCCATCCAGCACGCCATTGACCTCGCTAAGATTACCTCCGGCACCATTGATTTGGTTCATGTAGTAAATGTGGCCGACCAAGTGCAAATCTATACTCATCTTCACTCCGCTTATTCCTCTGAAGATTATTTGAAAGAATTTATGGCTCTCGGCGATGAGGTAATCAGAGAAGCGGCGGACAAAGTTCCGGCGGAGCTTCGGGGGCAGACCCTAGTAAAAATCGGAGAACCCAAAGAATTTCTCCTTCAATTTATTGATAAGCACCGCTACGACCTTGTAGTCATTGGCTGTCAAGGCCTAGGTGCTTTGCCGGGCTTTTTTCTCGGTAGCGTCAGTCAATATTTGGTGCAAAATGCCTCCTGTCCGGTCATGGTGGTAAAATAAACCTACATTATACAGAGAAAGAAGGGCTATCTATGAATTACTGGCTTGCCAAGACTGAGCCAGATTGCTTTAATTACTCAGAATTGGAGCATCTCGGCCAAGACGATTGGGGTGGAGTGCGCAATTTCGCCGCCTTGAAGCACATGAGAGCTATGAGACCCGGAGACCGAGTTTTTATTTATCACACCGGCAAAGAAAAGGCTGTAGTCGGAGTGGCCGAAGTCACCGGCGAATACTATCCGGATCCGAAAGAAAACGATCCCAAATGGATTACTATTGATATGAAACCTCTTTACCGTTTTCAAAGGCCGGTCACTTTGGGAGAAGTCAAAAAGCATCCTGAATTTTTTACTTGGGAACTGGTTACTCAATCCCGCCTTTCTATCATGGCTGTGCCAAAAAATATCTGGCAAGCCGTCCATAAATTAGGCGAAACTGACCTGCACGAAAACGAACTTAAAAAATAAAAGTACATTCCTTCAGTGACAATACTGATTTTTTATTCTAAAGAAGGAATTGATAGCCGTATGGCTGCCTTCAAAAAATCTTACCCACCCATCAAGGACACCTCCCTCAATGCCGCTTAATTTTAGAAAATGAAAGCGGACAAATTTGCGGCTTTAAAAGAATACCCCTTGCCAATTCAATGGGCAATGCACCGACTGCCAAAGCCCAAATCGGATCTGCAATACCTTCGTGACCCCAAGCCGCCAATTCGACCCGAAAAGAATTACCCTTTGCCTCGTGGAAGGCAACTGGGGCCACTAGAAAACCTCGCTGCATGGCGAGGCTTTTCTTTTTTCAAGCGCTATCAAAATGAATCAAAGCTATTATTTCCCCGAATTCTAATTCGCTGAAACAAGATATCGGGAATATTTTATCAACGAAAATTTGTTATTTTTAACGAAAAGTATATATTAATGAGATATTTTGCTTTTTTATAAATTATTTATTTACAAAAACTGGTTTTTCTTGTATTATCAGTACATAAAATTACAAAAAAAAGAGGTTTTAGATATGGATATAAACAAAGCAATGGCCGCTGTAAAATTGGCAGTAGACAATTTCAGCAACTTTTCCGGTCGGGCCAACCGAGAAGAATACTGGTATTTTATCATTCCGGTGCTGATTATTATGGTCGCATTATCAATCATTTGCTCGTTCTTAGGAACCGTCGGAGCCATCATTTCAGGCGTTTGCGGATTAGCAGTCCTCGTGCCCGCGGTATCTGCTGCGGTGCGTCGACTTCACGACCTCGGCAAACCCACCATCTGGGTCGTAATGATGTTTATCCCTCTGGCAAACTTCTATCTACTCTATCTCTTTACCCAGCTCGGCGATTTCGGCAATAACGAATTCGGCAAACCAAGTACCAACCTGCAATAACAGCCACTAAAAAAGACCTTAGAAATCTCTAAGGTCTTTTTTTCTGCCCTTTATTCTTCCTGCAACCGAAAACTTTGAATCATACTCTCAACTTCGGAATTTACTTTTTTATACGTTTCTTCATCTTTATAAGAAACCCATATCGAAATCATATCGGAACCTATTTGAAGAGTATAATCGTCAGTCAGCCATTTTTCCTGCTTCATTTCCGGCACTATCTGCCCTAAGTCCATGGTAATCCGAGTGCGATAGCGAAGATATTTGGATTCTTTGGGGTACTCATACACCTCGCCAATCATCGCCATTTCTTGGGGATTAGGTGGCGGAGCTTTCACATACAATGTCGCTAATATACGAACGCTTAAGTCCTTGTCGCCATCTTCAGTAATTCGCTCGGGTGCCCATAAAATAATTGTCTCACCCACTGCGGCATGATACTCTCGCTCTTCTTCAACCTCTTTGGCAGATAGCTTAGGCGGAGCGCTCTCACCTTCGAAGCTTAGTTGCCAATTTTCCGGATAATTAAAGACGACCGGAGTAATCTGGTACTCATATTTTTGAGGCAGCGGAACTTCCGGCGCCGGCGCCGGCAATGCCTTTGTGCCGGAGCAACCAAGCAAAAAACAGCTCGCCCCCAGCCCAAAAAGTGCTTTTTTCCAGAAACTGATCTCTCTATTTCTCATTAGCATTATCATCCTTTAGTGCAAAAAAATCCCATCGTTCCTCTTTGAGTAGCTTACCTGTCCATTCAGTATTCCATTTCTCCTCATTAGGAGTAAATCCGTAATTTTTATACAAATGCCGCGCGGATTTGAGTATTTCGATTGTCCAGAGGTAAACATGGGTATAATGCCGCTCTCGGCAAAACTGCACAGCAACATCCATCAGCTTTTTCCCAACACCTTTTCCCTGATACCGAGGGTCAACTACAAACCAACGAAGCTGAGCAGTATTTTCTTCGGATTTCACCATTGCAATCGAACCGATTATTTTTTCGCCATCTAAAGCCACCCAAAGCCGACTTTCATCCTTCAGTGGAATAAATTCTGCCATCGAGGCTAAAAGATAATGCTCAAAAACACTCTTGAATTGGTACTCTTCTTCATAAATTTTCATCTGCAAATAGCAAACATAGCTGGCTTCGCCGGCTTTACAAGGTCTTACCCGGATGCTTTCCATCTTTCTTTATCCTTCCGCTTAAAAGTCCGTCTCACTTTCGGATTTATTTTCCGTCGAAATAGCTGGTCGCCATATCCGCCATATGAGTTACCGCCGCCAAAGGGCAGATGTGATAAGCATTGGAGAGAGCTTTCATTCCGGCATAGCTGCCCTGCACCGAATCATCAAAAGCACCCATATGCCAGCGAATTGCCAAAGTTTCCTCTTTGGTCAGCTTAATAAATTGCTGAATAATGATAATGGACTTTTCCGAATGCCCCAAAGGCATTTTATCGTCAATCTCATAGACTTCCACCTTTTCCCATTGTCCGGTGGTCTCATTCTTGCGATTTCGGTAGCCGGTCTTATAAAAATTCGTCTTACAAAGATCGTGAAGAAGCGCAATAATAATCAGGGATTCCGGCTTGGCCTGTATCTCGAAAAGCGCTGCCATTTTAACCAGATTATCATAGACCGCCAGAGAATGATCTACCAATCCACCTGCATAAGCTCCATGAAATTGGGTCGAGGCGGGAGCCGAAAAATAATCGGTACGATTCTCCAGATAATCAATCAGCCCTTCAATATTTTCCTTGCCGGTACTGCGAAAAAGCTCCAAAGCTCGCTCTTTTAAGGCAGGTATATTCGGCGATTGCACTTGCTGTTCACTCATCGGATTTCCTCTTTTCTTATCCATAAAATTTTTCTAGCGACGCTCATTTTCTTCAAATTCCTCTTCCATATCCGCCGCTGCCAGATAGAAATTCCGAAGCCCGTCCAAAGGCCCCTTGCCATGACCCTGCCAAAGTGGAAAAGGTCCTAAATTTTGCAGAAGATGGAGCGGATTATTTTGATTTGACGGTAGAGGCGGCATCCCGCTACCTTCCCAAAACTGCCGAGCCGAAAAGGTCTCCTCTTCCGCGGCTGCCGAGGTCTGCACTGCAATTTTCGATTTTTGCCAAGCCTCCGGTGGTATGCCCCGAAAAATCAGCCAACCGGCCGGATTTCTTTCAAATTCATCGGCAGTAATCTGAAAAAGAGCTGCCAAATGAGTGCATAAATGCTGAGGATCGCCGCAAGAGCACTCCAACGTCACCGCTGACAAATCCTCCGGTAAAAGCTCCGAGCCGAATTGCGCAAAAATCTCTTTCCACTCCGGGTCTAATTGCCCATTGAGGAGCTGAGCCATCACATGAGGCCTCGCCTCAAGCTCCGCCAAAATCGACTGACGTTTCGCCTCGCTGGGTACTTCCCATTGGATTGTCGGATGATATTTAATCTGGGGGGACATCCGAATTTTCCCCTGCAAAAGTCCCGCTTCGATCTGAACTTCTTGCACCCGCCCCTCTTTCGCCAGAATTTTTCCTCGTTGAAGCCGAGTTTTGAGGCCTCCTTGACGAGCGCTTTCCAGCCATTCCATGCTCCACCAAGACCGTTCCGGAGCTACATTCTTCTTCGGTCTCACGTCATTTCCTCTCTTTCTTCATCCAGCCGCCACAGCTTGCTAAGCTCCTGGCCGGAAAGCTCGGTCAGCCAAGCTTCACCGCTTTCCACCAGACCACTGGCCACACTACGCTTCCGCTCAATTAAGTCATTGATTCGCTCTTCCAAAGTGCCGCCGCAAATCAGATGAATGACTTGCACATCTTTTTCCTGACCGATTCGATGCGCTCGATCGGTCGCCTGATCTTCCACCGCCGGATTCCACCAGCGGTCATAGTGAAATACATGGCTCGCCGCAGTCAGATTAAGTCCGGTTCCGCCGGCTCTAAGAGATAGCACCAGCACCGGTATATTTTCATCCTTTTGGAAACGATCAATCAAAGCATCTCGATCCGTGCGGCTCAAGCCACCATGATAAAAGAGTACCGGCTTACCCAATCGGTCTGACAGAGTGGAGCGAATTTTTCTGCCCATCTCAATAAATTGGGTAAAGACCAGCGCCTTGCCACCACTATCAACGACCTCATCAATCATCTCTTCCAGCCGCTGTAATTTTCCGGAATCCGCCCGTTTCGCTCCCCAAGAATCCTCCACCAGACAGGGGTGAGCGCAATCCTGTTTTAGCTTTGTCAAAGTCGCTAAAATAAGACCCCGCCGAACCATACCTTTCGCCTCTTTGAGCCCCTGCTCGGCCTCCGCCAGAATTTTCCGGTAAAGCTGAGCCTGCTTAGTCCCGAGCGAACAAATTATCTTAAATACCTCTTTTTCCGGCAAATCCGGTGCAATGGTCGGATCACTTTTCAAGCGACGCAAGAGAAAGGGCGATGCAATTCGCCGCAATCGCTCCAACTGCTCTTCATTTTGCTCTTCTTGAATTGGCCGAAGAAATTCCCGCTGAAATCTACCCCAGTTCGGCAAAATGCCGGGATTCAAAAATTGCAGAATTGACCATAAATCTCCTGCATGATTTTCTACGGGAGTACCGGTCAAGGCAATGCGAGCTTGAGCCTTAATCGCCCGCGCCGCTTGAGCTTGCCGGGTCATTGGATTTTTAATATTTTGCGCCTCATCAAGCACCGCCGCTCCCCAGGGAATCGAGCAAATCAGCTCCTCATCCCGGCTGAGCAAGGAGTAAGTCGTCAAAATAATCGAGCTTCGCTCCACCGCCTCGTGAAATTCCTCGGCCTTGCGCGCGGTGCCGTGATAAATATAGAGCGGCGCTTCAGGCCAGAATTTTTGAAGCTCCCGATACCAGTTCCCCAAAAGTGAGGTCGGGCACACCAAAAGAACGGGTTTTTCTTCCTCAGTCTTGCGAAGATGAGCCAGAAAAGCAATCGCCTGAATCGTCTTGCCCAGCCCCATATCATCGGCCAGACAGCCCCCCAAGCTGAATTGCGAAAGGAATGCCAGCCAAGAAAAGCCCCGCACCTGATAAGGCCTAAGCACGCCGCGAACTTCTTCGGGCACCGGCAATTCCTCAAATTTTCGATGGATAATTGCCTCAATCCATTCCTCCAAGGAATCGTCCATCTCAAGGCTATCGGGGGGGGGGGGCTTCTGCTACAGAAAGAGTTTTTTCCGGTTGCTTTTTCCACTGAGCCAGAAGTTTTTGGACTTCCCCTTGATCGACCTGCACCCAGCGGCCGCGAAATTCAATTAATTCTTCCTGAGATTCCAGCAATTTTCGGATTTCATCCGGAGTCAAAGGCTCGCCATCTAAGGATAAATTCCAAGACAAGCTAAAAGCCTGAGGGGTTCCCTTATTAGGAAGCACCATCGGTTGAATTTTCCCTTGAGCCCGCAAGGAAAGTTTTCTTGAGCCCTGCCAGCCTTCGGGCAGCAAAAAAACAAAGCCATTTTCCAGAAGCCTCGGCATCTCTTTTTCCAAAAAGGGCACTACCTCAGAAGTCGTCAAAGTAAAACCTTCCGGCGAGGCACTGCGGAGGGAAAAATTCACTTTTGAGCTAATCAAAGCGCCCGCTCCCAAGGTTGTCAGCGTCCATTCCCGAATTGAGCCTTCCCAAGTCAAGCCCGGTAAATTCGGCTCCTTTTTCCCTTTCCAAAGCTGAGACAGGGCAATTCGATTTTCCGGCTCTGCCGCCGATTGAAGCCAATAGGTGACCGGCCAAAGCCCACGCTCTTCCGGCTCGGAAAGAGAGAGCGCCACCCGTAGCGGTGCACTTCGCCAATGGAAAAACCGCTCCTGCCATTGATAAATTTCCTCAGAGAGTCGCTCCCCTTCAGCAGAGGTAATCTCCATCAGGCCGTTCTCGCTTTTCAGCGAGCTGACCCAACGATCATGCAGGCTTTCCTTACGAGCCGCCTTTTCCCGCCCCATTGAAAGAGTGCCATCAGCAATCATCTTTTGTAGATAAGGGGAAAATTTTCCCATCGCCTCTTCCTGACGAATTTTTTCTTCATTGGAACGTTGCACCGATTCTTCCCGCACCAGTCGATTGAGCTCCCCAAACACAACCTGATTGGCAAGCTCACTTCGAGTTCCTCGGAAACCGCTGAGAGTCGCCCCCGGCGCCTGTTGGCTCCAAGCCAATAGCCACTCCTGCTCCACCATCGATGGCATCGGCCGCCAGCAGGAATACCAATTTCCCTCATTTTTCTCCACTGCCGGTAAATAACCGCCTTGATAGACAAACTGATTGCATAAAGCAAAAAGACCATGCCATGCCAAAAGCTCCGAAGCCCCCCGAAAGCCCCGCAAAATCCGCCGATTTTTAGCGGCACTCTCGCAAATCGCCACCGCCTCACCCGCCTCAACCGGCAATGCCTTCACAATAAAATCACTTAGCTCAACCGTTTCATCCTCTACAGTACCGACAAAAAATTCCGATGGAATCGGTTTTCCCTCTTGGCTCGGCAAACGGAAATGTCGCTTCTCCACCGGTCGGGGCGGCCAAAAAAGAGACTCTGTAATCTCGCCGTCTTCCTCGGACTGCCAAAAAAGCCGCCAAAACTCCTCTAAATCCTGCTCATCGCCACCAAAAGAATATTCCTCCGGCGAATGGACTTCTTCCTCAGGAAGCTCCACTTCCAGCCAAAGCCACCAACATCGATCTTGGTAAGCTAAATGTACTAATCGCACGCAAGTTCCTCACTTTTCTCGTAAATTGAATTTCATAAAAAAACAAAAGGGCATAAATAGACCTATCTCGTTTTAAGTTCGACAACTTCATTTTTTTTCCTACTTTTCATTCCTTCTTTTTTCAAAATTTTTCCAAACCTACCGAACTCCTCCCCAATTAAAACAAAAAAGATGCCCTCTCTCAAAAGAGAAGGCACCTTCCAACGATTTTGATTAGCGGCGATTGCCGAGAATCCGAAGCAGGAGAATAAAGAGATTGATAAAGTCCAGATACAAACGCAGAGCTCCGACGATTGAATAGCGGCGAATCGCCTCTTCATTGCCTTCCAGCTCTTCACCCATCCGGCGCAGCATATTGGTATCATAAATCGTCAGCCCCACAAAGACCAGTACCCCCACATAAGGAAGAGCCATTGCCAGACCGGTATTTTTCAGGAAAAACACATTGACCACTGTAGCGATAATGAAACCAATCAAAGCCATCATCAGATAGCTTCCCCAAGAGGACAAATCCTTCTTCGTGCTATAGCCATAAATACTCATTGCCCCGAAAGTGCCCGCGGTGATCGCAAATACGCTAGCAAGAGAAGAACTTGTGTAAATCAGGAAAATCGGTGCCAGCATCATGCCGGTCACAGCAGAATAAATCATAAACAGACCTGTCGCCAAACCGGATGATATGCTATTAATGCTCCTTGATATAATCCAGACCAACGCGAGTTGAGCAATAAAAAAGCCGAGTGGGAACGAGTATGCCATTTTGAGTAAGGTAAACGAATTGGACACATAGTAAGAAACCACCGCAGTAACAAAAAGTCCTGACGCCATCCAGCCATACACCTGAGCCATAAAAGTTTGAATCCCTGCAGACGAGCGACTGAGCCCGCCATAATTATCGGATCCGGAATTTCCTACCGGACCTCGTGAAAATCGATCCATTTTCATCCCTCCTTGAATTTTTTGCCTACCTCATTTGATAGTAACTTTATTATAACATAATTGCAATCTTTATTGACTCAATTTTAAAACTTCCGCAAAATTTCTTGCTCCCACTTCCGGGTCAGAGTGCCCCAAAATTGCCGAGCTCACCGCGACTCCCGCCGCTCCGGCCTCTATCACTTGCCCGGCGGTCTGAGGGGTAATTCCGCCGATCCCGACCACAGGCACCGCTGACATCCCGGAGAGCCCCTGAAAATCCTCTAAAGTCATCATTTCCGCATCAGTCTTTGTGGCAGTAAAGGTAAATGCTCCGGCTCCGACATAATCAGCACCATTAGCAGTAGCTTCCAAAATCTCCGCCGCGTTTTTGGCGGTTACCCCGATGATTTTCCCCTCCCCCAAAAGAGCTCTCGCCACTGATGCCGGCAAATCACTCTGACCGATATGAACGCCGTCCGCTTCTACTGCCAGAGCAATATCAATGCGGTCATTGATTACAAAAGGCACTCCGTAGACATTGCAAAGCTTTTTCATCTTCAATGCCTCTTCATAAAATTCCCGACCACTCGCTTCTTTCATTCGAAGCTGAACCAACGTCACGCCACCTTTTAAAGCCGCCTCAGTCTTTTCCAGTAACTGCGACTGGCAGGAATCCGCCACCAGATAAACCCTCAAATACTCTTTTTTAAAGCTCATATCTCAGCCGCCCTTCCTGCACCAAAGTCTCTTCATTCATCAGGCTCAACTCATCCATCAGGCGAATCCTGAGTGTGCCGCTCCCCTCGCAGTCTCCCAAAGTCCGCCCTGCCAATTCACCGGATAAACTGAGTAAAAGCACTCCCAGCGCCGCCCCAAAAAAAGAATCCTCACTTACCGCCCCGACCGCTCCGCAAAGTGCAGTGCTCATGCAGCCGGTACCGGTAATTTGTTGAAGCCGCTGATCGCCATTGCAGATTGCAAGAAATCGCTGACCATCGGTCACCCAATCTTCCTTGCCGGTCACCGCCAGAACGACTCCCAATTCTCCTGCCCATTCCTTTAAAAGCTCCGCCGAAGGCTTCGCACTTTGAGCGCTATCCACCCCACGAGTGCCGCCTTCGCCACTACCAATCGCCTGAATCTCGCTCCAATTTCCCCGAATAATTTGAATCGGGAATTTCTCCAACAGACTTTTTACATAATTACTGCGTGCCCTTGTCGCCCCTGCCCCAACCGGGTCAATCACAATCGGGATTCCCCGCCGCATCGCCACCTGAGCCGCCGCCTCAATCGCCCGCTCATCATCAGCCCTCAGGCTACCGATATTCAGCACCAGAGCATCCGCAAGTTCCGCCATCTCTCCCGCATCATTACCATCTGCCATGACCGGCGAAGCCCCCACCGCCAAAAGCGCATTAGCGCAATCATTAATCGTCACTCGGTTGGTAATGCACTGCACCAGAGGATTCATTTTCTTGATTTTAGAAAACCCCTGCCGAATTTCCTCCTGAAGAAAAACCTCATCTCGGCTCATTCTTTCGCCCCCTCGCCCCAACCGGGCACATTCCAAAAATGATGCACCGGCCCGCGACCCTTGCCAATCGGAAAATCCGCTCCGGCAACAATCGCCTGATGCAAATAAGCCTGAGCCTGAGTAATTGCCTCATCCAACCCGAAACCTTTCGCCAAAAATGCCGCCACCGCTGACGATAGCGTACAGCCGGTACCGCCTTCCTCCGCATTATAAAAGACATCCACCAATTCATCGTCCTCAAGGTGACCGGCCTTCAAAAGCACCGACACCTTCCCGCCAAACTGCTCCGACAGCGACTTCGCCAAATCCGGCAAATCCGCCTGCCCATCAATTTTTTGACCTGATAAAATCTCCGCCTCCGGGATATTCGGAGTAATCAACCGCACAAAAGGAATCAACTCACTCTTCAAAGTGCCAATCGCCTCATCTTGAAGGAGCTTATCTCCGGAAGTCGCCACCATCACCGGATCAAGCACAATATTTGAGATCCGATACTCCGAAATCGCATCCTTCACCGCCCGAATCAATTCCGACGAATGAAGCATCCCAATCTTAATCGCATCAGCACCCACATCACTCAACACCGAATGAATCTGACCGGAAACAAACTCAATCGGCACCGGATGAACCCCGGTCACCCCGACCGTATTTTCATCCACCACCGCAGTAACCGCTGTAGTACCAAACACACCCAGCGCCGAAAAAGCCTTCAAATCCGCCTGAATCCCCGCCCCACCGCTGGGATCGCTCCCGGCAATCGACAACGCCTTATATACTCTCACTTTCCATCTCCTCCTTTTACTCAATAAAAAAGAAACCCCATCTCACGCACCGCCGGGGTTTCCCACAAAATACCTACTTGCATTCCCTACGGCAGCATTACCTGCATCAGGTTCAAGGGTTAGGCATACGCCCTCTCAGCTCAAAAGCACCCCCAGCGAAATCTATGAAGTTTAGATTTAGAATACTACTTTTTCTTCCCCCAAGTCAACTTACTAGCGTTACAGGGTTCAGCGGTAGCTGTGTTAGAACTTTTTTAACTTGAAAAATAAAACGACCCCATCCCATCAAGCCCGCACCCCCTTAACTAAGTTCTGGCTTCACCAGCCATCAAAGAAAAGCCCCTCATTACGATAGCGAGCAGTTAAGATGAAGCGTTAGACCCAGCCCTTTGACTAAGACCTTCCTTCATCACTTCCAACTCGAAAATCGCAATGATAAATACCCCTCTTCATCATGATAGCGAGTATTTGGGATGATGTGTTAGGCGGAGCAAGCAAGGCACGACGACGTGTACTAAAAACCGAGTCGAAGCTTCAACACCATACATCGCCCAAAGACGAAGCTAGGAAGAGCTTTTGAAGTTGTAGAGAGGAGCAAGCCTATTGATAATCTCCGCTGTTTCACCGATTTTATCCACAATTTCTGCCATCGGTTTATAGGCAAAGGGCGATTCATCCACCGTATTTTCGCTAATGGTTGAAGAAAATATCCCTTTCATGGATTCCTGATATTCCCCTAGGGTAATGATGCTTTTTATATCCGAGCGGCTCATCAAACGACCTGCCCCATGGGGAGCTGAAAAATTCCAATCTTCATTTCCTTTACCTATACCAATCAGGCTTCCATCTCGCATATTCATCGGGATAAGAATCTTCTCGCCGATCTGAGCGGAAATGGCTCCTTTCCTGAGCACTTTTGCCTCGGTATCAATATAATTATGTACGGTCATAAACTGTTCCACTGATTTTAAACTAAGAGCTTTCATAATTTTTTCGGCGATAAGTTTTCGATTGAAGTCAGCGTGATGCTGCACAATCTTCATATCCTCCAGATATTGCTCCAAAATCCCGCCGGCCAGAACTCCCTCTTGGGAGTCAACTTTATCATAATAATACTTAGAGACCTGAGCTCCCAATTTTCGACTTCCGGAATGAACAATTAAATAAAGCTCCCCGGATTCATCTCTGGCAATTTCAATAAAGTGATTACCTCCCCCAAGAGTGCCGGTACTCGCCTCAACTTCATCTTTTTTTATGGCTCGAATACAATGGAGGCTCTCATAATGATTTGATTTTTCGGAGGAACCTTTTTTCGTTAATGCCCCGCGCACTGCTGTATCCACCGCTTTAAAGTCTGCTAAAACTCCTTCAAATCGAATCGTCTCCATACCGCAACCGATATCCGACCCCACAAGCCGCGGATCAATTCGATCACCCATGGTAATTGTCGTACCAATCGTGCAGCCACTACCTGCATGAACATCCGGCATAATCCGAATTTGACTGCCGGATACATAGCCTTGATTCAATAAATGTAAAATCTGGGAAATCGCCTGATCATCCACAGTATCTGCAAAAATTTTCGCATTATTATATTTTCCTTGTAATACAATCATATATTTCTTACCTTAATGCAAAAGAGCGCCTTTCGGCACTCTTTCGGCAATTCCTTATTTATTTGGTGCCCTTGCCAGTTCAGTTGCTATCCTTATAATCGCCATCTCTGATTGCACCGAAAATTTTTCTTCTTCAAAAAATCTACTCATTACAATAGCGAGCAGTTAAGATGAAGCATTCGGCTCATCCCCTTGACTAAGACCTTCCTTCATCACTTCCAACTCAAAAATCGCAATGATAAATACCCCTCTTCATCATGATAGCGAGTATTTGGGATGATGTGCTAGGCAAACCGAGAAATATGTCGCGCCGCGTACACACGGTACATAAGGCGGCATATTTCCGATGGTTTAACACCGCACATCGCCCAAAGACGAAGCTATACCCGGTAGGTGCGCTTTTCTAAGGCCTCTATCCGATTATCCAAGGTCGGATGAGTGCTACTGAGAGAGTCTTTTTTCGACCGGAAATCCCGAAGGCTTTGATTGCCGGCGGCAGAGCTTCATTCGTCGGCCGGCCATCTCGCAGTCTTTTTAGAGCGGCAATCATTTTCGGTGCTCCGACCAAATCGGCAGCTCCGGCATCGGCATAGTATTCCCGGTGCCTGCTAAACCACATTACGACAATATTTGCCAAAGCCATAAATATCCCTTGAAAAACTGTAGATATCATAATATAAAGGCCGCTTGAACCGACATTACTGCTACGATTGCCATCATTACGAGAGAGATAATTCACCGCAATATTGGCAATGATTCGGGATAGGAAAATCACAAAGGTATTCACAAGACCCTGCAGAAGAGTCATGGTCACCATGTCGCCATTATTGACATGAGACATTTCGTGAGCCAGTACCGCTTCCACTTCATCTCTGGCCATTTGCTTCAAAAGCCCGGAGCTTACGGCGACCAGCGAATTATTTCGGGTCGGGCCGGTTGCAAAGGCGTTCATCTCGTCGGCATAGTAAATTGCCACTTCGGGCATTTTGATTTTTAAATTTAGTGCTTGTCGACTGATGACATCAACCAGCCATTTTTCTTCTTCATTTTTTGGAGTCGTGATTACCTGAGCATTGACCGCCCGCTTAGCGGAGCTTTTTGACATCATCAAAGAAATCAAAGAGCCCGCAAAACCAAAAATAATGCTCATCACAAGCAGTCCCGCATAACTTCGCGGATCATACCCCATTGCGGATAATACAAAATAGCCAATAAGGCTTAATGTAGTTGTGACCAAAAGATTTGTTCCTAAAAATAGCGATATTCGCTTCATTTTCTACCTCCTTTTAAAGCACGATTATTTTTCTTTTTGCTTCGCCCAAGAATCTTTCAATGAGACAATTCGGCCAAATACCGGTTTGTCCGAAGTTGATAATTTTTCATCCACCGTGTAGTAGCCTTGACGCAGGAATTGGTAATTCCCCGCCGCCTCCAAAAGTGACGGCTCGCCTTTTGCACCGGACAAAATCACTTTGGAATTCGGATTTAAAAAACTACCATCTACCTCTTGAAGCTCTGCCCCTTCCGGCGCATCTTCTTTATTAATGAAAATCCAATCATAGTGGCGGACTTCAATATCCACCGCATGAGCCGCCGATACCCAATGCAAAGTACCTTTTACCTTGCGACCTGCAGTCGCGCCGCCGGTCTTACTTTCCGGGTCATAAGTACAATGAATCTCTTCAATCTCGCCGGCCTCGTTTTTCACTACCCCGGTACAAAGCACAATGTAGCCATTTCTGAGGCGCACCTCTTTATCCGGTGCCATACGGAAAAATTTTCCGGTCGGATTTTCCATAAAATCTTCCCGCTCAATATACAACTCACCACTAAAAGGGATTTTTCGCACATCTTCCGAATTATTCGGATAATTTTCGCTCTCCATCCACTCCGCTTGACCTTCCGGCCAGTTGGTAATCTTCACTTTTACCGGATCCAGCACCGCCATTGCCCCCCTTGAGGTCTTCCCGCACGCAATGCTCCAGATATTCCACATCTACTGTGCTATTGGCCTTCGCCACACCAATCCGCTCACAAAAATCCCGAATTGCCGCCGGAGTATAACCGCGACGCCGGAGACCGGAGAGGGTCGGCATCCGCGGGTCATCCCAGTCATCCATAATTCCCGCTTCGACTAAAGCCCTGAGTTTTCGCTTGCTCATTACCATGTGGGTCACATTAAGCCGAGCAAATTCAATCTGTTGCGGCGGGGTAGGCCACTTGCCGATTTCCGCCAGTACCCAATCATAGAGCGGCCGATGATCCTCAAATTCCAATGTACAAATCGAATGGGTAATCCCTTCCACCGCATCCTCAATCGGATGGGCATAATCATACATCGGATAAATGCACCAAGTATCACCGGTACGATGATGAGTGCTTCTCATAATTCGATACAGCACCGGATCTCGCATATTAATATTGGGCGAAGTCATATCAATCTTAGCTCGAAGCACCTTGCTGCCGTCAGGAAATTCCCCAGCCTTCATGCGGCGAAACAAATCCAAATTTTCCTCAATTGACCGCTCCCGATAAGGGCTATTCTTCCCCGGCTCCGTCAAAGAGCCTCGATACTGCCGCATCTCTTCCGGGGTCAACTCGCATACATAGGCCTTGCCCTTTTGAACTAGAATCTCCGCATCTTCATAATATTCATCAAAATAATCGGATGCAAAAAAGAGCCGTTCTTCCCAATCAAAGCCCAGCCAGCGGACATCTTCCAAAATCGAATCAACAAATTCCTGCTCCTCTTTTACCGGATTGGTATCGTCAAAACGCATATTGGTAACGCCGCCATTCCGCGCCGCAATGCCGAAATTAAGGCAAATCGACTTCGCATGACCGATATGAAGATAACCATTCGGCTCCGGCGGAAAGCGAGTCAACACCTTATCGCCATACTTTCCGGTTCGCAAATCCTCATCAATAATCATTTGAATAAAGTTAGAACTCTTATTTTCCGGCATCGTCATACATTTCTTCCTCTCTTATCTCCTTTGGCTTCACGCTTTTTAACATCACAACAAAACCCACCTGAAACACAGGTAAAGTACTACTCTTTTCGGCATTTCAAAGCAAAATCCTTCTACTTTAAGCCAAAGAAGCTCTATTTTCTTATTTTAACCCAACTTCCAAAATATCTCTATATAAAACCCACAAATCACGAAAAACTCATCATCGTGGTGACTAATATATTCCCAGGACTGTAAGGATGCAGGAATATACGTAGGAACCCTGTCCTCCGCCTTAACGATTGACGAGCATAAGCGAAGTCAGAGTTTAGGCAAAGGGACTAAGCACATTTTCTATGAAAAATAAGTGAGATAATTAATTATTCGTGATATGATTTTTTCATCGTTAATAAAAATCACTTATGGAAAATCTCTCAAATTGCCAAAACCTGCAAATCATTCGCCGGCCTCTTCTTCATCTACCAAGGCATCAGCGAACTCAAAGTAAACCCAAATGCGGGTTTTGAATCAGAGGAGTAAGCTTAGACAAATTACAGTCAATAATCGTGTATTTTCTTGGCGTTATCAACCTCGTGCCCAAAATGTCTCTCGGCTTTTAATCTTTAATCACGAAAATAATATTTGCATCGAAGTATTTTTTCACACCGAAGCGAACTGGGCAGGTGGAAATCCTTTAAACGAAGGGATTTCGGTCATTAAAAGCGGACAGCGTGAAATACTCAACTTAAATAAACCTAAATTTATTGCCGAACTACTCATGCTGATTTTAAACAGTTATGAAAGCCACCAGCTTGCCAAATTAGTCATCAATAACGGAAACCGTCTCATCTCTAAAGCAGGTTACCTTGAAGCCCATGAAGAATATGTCCATCCATCTTTTCGGTACATAAAATAAACAAGGGCACAAAAGCAAAAATGGTATAGCTATTAAGCTATACCATTTTTTAGATCTCTTCTTTTTGCATTTTAATATGATTCGATTCGTAAAGGAGATCAATCTCAAATAAATTATCCCCTGCTAATCTTCAATATCTTCTCTGTTATACTTCTACCACTTTCTACTGACAAAATACAACCTATCACACTCACAATCAAAAATACGGGTAGCCATCCAAAGGGATAAAAACTAACCTCGCAATACCAAGCAATCCCACAAGAAGCCAACCAAAAAAGAATTGTCACTATTGAACGCAGTAGGATTTCAGTAAAATCCTCCAGCCAACAAAAAAAACACCACGGAAAAACAAATACAGGTCCAACAACAGTAAAAATAATCATTATTGCCCCAAAAGGGTAAATTCCCTTTGTCAGCACATATAACAAAAGTGGAATTATCAAAGCATAACCTGTTAGCTTTACAGTTTCCATTACCCTTGACGGCCTTTTCATTTCGCTCATCCCCCAATGCTCTGTGTTTTAAAAATTAATTTTCTACCAATACTATCGCAAATGGTTGAAATGAATTGCCGGGCAAACCGAGAAACATGAGACGCTGTGTACAAATTGTACATAAGCGGCATGTTTACGATGGTTTAACAACGCAATTCGCTCAAACGCACCGCGAGAGCCAGTCCGGTGGGAGTGGTGGCTAATCCCCCCTCGGCAGTTTCCCGAATCGCTGCCGGCAGCATTTTGCCGATTTGATACATGGCTTCGATGACCTCATCTGGCGGGATAGCGCTTTCGATGCCTTGAAGAGCCATTTCGGCGGCAATTAGTGAATAGCCCGCCAAGATGCCGTTTCGCTTGACACAAGGTACTTCTACCAGTCCGGCTACAGGGTCGCAGGCCAGACCCAGCAGGTTTTTAATCGCCAAAGTCGCCCCTTGAATGATTTCTTTAGGCGTACCGCCCGCAAGGTCGGCTACAGCGGCGGCGGCCATGGCCGCCGCAGAGCCACACTCAGCCTGACAGCCTCCTTCAGCGCCGGATACACAGGCATTGTGCTCGATGATTTGACCGATGGCTCCGGCAGTAAAAAGGGCCTCTAAGATTCTTTCTTTCGGCGGCTTACGATGCTTGACAAAGGCAAGCAGTGCCCCTGGCAAAATTCCGCAAGACCCGGCAGTCGGGCAAGCTACGATTCGCCCTTGAGATGCACTGATTTCATTGACTGCCAATCCTATCGCTACCGCATCACGAGTCAGAGTATCCACAACTCGTGCCGGATTATTTCCCATTTTTACCGCATCGCCACCGCTCAAGCCGGAAAGCGATTTTTCTTGGCTTTTCAGCCCTTCGGCGGCGGCGGCTTCCATGACTGCAAGGACTTCTTCCATCTGCACAAAAAGCGCCTCACGAGATTTCTCACTTTTTTCCATTTCCATTTGAATCGCCACTTCGGCAATCGTCAGCCCCTCGACCTCAGTCAAAGCCAGAAGGTCTTTATAAGTATGAAAATTCATCTTTCTTCCTCCTCGCCGCCTACTCTAATTCCGGAATAGCAAGCACTTCTTCCATTCCATCGATTTTTTCCAGGGTTTCCAAGACTTCTTGAGGCACCGGATAATCGGTCTCAATAATCATCAACGCCCTTTTGCCCTTCCCTTCTCGGAAAAGCTTCATAAAAGCGATATTGATATAAAGCTTCGCCAACTCACCGCTAATCGCCGCCACAATCCCCGGCCGATCTCGATGAATCGTAATCAGGCTATTGTATTCCCCGGTAAAATCAACCCGAAAATTGCCGACCCATTCCACCCGAATACTGCCACCGCCGATCGACGCACCTTGTACCGCGATACTGCCTTCCTCATCAGACAGCACCATCTGCACCGAATTCGGATGCACACTACCCAAATCTTTCGGCTGAAAAGATACCTCCAGTCCCTGCCCTTCGGCTATTTCCAAAGCATCACGAAGTCGAGCATCATCGGGGCGAAATCCCAAAATCCCCGCCGCCAGTGCCTTATCTGTACCATGCCCCTTATAAGTTTTCGCGAAAGAGCCATGAAGGAAAAACTCTGCCTTCTTCGGCGCCCTACCGAAAATCAGCCTTCCCATCGCTCCAAGTCTTGCAGCACCTGCGGTATGAGAGCTGGAAGGGCCAATCATAATCGGCCCAATCATGTCAAAAATTCCCTGCATCTCTTCACTCCCTTTTCTCTCTAACTTCACTTTTCCCTTACAAAATAACTTCAATCTACTCGCTATTTTCCGAAATCAATCAGTCGTCAAATTCGCCGACTTTTCTTTAAGAGTCCTTAAAAATTTCTGCTTTTCTTCTTTATCTGCAAACGCTGAAAATGGAATGATATAGGCACTTATCGCACCGATATAGACATACTGCCGTTCATCATCATTCGCCAACCGCTCCACACTTTCATAAGGCACCTCTACAGTCCGCTGCTCACCGACCATACGGATTGTACCTGCTAAGAGTTCCAAAGTCCGACAGCCGGTAAATTCGTTTCTTTTGCCCTCGCTCAGTTGTTGCTTGACCAAAAAAGCCAGAAATTTACGATACAGTTTTTTGCCAAAAGTAAACCATATCCCACAAAAAATCGTCAGCGTAGTGATTGGCGTCAGTGAAATTCTGCCATTCATCAGATAATCCAGTCCAAATAAGCCCGCAATCAGCAATACCAAGAAGATTTTTCGCTGAGCTCTGCCGGTTTTTGAATTTTCATAATGAAAAATACTATACTGAATATAATCATCCTCAGATACTGTATAACTTAGCTTCATTTTAAATCCTCCTGAACTATTCCTATTTACCGCCTAAATATCCAAATTCGCCGACTTTTCTTTAAGGAGCCTGAAAAATTCCTGCTTTTCCCCCTCGTCGGCAAATGCCGAAAGGGGAATAATCAAAGCGCTCATTGAGCCGGTATATACATATAGGCGCTTACCATCACTGGTAATTTTTTCTATGGTTTCATAAGAAGTATCCACCGTCTTTTGAGGCCAGACCATGCGGATTTTATCCTCTAAAAGCTCCAAAGTCCGCTCGCCGATAAATTCCCGACCTGCACCCTTTTTTACCTGCATTCCTGCCAAAAAAGCCATCGCCTTTCGATAAAGCTTTCGACCAAAAATGAGCCACATTGCCCAAAAAGTCATTGATACTACTGATGTTATCATCGATACTCCGCCGGTATTCAGATATTCCCATACCGGCAAAGCCAAGACCCCCAGCATCGCCATAAGCGTTCTCTGACGCTTGACAGATCCGGAATTTTCATAATGGCAAACATTAAATTGGATATAATCTTCCTCTGATACCGCAAAATTCAGTTTCACTTTAATTCCCCCCTAAAATCATCATTTTTATCTCTGTGAGCCTATCCAAGTTGATTTCTATTTGCAATTCCGAATGCTCATTGATTGCAACCAGCGTTCTTCCTCTGATTTCAAGGCTTTTAATTGGATTGGTATTTTCGAAAAACATCCCCCAGATGAGCTGATCTGCCGAATCAACACAAGCAATAAAGCCTTCATTGCCCATAGTTCCATCGCCGCCGTAGATTCTGCCGCCTTCATAATCAAGGCTTGTCCATTCATCTACCTGAGTCCAAAAATCCGCATCATATGTTTCAATGCTCTCTGCAGTCGTATCACAAAGAGGCCGGCAAAAAAGCCGACGAGTCCGGTCATTCGGGTTGTATAGGCTATAACAATTTAAAATCGTAACTCTGCCGTCCGGGTAAGCAATACAATTAATCCCCGGTAAACTACGCTCCTCACGATTCCAATGCCTGATAATTAAATTACTCATTTTCAGTCCTTCTTCGAATTTTTCGTATTTTAGTCCCTTTCCCTGATTATACCCGATTCGCCGCCGGAAGTCCTTCCACAAAAAAAGCATCAATCTTAAATTGATGCTTCTTCTTCCGCTTTTTCAATATTTTTTTCAATTTTCGGCTCACTCTCAGTCGGTTCTGCGAATTTCAGTTCCTCATCTACAGATTTTTCAGGCTTCTTTTTTGCTTCTTCCGCCGCTTTTTTCTCTTCAATGGCTTTTAAAAGTGTCGGTTCTTCTTTAAAATAATTCGCCAATCCCTGAACCGCGCCTTCCACTACATCCCGCTGATAATCCACTTCCATCAGATTAATTTCTTCTTCTGCATTGCTGATAAAGCCCATTTCAATCAAAATTGCCGGCAACGGATTTCGTTTAACCACATAAAAATGCGCCGACCGTACCCCGCGGTCATTGGTCTGCATGGTTCCCTTCAGACCGAGTTGCACCGATTTTGCCAGAGCCAAGTCCAGCTCGCCTTTTTGATTGTGATAATAGACTGTAAATCCCTTCGCCCGCCGATTCAGCGCCGCATCAGAATGAATACTTACAAAAATATTACCCCCATTAAATGTGCCATAATCCACCCGCGTTTGAAGCTTATCCATTTCAGAAGTATCCACCGAACGAGTCATTACCGGGCGAGCCCCCCATTTTTGAAGCTCATCTCGCATTTGAAGGCTGACCATCAGATTCACTTCTTTTTCCAAAGTACCTGCAAGCCCTACTGCTCCTGGATCTTTACCTCCATGCCCGGGATCAAGCACAATGATTTTCCCCTTCAAAGCCTCTGCATAGTTCGGCCTGAATTCCGGTCTATCATTCCAAGTAAATGTATAAATCAGCTTATCCTTTTTGGGAGTCTGCTTTTTCTTCCTCTTGGCTTTCTGCTCTTTTTCGCTATCGCCGGGAATAAATTCCTTTGCCTCACTCTCGCCCCAGCGGCCACTCGGACGATACGGCACCCGAAGTACAATAGAGCCTTCGCCCTGTATCATCGCTTCAGCAGGCAAATCTGCTTGAAAATTCTTACTCAAGCCAACATTTTGTAAAGTCATTTCCCGCTTCATCAAAACCTTTGGCTTTTTCGGCTTTTCATCGCCCTTTTCTTCTTCAGCCAACAAAATTCGCTCAATAAAGCTAAGCTCTGCTTTCGGCTCAGAATCTTTCGCCGCTTCGGGCATCTCTTCAATTTTTACAGTCTGCCAGATCCCTGCCGCCATTTCCTGCAACTTATTCCCTTGAATAACGACCCGCACTTCACCCGGATTTTCTTCGCTTACTTCATAAGAAATTCGCTCAACCTCCGCGACCACTTCCGCCGCTTCGCCCGGAAGAGGCAAACTGCCAAAACAGCACACGCCCAACAACAAACCGACTATTCGGCTCTTTATCTTCATACTTCGGCCTACTCCTCTAACCACGAATACTTAATATCCTATCTATTATCACTCAAAAACTCCTAAAAAATCAAGTCCTGCTTTTTAACAAAATAAAAAAAGAGCCTTCCATCACCGGAAAACTCTCATCTTACCAAAATGTCAAATTCCCTTGGTAACCCTTATAAGCCCGAATCTTTTTCTTTAAAATGACCTCACCACTTACCGCATCGACTTCCATCTTATAATTGTGCTTCTTATCAGTTCCGAAAATGAAGTAAAAAGCCTGATTGCCCCGCCGCTCCAGTCGAATGCTATCCACCTCTACATTTGGATACACGCCCCTAAAAATCTCTTCCGCACCTTCGCTGGAAATCATCACATCTGCACTAGCAACAACCTCTGTTCTCATCTGAGCTGAGCCTATCCCCGAAAGCATCGCCAGCAAACAGAAACTCAAAGTAAATATCCGGAAATATCGCTTCATTTTCTGCCCACCTCTACTTTCATCGCCCACATTTCTTGTTAATTATTCCAATTATATCATTATCATTCAAAAAATTCACTCATAAAATCGGCAATCTTCAAAAAAATTTTTAAGCTCCATGAAAGCTGCGTTTCCTTTTTTTAATTACTTTAAATAACATCATTTTTGCCTTTCAAACAGCTACTACCTTTATTAACTTTATTTAAAGTTTCCAAATTCCCCAAAATTCTACCTATTAATTTATTAAAAAATATCTTTTAAATCATTCACAATCTGAGACCAGTTAAATATTTACTATTAAAGATGATATAAATTTTCGAAAAATTGTTTAACTCGCAAAAAAATACACCGCATTCTTTTCGAATCATTCCGAATTTAGAATGCAGTGTATTATTTTCATTTAGATTAACTTAGACAAAAGCCCTCAACCGATTAATTTTTGCAATAAACTCGGCGAAAACATCAAAGCCGATCCAACAATCATCAAAAGAAAAAGTCCATAGTCCACTCCTTGGAGCGCCAAATTGCGATTGACCGGGCCTTTGCCTTGCCCAAAGCCTCGCATCTCCAAGCTAATCGCCAAAGTTTCTGCTCGCCTCACCGCGCCCAGCACCAGCGGCTCAACCACCGCAAAAAAGGAACTGATATACACAAAAATATTTTTCTTCGCCCGAAAGCCCCGACAAGCTTGAGCCTGCCGAATCGCCTTCCCTTCGGCGATAAAATCCGGGATAAACCGCAAAATCGATGTCAGCAAAAACGCATACTCCGTCGGCACTTTACATTGCCGAACCAACGCGGCAGATAAATCCTGCACCGGGGTTGAAGAAACCAAAATGATAAAAGGAATCGTCATGGTCAGCATTTTAAGAGCGGTCACAATACCCGCCTCCATGCCATTTCCCCAGAAAAACTGAATCAGAAATACGAAAATCACACCGATAAGAAGCCCCGTAAGCCCTGTCAGGCTCTTTCTGAGTGCCCCGACCAGCGCACCATAGCTAAGCTTGCACAGCCAATAAAGCGAGAAGCGGATAAATCGAACTTAGCGGAAATGCCCACAAAGATAAGACAAATCCCAAGAATAACTTTGTAATCGGTGCCAGTCTCATAAAGCCCCTCCCCTTTCTTGATGCGCTAAAATCGCTTGAATTAAGCTACCCGGCTCTTCAGCCACTACATTCTCCAGCCCCTCAACCTCTCGGGCAATCTCCAACCACACCGGCAAATCCAGCCCCCACTCTTTGCAGGAAGGATTCTCAAAAAGCTCTTTCGTCACTCCGTCAAAGACCTTGCGCCCGCCAGCCATCACAATGCTACGCGGCGCACTCTCTGCCAGTAGCTCCATATCGTGAGTTACCAGCAAAATCGAAGTTCCCGCCTGATGAAGCTGTTTCAGAAGCTTTAAAAGCTCACCGGTCGCCGCTCCATCTTGACCACTGGTTGGCTCATCCAAAATCACAAGCTCCGGATCTAAAGCCAGCACAATGGCAATCGCCACCCGCTGAATTTCTCCTCTTGAAAGTGCTTTCGGATATTCCGCCGCTAAATGGCTAATCTCTACTTTTTCAAGGGCTTCGCGAGCCTTTTCAAAAGCTTTTTCCTTTGAAAGCCCCTGCTGACGAGGCCCATAGGCTACTTCCTCCAGCACTGTCGGTAAAAACATCTGCCGATCCGGATGCTGAAAAACATACCCTACTGTCTCTGCCACCCGCGCCGGCCCCTTACTGCGAATAGACTCGCCACGAATTTTTACAGTCCCGGCTGTCGGTTCTTGAAGATTCATTACATTTTGAAGAATCGTTGTCTTACCGCTGCCATTTCTACCAATCAAAGCAACAAATTCCCCTTTTTCAATCGAAAAAGACACTTCTTGAAGGGCCTGAACACCACCGGGATAAGTAAAACTGACATTTTCAAAAGCCAATAATTTCATCAGTGCCCCTCCTTTCGAGGCGATAATTTCGCCTGAATTTCTTTTGCCAAAGCCTTGCCGTCTTGACCAACCAAACTCTCAAAGCCCTTTTCCTGCAATTCTGAGCGAATCTGAATCGCTCTGGGAAGCAGAGTCCGCCCCGCCAAAAGCCTGCCGATTTCTTGCAGGGCTCCTTCCAAAGTGCCATAGGCTAAGATTTTTCCTTTTTCCATATAAGCCAGATGATCTGCATAGCGAATCGCCTGAGAAATATCGGTCTCCAGCACAATCAAGGTCAGCTTCCCGGCCTGAGCTTTATGAAGCTCTCCTAAGAGCCGATAAATATCCTCCCGGCCTTCCGGATCCAGCGCGCTCGCCGGCTCGTCCAACACCAAAATCGGAGTTTCCTGCGCCAAAGCCGAAGCAATTACCAGTCGCTGTCTTTGGCCTCCCGAAAGCTGATTGACTTCCCGATTTTCAAGACCACTCAAGCCGACCTGAGCCAGAGATTTTTTGACCCGATCCTGAATTTCTCTCACCGGCACACCGCGATTTTCCAACGCAAAGGCCACTTCTTCTCCCACCGTCATCGCCACCAGTTGGCTCGCCACATCTTCCATCACAAGGCCTACCACTTTTGCCCGCTCTGCAAGAGTTTCTTCCCGATTTGCCTTGCCCATCACAACAATTTTTCCGGCACCATAGCCACCATAAATATGAGGAATGAGCCCGGCAAATGCCGCCGCCAATGTAGTCTTTCCGGCACCACTCGCTCCGGCAACCACCATAAAAACACCTTCGGGAATCCGCAAGGAAACCTCGTCTAGCGCCCGCTTTTCCCCATCAAAGGAATAGGAACAGCGCTCTAAGATAATCCCCCGATAAGCTCGCTCTTCTTCGGTCGTATCCTGAGGCGGTAATTCCTTGCCACCACTTTTGGGGCTCTCTTTTTTTACCACTTCTCCGGACAATCGAGAAAACAATTTTTTCGCCGGAAAATATACAACTTGAGCAAAAGCAGCGTTAATGATTGCCACAGTACCGACCACCGGAATCATCCCAAGCAAAAAACCATTCGGTAAATTAAGAGCAACTTTAAGAGTAGATACAAACACGCCGCCACTTATAATCGTCGCCACCAACGTAGAAAAACCGGGTCTTAAATCCAGTTTTCGCCCGCCAATCGGAACCACCAGAGGGATTTTTATCAAAAACCAAGCCGCAATCGCTCCGGCAGGCTCACAGAGCAGATTGGCAAAAGGAAGCGGCGACTTTGAAAGGCAGAGTCCCACACAGCCGACCACCATTCCATAATTGCCGACTGCTTCAACGTCGGACGACTCAAAAAAATCGCCAGACAATACATCGAAATGAGCCAATTTGGAGTAATCCCCGCAATCGGCGGCGTAATCACTTTGATTACCACACCGACCGACAAAAGCAGTGAGGTAATTGATACCCAGCGATATCGTCCCCCATTGCCGCCAATCAGCGGCTCCATCGGCAAACGTTCCTGCAATTCCATTTCCTTTTCCTCCTTCGATTTTTTTAAATTACTCTCAACAAAACAAAAAACCGCCCCTGAATCTCAGACAATACATCTGAAATTCAGGGGCGGGAATACTTCCGCGGTGCCACCCTGATTGAATTCAAAAAAGAATTCCTCTTTTCCCGGTGCGGCTCTTTCGAGCGATACCAGCTTCCTTTGGTAACGGTGGAAGTTTCCGGCGACGCCTACCCTTATACAAGATCGGATCGCACCTCCCGGGCCCATTCACTCCATCGCATCACTACCGGACTCCCACTCTCACCGGCTCGCTGTAAGCTGTCAATTTAGCTACTCTTCCCGTTCACAGGCTTTTTTGTTGATTGTGTGTACAAGTGTAACAAGATTCTTAATCTCTGTCAACCGACTTTTTTATCTATCCCTAAAAATTATCCTTCGACTCTCTCCACCAAAAGCTCGGATTTATTCTCCAAATCCGCAAAATTAAAGCTACTAAAGCTGGTCGAAAGCCCCTTATCTTTGCCATACAAAGTCACCGTAAAAAAGCTGATGATTGGAATAATTCCCAAGATGGTTCGGGTCACTTTTTGACGGTCAACCTCAGCAATATCACTATATCGGAATGTCCCGGAAGGAGTTAAAATTCCGCCAACTGCCACAACACCCTCTTCATAGATATCTACCTTGTATTTCGAAGCCTGGGTAATGAAAAAAGCCCCGGCTCCGATTCCGCAACCTGAAAAAATTACCGACATCAGATGAAATCCATTGGCAACTGTTGCGGAAACCCCCAAAAGAATCATCCCGCCCGCCAAAATATAAGTAAATAAAAAATTCGGCCCAATAGTATCCAGCTTTTTCCCCAGCCCTGCCCCTGCATTCGCCTCAGCAACTACATCTCTCATTTTAATTCAACCTTTCTTTTTTGAAATTCAATCCATTTTTTTGGCTCTTACTCCTGCACCAGATTTTGATCCAGTCGGGTCATTTTCGACTTCAATCGGCTGTAATAAAGCCCGGACATCTCCAAAGTCCGCCCGTCTTTCATCTGGAAAATAACTACCGCAACCCGCCAAACAAACCATATTTTACTCGGCTTACTCACTCGCTCACTAGTAAAGATGATATCCTCGATTTCATCATAAAAGTAAGCCCGTTTACCAAACAAATGGCGAATCACAAAGCCCCGCTCATACAAATCCACCCGGCGGGTCATTTGAAAAGCCAGATATAATCCGGTACTGCCGACAATCGCCAGTGAAACCTTGCCTTCTGTAGTGCTGCCGAAATCCGAAAACTTCAACGACACTGCAAAAATACCAAAAAATAGTAGCATCACCAAAGTCAAAAGGATATAACGACTGCCGATACGGTCAATCCGCGGGCCATAAGGATACTCCGAATCCGCCGGTCCTCGGTTTCCCTTGCCATCCAAAGGAGCAAAGACCAGATCGTGATCCAGATCCTTCGGCATCTCTTTCTTTTGCCAGGGAAGCAAATTAAATTTTTGCGCAAATTGTCCTGCCCCTACTGCAACAGCCAATAAAACCATATACCAATATTCCTTAATAAAATCAAGGGATTCCATCTTTTTTCCTCTTTTCTTCCTTCCAAAGCAAAAAACACCTTTCGCCTTCATATCTCTTATGATAGCAAAAGATGTTTCTTTCATCAATATTTTTTAGATATTTATTCAGTACCAAAAACTATTCATAACCGTGAAGTTCAGCACCCTCAAAACTCTCCGAGCTTGCTTCCGGCTCATCGGAAGGGTCGATAAATGCCTCTTCCACGCCCAGTACAGTACCCTCTTCCCAAGGCAAAGCTTCAACATTTTTCAGGTGCCGCTCAATGACTCGACCCCGCCGCGCCGCTTGACCGATATGATTGCCCACTTCTTGAATTTTCTTCTGCTTTTTTCAAGCAACACCGCAAAATTGCCCATTTCGGCTTTCACGCCGCCCAAAAGCCGAAGAATTTCCCCGGTCTGCTTTTCCACCACCAAAGCCCGAAAGCCCATTTGAAGGCTAGATAAAAATGCCGCCAGATTCGTCGGCCCCACCAGAATAATCCGCTCTTTTTTCTGAATCTCTTCCACCAAATCAGTATTGGATACAATCTCTGCATACAAGCTTTCAGTAGGTACAAACATCAATGCAAAGTCCGTTGTATAAGGAGATTCGATATATTTTTCCTGAATACTGCGAGCTTCCAGCTTGATCCGGCTCACCAACGCTTTAAGAGCCTCCTCGCCGGATTCTCCGCTTTCTCTGGCTTCCAGTAACCTTTCATAATCCTCCATCGGGAATTTTGCATCAATCGGTAGCCAAATAAAATCGCTGTCCGAATTGTCCTGAGGAATCCGAATCGCTACCTCTACCCGCTCAGAGCGGTTTGGCCGAGTTGCCACATTTCTCTCCCAAATCTGCTTCGGCAAAAATTCTTCCAAAAGCCGAGTAAGCTGCATTTCGCCCCAAATGCCGCGAGTTTTTACCTGAGTCATCACCTTTTTCAAATCCCCTACATTCGTAGCCAACTTCTGCATCTCGCCCAAGCCGGTGTGCACTTTTTCCAGTCGTTCGCTGACCATCTGAAAAGACTCTCCCAAGCGGCGCTCCAATGTAGCGTGAAGTTTTTCATCCACAGTCTGGCGCATCTGCTCCAATTTTGAAGCATTATCAGTCTGCAAAGAAGTCAAGCGGCTTTCCACCGACTGCCGAACTGTCTCCAGTCGCTCTTCGGTGCTTTTTGTCAAACTATCCAACCGATTGGAAAAAATCTCCAACTGCTGAGTCTGAAGCTGATTACCATTAGAAAGCTGTCGCTGCAAAGAGCTTGCCCAATCACTCATCTGCTGATTTACTTCCCGCCGATTGAGCCCCATCTCATCCGCCAATAGATTACGCATCAAAACATCCTGCTCTTTCAGGATTTCCGACATTTTCTCTGATTGCTGGCCTTGGCGCCAAAAAAGTAAAATCCCAATTAAAAGAATCAGCCCGCCCAGACCACCGACGGCCATCATCCAAGTTTCATTTCCCATATAATAATTCTCCTCCGGCTCTAAAGATATACCTACTATTCTAATTCAAAATTTACTCAGAAGAAAGAGTTACTTGTGATTTTTACAAGAAAAATCTTTTCTCAATGCACCGGGAACTCCTCATTTAAGATTCCTTGTAACTTCCACCAAGGGATATGAACCCGAATATCCCCCACCACAAATGGTGCAATCTCATAAGGCGGAAAAAGAAGAACCAGGCCCGACGGAGTCAAGTAAAACAACGTCTTATCAGTCACTTCTGTAAAAGAAAAGCCTACCGCATGCTCACCTCTGGAAGCGAATTCCTCTTCCACCAACAATGTAAGTTTGACCCGATAATCGACTTTTTCTTTAAATAAATCCTTTAAAGTGAAAACCTCACCGGTAATTGTGTTGAAAGTCGTAGCCGAATAAAAGGTATTGCCGTGAGCGCCGCCAGTATACAAATGATACCACTGGACAATGCTCACATACTCAAAGCTATTAAAAGGCACTTCATAATCAGCCCGAAAATCAAAGCGGTCATCGGTCAAAGGACTCTCATCCTCTTCTGGCATTATTCAAAAAAGTTTTATTGAGGGTCTCCTCAAATTTCTTATTCTCACTGCCTTCCAAATAAGGCACCGTAATCGAAATATTTTCCCCCAGATTATATTCCTTATAAGTGATTTTCGCCGCATCGGCACTCAGAGATTGGGCAACCGTCAGCCCCAATACCGCAAGCCCTACAAGCCATCTTTTTTTCATCCCGCTGACCTCCTTTATTTTGAAGCAAGTCCCTTTTGAACCACCCGAATCAGCACTTTGACGCCGATCTCCAAAGCCGCTTTATTAAAGTGCATTTCCGGGTCATGAAGCCCCGGCTCCAAATCGCAACCTAAGCCCAAATAAGTGGTTTTTAAGTGAGGATAAGCCTGAGTAAATTCATGAAAATCCTCGGCTCCAGGTGTAATAATCTCATCCAGAAGTCCCTTTTCGCCGACTTCCTCGACAATCGCCTCTTTTGCCAGCTCAATCATCTGCCGATTGTACTCCGCCGCCGGTGCACCGCCCATCACTTCGACCCTCGCAGTCGCTCCTACTGATGCAGCTCCTTGCTCAATCGCCGTTTTGCCTTTTTAATCAGCTCCCACATCACCTGATTACTCTGGGAACGCAGGTCAAAAGCGACTTCCGCACACTCCGGAATCGAATTTGACGATGGGCCGCCGCCTTGAATCTGAGTCGCCTTAATTGACGAGGGAATCACCGGATCCGAATAAATGGCATTGACTGCCTGAACTACTGCGACCGCACCATTAATCGCATTAATCCCCAAATGAGGCCTTGCACCATGAGCGGTTTTCCCCTCAATATAGCTACAATTTTATTGCTCCCCCCATGATGAAGCGCCGGAGTCAACTCCCCCATCTTCGCCTCATGACCGGGACGCAAATGAATCCCAAACAGCATATCAATATCGTTACCAATACCCTCAGTCGCCATTTTACCGGCACCGCCAACCGGCAGCTCCTCCGCTGGCTGAAAAATAATCTGCACAGCCCCCTGAGAAATTCCCTCCTTCGCCAATGCCTCCGCCACAGTCAGCACCATTGCCGAATGGGCATCATGACCACAGGAATGAATCGCAACTTCCTTGCCATTGACCATATGCCCCAACGCATCCATATCAGCCCGCAAGCCCACCACCGACCCCGGCATACTCCCTTTCAGTATCCCGACTACACCGGTCCCGGCAATTCCTCGCCGCACCTCATAGCCCAAAGCCTCCAAATGCTCCGCCAAATAGGCCGACGTTTTTACTTCCTGAAAACCAACCTCCGGTACCTGATGAAGATACTCATAATGCTCTAATACCCTAGCCTTAATATCCATACCTCAGCCCGCCTTTACACCTGATTATTTTTCCATCTCTTGATTAATTTTACTGCCGCTCCCGAAAATCCTTTATTTATGCGCATCTAATTCGATACCAATAAAACTCGGCAAAACCACTTTTTAGCTCTATTTCTCAACTATTCCATTCTTCACTGCAAGTATTTGAGATGTGCAACGACGTAATACGCCCAAAGACGAGGCTC
>JGI994J12354_10000866_pt1 | contig 30904 bp, 24 predicted proteins | sample IntmicLarv3ML3BL_FD_12354 | JGI IMG/M metagenome (IMG submission 12354) | reverse complement strand
CTGTCGTTACAGGAAAGGGCGATTTGTTCAGCATTGAAATTCGGAATAACTTCGTCTGCCGGGCCGGGGCAGTCCATACTCTCTTCAGGGCTTTCGTCAGCAGGCGGGCGGTCAAAAGAGGCGGTAAAATAAAAGGTTGTGCCCATGCCGATCTCGCTCTCGACCCAGATATCGCCGTGCATCATGCCGACAAGGTTTTGCGAAATGGCAAGGCCAAGCCCTGTGCCGCCATAGCGGCGCGTTACCGAGGCATCGGCCTGGGTAAAAGCCGTGAACAGGGAGCCGAGCTGCTCCTGGGTAAGCCCTATGCCCGTATCCTGTACGGAAAATATGAGAGATACATGGCCTTCGCTTTCCCGCCACTGCTTTATAGTAAGGCATATCTCACCGGATTCTGTGAATTTTACAGCATTGCTGACCAGGTTGAACAGCACCTGTTTCAAGCGCAGGGGGTCACCCATAATGCGCGTTTCCTGCAACGATTCGGCATTCACATGAAAGGCCAGTCCTTTATCTGCAACCTGGGAAGAGAACACGTTGTTCAATTCGGCGCATATTTCGCCCATGGTGAAGGGAATGTGCTCAATATCCAGTTTTCCTGCTTCAATTTTGGAAAAATCGAGGATGTCGTTGATGATTCTCAACAGGTTGTTCGCGGAATACAGGGCCTTTTGCAGATAATTATTCTGGGCTGGCTGCAATTCTGTTCTCTGCAAGAGGTATAAAAGACCCAGCACGCCATTCATGGGAGTGCGAATTTCATGGCTCATGTTTGCCAGAAATTCGCTCTTTGCCACCGCACTCTCCTCGGCGGCGTCGCGGGCCTTGCGCAGGTCAGCCTCAACCTGATGCATTTCGCTCAGCATGGCTTTCTGTTCACGAAGGTCACGCGTATACCCCACCACAATGTTTTCACCCTTGTGTTGCAGCCGGACCAGGGTCACCTCCGAGGGAATGGGCGTTCCGGAAAGGGTCTGGTGCATCCACTCAAATCGGCAATACCCCACTTCAAAGGCCCTGTGTATGTTGGCCTGGGCCATTTGCATCGAGGAACCGCCGCAGGGCTGGAACTCGGGAGAAAGCTCGAAAAACCGCTCCAGATACTCCCTCTTGTTTTTGAGGTTGAACAGTTTCACCGCTTCCTGGTTACAGTCTAAATTGTTGAGGTTTTTATCCCAGAAGTTGGAACACAGGGGTGTGGCGTCAAGCATGATCTGCGTGCGCTCGTCTGCCTCGCGAATCTTTCTCTCTGTGGCCTTCAGTTCCCGCAGGTCGTGGGTATAGGCCGCAATGACGCGCTCCCCCTGGTAGAGGGTGCGCACCAGGCTTATTTCCACCGGAATTTTTTCTCCGTTCAGCTTCTGGTGCATCCATTCAAAACGGCAATGCCCATGGGTAAAGGCGCATTCCATATATTCCATTGCCAGTGCTTCTGACGGATTGCCGCATGGCTGTTCCTTCGGGGAAAGGTCGTGGTAGCGGTTCTGAAATTCTTCTTTATTCGCCAGATCAAAAAGTCTCACTGACGCATCATTGCAATACAGATTTGTAAATTCTTTTGTCCAGCAGGTCAGGCTGACAGGCATTGCATCAAGTATTGCCAACTCGATGTCTTGAATGCTGCAAACCGGGAGGGTGCTGAAGTCGGGTGCATTTTTCAAAAAAAACCTCCAAAGTATGGGCAGCGTCGCTCTGAAACTGCCTGTCGATCGCGGGACCCTGGCCCACATTGCGGCATGGCGAATATCCGATCGAATCAATCCGTTATCTCCATACATACGCGCAATGCTTCTGAACGCAAGATCTAGGCGAGAAAAATTAACGTAATATTAATGAGAACAAATACTGATAAGTTTTAGTCTGATTTCCCGGCAAGAAGAGGATCCTGGCGTATGAATATTGGTAGCATTCAATTTATATTAGCATTATCCGATTTCATGACAAGGGGGTATCAGGAAAAAATTCCTGTCGGACTCCCCGCACGGGAATGAGGGAGAGGGGCCATTCCATCCCCCTGACTCCCTGCGCAGAAAAGTTCCCGCAACAAGAATAACGTTTTGCCAAAAATACAACATTTTGATACTGAAAAAACAAAGTCCCCTGCTCCGCTGCACCACCCTTTCCCACAAGGAGACCCCCATGAAAAAAGTTCTCGCCATAAACGGCAGCCCAAGAAAATCCTGCAACACCGCCACCCTGCTTAAACACGCCCTTGACGGGGCCGCCGAGGCGGGCGCAGAAACAGAACTTGTCCACCTTTACGACCTGAACTACAAGGGCTGTATCAGTTGCTTTGCCTGCAAGCTGAAAAACAGCAAAAACCGCTGCAACTGCGCCCTCAAGGACGAACTCTCGCCCGTACTGCAAAGGGCCATGCAATGCACCGCGATACTGCTCGGCTCGCCCATTTATCTTGGCAGCATAACAGGGGCCATGCAGTGCTTTTTTGAACGCATGTTTTTCATGAACCTTTCCTATGACAAACCTGCCCGCACCAACTTCACCGGCACCATCAATGTGGGGTTTATCTACACCATGGGCCTGCCGGAACAAACCGTGCGCGAATTTGGCTATGAACCCCCCATCGAGCATCGCAGCAGCCGGTATTCCGCAATCCTGAGAGGCAAATGGGAAAACCTGCTCGTCATGGACACCTATCAGTTTGACGACTATTCAAAATACGAGGCCGGCCTTCACAGCGAGGAACGTAAAAGAAAGGTTCGCGAGGAACAGTTCCCCGTTGACTGCAGCAACGCCAAAGCTCTCGGAAAAAGAATGGCCGGGTAAGAAGCGGTGCGCCTGGAAAACAGCCTCTGTCAGTCAGCCCTTTCCCTGCCTGATTCCGGTTTCGCAGAACAGATACTTCGCCTGCATCTGAAACTGGAATCAGGCACAGAATGACTGCGCCGCGATGCCTGGGCACTACAATTTTTTTGAAACAAATATTATAGTTGTGAAGATGAACGGTTATGGTGTATTGTATTATATAGTCCGATAGATCATAAGAGCAGGTAGGCAGGATACTTGCAATTTCATCAATGTCGCGTTGAGCGACACTGAAAAACGGCCCCCTTGTCGCGCTTCAGGGAAGAATTGTGCCATGGAAAATACCAAGCCTGTGAAAAAAGCCATCAAGCAATCGTCCCTGGTCTTTTTTCTCAACGCCACATCAATTCTGCTTATTACCCTGTGCTGCCTTTCCTTTTATTTTATTGTTACCTCCAACAATCGGGTAAACGAGGCAGCCTCTGATCGGTACGAACTCTCCCACAACGCCAAACGCTTTCTTGAAGCCTCCGCTTTCCTGGCAAACGAGGTGCGCGCGTATGCGGCCACGGGCGATGCCATGCACCGCGACAACTACTGGAACGAACTGCATGTAATAAAAAACCGTGATATCGCGGTAAAAAACATGCGCAAAATCGGCCTCACCTATCACGAGGGCGCGCTGGTCACAGAAATGCACGCCCTTTCCAACAACCTCATTCCCCTTGATTCAAGCGCCATGGATCTGGCTGCCGACGGCAAAACCGAAGAGGCTCTTGAGAAGGTCTACGGCTGGGCCTACAGAGACTGGCTCGCCCGCATTCGCACGGCCCAGCTGAAATTCATCAACATGCTGGAAGAGCGTTGCGATGAGCGTCTTGCCGCAGAGCACCACACCTTCCGTATCTGGATGCTCATAAACCTGCTATGCCTTGCCATTGCCGCCAGCATTCAGGTTATTTCGGCCCTTATTGTGCGGGCAAAACTCATTCGCCCACTGGTTAGGGTACGGGACGAGATGCAGGAAATTGAGCGCGGCAACCTGGGTTCGGCATTCGACGCCACGCCCGACACCTCTGAAATGGGTATGCTGATTGGCTCCATGCAGGCCACCAAGGCCGAATTGAACCGCTATTGCAGCGATATTTCGGAAAAGCTCGCCGCCATTGCCAATGGCGACAGCACCGCCCGCATCCATTCGGATTACCCCGGCGACTTTATTGAAATAAAAAATTCCATCAATGAAATTTCCCGTATTCTGGCTGTCCAGCGCAATCGGGACGAGCGCAGCCGCACGGCCCTGCAACTGGCCTATGAAGATGCCCAGTCCGCCAACAAGGCCAAAAGCAACTTCCTTTCCAGCATGTCGCACGAGATACGCACCCCCATGAATGCCATTATCGGCATGACCAACATTGCCATGGCAAGCAACGAGGCTTCCCGGCGCGATTATTGCCTGCATAAAATCAACGATGCTTCCAACCACTTGCTGGGCGTTATCAATGACATTCTCGACATGTCCAAGATTGACTCCGGCAAATTTGACCTTTCGCCCGGGGAATTCCATTTCGAGAAGATGATGATTCGGGTCATCAACATCGTCAACTTCCGGGTGGAGGAAAAGCACCAGAAACTGAATGTCCGCCTCGACCCTGAACTGCCTGTGTCCCTCATCGCAGATGATCAGCGGCTGGCCCAGGTTATCGCCAACCTGCTGGCCAACGCCGTAAAATTCACCCCCGAAGGCGGGGCAATCGGTGTCGAGGTAAGACTGCTGCGTGAAGACGAGTCGGGCTGCCGCATTCATGTGAGCGTTACCGACAACGGCATAGGCATATCGCCCGAGCAGCAGAAACAGCTTTTTACCTCTTTTACCCAGGCCGATGCGGGCATTGCGCGCAAATACGGCGGCACGGGTCTTGGGCTTGCCATTTCGCGGAACATCATTGAAAAAATGGATGGTCACATCTGGGTGGAATCGGAGATGGGCAAGGGTTCCACCTTCGCCTTTGAATTTTCCGCCCCGCGCGGCGCCATGACGGAAGATCAGCTCAACCTGCCGCGCTTCGTGAACTGGGAAGAACTGCACATGCTTGCGATTGATGGGGACGAGGCCATCCGGGAATACTTCCAGAACATTGCCCGACAGCTCAATATACGGTGCGAGGTGGCTGCGGGCGGGGCCGAGGCACTGGAAATGCTTTCTGCCGACAGCGGCTACGACCTCGTCTTCGTGGACTGGAAAATGCCCGGCCTCAACGGCATTGAACTGACCAGAAAAATTCGCCAGAAAGGGGTGAGCAGCACTGTTATCATCATGGTTTCCCCGGCCGATTGGCTGGAAATAGAGAAGGACGCCCTGGAGGCCGGGGTGGACAAGTTTGTGCCCAAGCCCCTGTTCACCTCGGTTATCACAGACATGATGCGGGAATGCCTGAGTCTGGAAACCCGGCAGGACAATACAGCAAAAACCGAATTGCCCGATTTCAGCCCCTACCGCATTCTGCTGGCCGAAGACAATGAACTCAACAAGGAAATAGTGCTGGCCCTGCTTGAACCCACAGGCGTTTCCGTTTCCTGGGCCGAAAACGGCGCCATCGCGCTCCGGACTTTTGCCGAAGCCCCCGAAGACTTCGACCTGATCTTCATGGACATGCAGATGCCCGAAATGGACGGGAGCGAGGCCACGACAAATATTCGCGCCCTTGACACTCCGTACGCTAGGCAGATACCCATAATAGCCATGACCGCCAATGTTTTCCGCGAAGACATTGAACGGTGCCTGGCAACAGGAATGAACGACCACATCGCCAAACCACTTGATTTTGCTGTGGTACTGGAGAAAATGAAAAAGTATTTGATGAAAAATACGACGGGGGTGGGAAAATGACCCTGAAACATACCCTTTCTCTTTTCCTTGCGCTGGTGCTGCTCGGCATTCTGGCAGGGTGCGAGCCCTCCGAAGAAAGCCCCGAACCCACCCGCATCAAAATAGGACACACGGATTCGTCTGAACGTTCAACACACAAATGGAGCCTTTGGCTGGGCAAATATCTTGAGGAAAAGGCCCCCGGCAAATTTGCGGTGGAAGTGTTCCCCGAGGGCCGGCTTGGCGATACCCCGGAACTTATCGACGGCGTGAAAAAGGGCACTGTGACCATGGTGTTCGACCTTTCCGCGGCAGTGGCCGCCGCCGCCGGCCCTGAAGCCGCCTGTATTGATTTGCCCTACCTCTACCCTACCTATGAAGCCTGGGTAGTCGGCACCTTCCAGAAAGGCGGCCTCAAACTGTTCAACAAGAACCTCAGGGAACATGGCTATTTCTGCATGGACATGTTTTATAATGGCATGCGCCAAGTCATCAGCCGCGTTGCTGTCTACCACCATGAGGGCGATTTGAGGGGGCAGAGAATCCGCATTGCCCAGAACGAGCTGAATGTGGCCCTGTGGCAGGCCCTGAACGCCAACCCCACCCCCATGCCCTGGAAGGCGGTTATCCCTTCCTTCGAGCACGGGCAGATTGACGCCCTTGACCACTCCCTGGGGGTGTTCAACGACTTCAACCTGCACAGAATTGCGCCCTACATAACCCTGACCAACCACGCGAGTTCGCCCTTCCCCATTATAACCTCCCTTGAATGGATAGAATCGCTCAGCCCCAAAAAGCGCGCCATTCTTGAAGAGGGGGTGCGTGAAATGGCCCGGCAGCAACGTGAAGAGGAACGCGCCAAAGAGAGCGGGTATATCGAGCGGTTCCGGGCCGAGGGGGCCATTGTTGAGGAATTGACCCCGGATGAGCTGAGGGCCTTTATGAATGCCATGCAGCCGGTGTATGACACCTGGCGGCAAAGTGCTGGCAACAGCGTGGTCGATGCCTGGCTCTCCACAGTGCCGAGGTAAGGGCCTGATTTCTGGCCCCTGATTTACAGGCCCGGTGGGCAACCCTTGTTTCCAGCTGAAATTAACGCTGGAATTCGCCCATGCGCGTCAGCATTTTCGGCCTTTTCTGTTTGTGACATTCAATGGAGGTTCCATGACTCGTTCCGCTTTTTCCCGTATTCTGGTCTGTGTTTGCATCGTCTTTCTGCTTGCGGCCTGTTCGCCCACTTCCACCCTCGAACAGTTGAACGGCACATGGAATATTTCCATAGACAAAACCGTGGCCAAAAACCCGACCCTTCAGGGCAATTCCACCCTTGATTCCCTGACAAACAAGGTGGCCGTAACCCTGCTCGAAGGGCTTACCCTTTCGTTCAACGTCAAGGACAAGCTCGTTTCCGGCAAGCTGGTGGGCCTTTCTTTTTCCAACGAGCAGTTTGGCGTAATTCAGGACACAAACAAATCATGCACCATTCTTCTTTTGCGGGAATCCCTGACCTTTACGGTCAGCGGCAACGAACTGCTCATGACCTCTGATGACAAAACCCTTGTCTTCATGCGGGCACAGGGCAAGTAAGAACGCCGCAAGCCGGGCAAGGGGTCGCCCCTTGGCGGGCCACCCCTTTTCAGACCTGCCCGGTCGCGAGGTTGGTGACGTGGAACAGACAGATCCCGAAAGTACCGGGGCGCATCAGGGTACGCCACAAACCCTTCCCGCAAACGGCCCGGTTTCAGACACCGCCGGGCAGCGCCTTACCATTGCAGAAAAAAAGGTGCTTGCCCTCGCCTTTTCCGCTACCTTCTGCATTGTTTCCGGCTTGAGCAGCATAGTACCCTCGGTGCCCATGGCCGCCGAGGTTTTTGACATTCCCATTCCCGCGACCAGCCTCATTATCACCATATTCACCCTTCCGGGCATTGTGCTCTGCCCCCTGGCCGGGGTTCTGGCTGACAGGTACGGCAGAAAGCCGATCCTTCTCCTGAGCTTTTTTTTCTTTGTGGCGGGCGGGCTTGCCTGTTCCCTGGCCGAAACCTTCGCCACCCTGCTCTGTCTTCGCGCAGTGCAGGGAACGGGGGCTGCGGCGCTGGGCATGCTGAACACCACCATTATTGCCGACACCTTTTCAGGCCAGCGCATGACCCGCTACATTGGCCTGAACATGACCCTTCTGAGCATTGGCACCGCTTCCCTTCCCCTGCTGGGGGGCATGCTGGCGGAAGCGGGCTGGAACTGGCCCTATTATTTGAATGCGGCGGTCATCCCCTTTGTGCTGTACGGCGCAAAAGTGCCCCTGCACAAACCCCGGCAGCACGAAACCCTGGCCGTCTATTTCGGCAAGGCCGTCGGCCTGCTCGCTTCCCGGCGCGTGGCCTCGCTTTTCGGCATTACCCTTGGCGTTTTTATTGTGCTGTACGGGCCGGTGCTTACGGTCTTTCCCCTGGCGGCCCATAGCTGGTTCAAGGCCCCGCCCTCGGAAATAGGGGGGGTAATGATCACCTCTTCCCTGGGAACAACCCTGATCACCCTTGTTCTGGCCCGCCTTTCAGCGCGGTTTTCCCACCGCAATCTGTTGCTCACAGGCCAGACAGCCTCTTTCTGCGCCATGCTGATCTTTCCCTTTGTGGGCAGCCTGTACTGGGCGGCTGTGCCGCTCTTCATCTTCGGGCTTGGGCAGGGGCTTTCCATTCCCGTGGTGCAGGTGCAACTGCTCAAAACCGCAGAACAGGGGCAAAGGGCTGTTACCATGGCCATCAACGGCACCCTTCTGCGGCTGGGGCAGACCATTGGCCCTGCACTGTTCAGCACCATTGCCGTCAATGCGGGCACAGTCGGCGGCTTCCGGGTTGGCGCCGCCTTTGTCGTCGGGCTGCTCTGCTTCACTGCCGCTGCGGTTTCCGGAAAGACCGCAAAACAGACGACGACAAAGTGCTGACACGAGCGACCCTGTCTGTTACCTTCAAACCAGATGGCCCCGTTTTTCAAAAACAACAGCTACTCTGGTCCACCAGAGCAAACAATCGAGGAGAACGTATGAGCAGAGCCAATGTAGAATCCATGAAGGAAGGCATCAACCGAATACACGGAATGCTTGTGCAATTTGTGAACGAATGCCCTGATGCGGTCTGGAAACAGACCTTCGGCGGCTTCCCGGTATGGCAGCAGGCCTTTCATGTGTTTGCCTGTTACGGATTTTTCACCAAAGGAGTGAACGAGACCCCCGAAGCCCTGCTGTTCGGCGCGGACGAGGGTGAGGTGGTGAAATTTGCCAAATTGCCCCCGGCCCCGGAAAAAGAGGCCATGCTCAAAGCCGCAGAACAGGGAAAAAAAATGGTGGACGCCTGCCTCGCCAGCCTTGACGATGCCGCCCTTTCTGCCAAACACGAGGGCTTGAGCGCGCGCTTTGGCGTACCAAAAACCAACCTTGAAATGCTGACCATTCTTGTGGGTCACGGTTTTTACCACCTTGGCGCGTGCGATTCGGCCCTGCGCGCCGCCGGGCGCAAGGGGATCATGTAGTTTTTTTCTCTTTTTCCCGAAAATACCTTGACGGCAAGCCGTGAAATAGGTAGTTACTTCCCTGCGCTGTGAATGCGCCTTTGTTCCCCGGTAGCTCAGCTGGCAGAGCGGGTGACTGTTAATCACTAGGTCCGCGGTTCAATCCCGTGCCGGGGAGCCAGAACAATCAAGGCGATACCTTCAATTACGAGGTATCGCCTTTTGTCATTGCGCTACCAGTGCGCGCCCTTTTTGCCAAAACATCCTGATTTTTCCTCTCCGGCAGCTCCCGATATTTTTCTGTGAACGAGAGAATTTTGCTACCGCAGGAACACCCGCCAATCAACATGCAAGGCCTCGGCAAAGCGTTTTGCCACGTCTTTGCCGATAGCGCGTCTGCCGTTCTCCATTGCGCTAATGTTCTGGACTGAGACGCCAGTGACCACGGAAAGGCGTTTCTGGCTCATGGCTGCCAGAACTCTATTACTGTTGCGCCTGCGACACTGCGCGGAACCCTTGTTCAAGATCATGGAGAATGTCATCTATATGCTCTGTTCCCACGGACAAGCGCACCATATTGGGCTTGATGCCGCTGGCGAGCCGTTCCTTTTCGGGCAATTGAGAGTGGGTCGTGGAAGCGGGATGGATAACCAGAGATTTGACGTCCGCGACATTGGCGAGAAGCGAGAAAAGTTCCAGGCTTTCCGTGAATTGTTGCGCTACCGCCGCGCCGCCCTGTATCTCAAAGGTGAAAATGGACCCTCCTCCCTTGGGAAAATATTCATTGTAGAGTTCTTTGGCCCGGCCTTCCGCCAAAGACGGATGATTGACTTTTTCCACCAGAGGGTGGGTTTTGAGATACTCCACAACGCGCAACGCGTTTTCCACATGGCGCTCAACCCTGAGAGACAAAGTCTCCAGCCCTTGCAAAAGGAGGAAAGAATTGAACGGGGAAATTGTTGCTCCCTGGTCGCGCAAAAGCGTTGTACGGGCCTTGATGATATAGGCGAGATCGCCCGCAGCCTGGGTAAACACCACCCCGTGGTAGGAGGGGTTCGGTTTTGACAACCCGGCAAACTTGTCGTTCCGGGTCCAGTCAAAGTTGCCGGAGTCCACAATGACACCACCCATGACCGTTCCGTGACCGCCGATAAACTTTGTTGCGGAGTGAACGACTATATCGACCCCATATTCTATGGGTCTGAGCAAATACGGCGTTGCAAAGGTGCTGTCCACAATGAAGGGAATACCATGCCGGTGTGCAATATCGGCAATGGCCTGCAGGTCAACCAGATCCGAATTCGGGTTGCCAAGGCTTTCCGCATAGAGCAGCTTTGTTGTCTCCCGAATGGCTTTTTCAAAATTTTTGGGGTCAGACGGTTCGACAAAGGTACTCTCGATACCTTGTTCGGGCAAAGTGTTGGCAAAGAGGTTGTATGTACCGCCATACAGGTTTGCCGCCGAAACAATGTGGTCTCCCGCCCTGGCAATATTCTGTATGGCATAGGTAATGGCCGCAGAACCGCTTGCCACTGCCAATGCGGCAGCACCCCCTTCCAGGGCCGCGATTCGCTTTTCAAAAACGTCGGTGGTTGGGTTCATCAGGCGTGTGTAAATATTCCCGGTTTCGGACAAGCCAAAGCGGTCAGCCGCCTGCGCGCTATTCTTGAACACATACGAGGTGGTGGCATAAATAGGCACAGCACGGGCGTCGGTTGCTGAATCCGGTTTTTCCTGTCCCACATGCAGTTGCAAGGTCTCAAACCTATAGGCTCTCTTTGACATGATATTTTCTCCCCTGTTATTGTGATGAATGTTTTTATGTGTACTTACAGATAATTACATCCTTCGCATTCGACAATAACCGGGGTGTGGATTTTTCAAACCATACATTCGCGCCCCTCCTTTTTGTGGCAAACTTGTGGCAAGTCTATATACCTACTATGCCCCTAGGTATATAGGGCCAAAATGATCCCTCTCCCAAGGGGAAAGTACTTACCTCGGGAAAGCATTTTGTTCTTTCTCTTTACAGAGGTCCGCAAGGGTGATGCCTTCAAAGTAGTCATCAATCATTGAATACAGGTTTTTCCACATGGGAAGTGTTTTGCACTCTGCTGCCCTTGCGCAATGATTTCTCCCCTCTTCCAGGCAGGCCACGGGGGCCATACTGCCCTCCAACACCTTCAGGATGCTGCCTATGGTATACGTTTCGGGAGGGCGCGAAAGCCTGTAGCCACCGCCCCTGCCCCGAAGACCTTCCAGATAGCTCTTTTTCATCAGGGCAGGGAGGATGGTCTCCATGTATTTTTCTGATATCCTTTGCCTTGTTGCAATATCCCGCAGAGGAATGAAGCCCTCCTTCTGGTTTTCGGCAAGGTCTATCATAACGCGAAGGGCATAGCGCCCTTTAGTTGATACCATCATATGCGCCACCTCAACCCCACAATACTATAGGGTTAATAGGTTTTCAATGCCTTTTATTGATGGGTGTTGGGCTATTTTGAGTCGGCAGGTGTTGGAGAAATTGTGCCGTCAGGCAAGGAAGGCGAATTTTTTGTTGCGGGAGTATACTCTTACGGTATTCGACCAAAGCAAAAAATGAAGCCTGACGCAGCATCACGGCAAAATAGCCCAATTGCCTTGCCTTGGACAGTGCCGTCACGAGATTGGATTGTGTTCTCTGTCAGGGCGCATCAGGTTCAGGCCATGGGTGCCAATAGGGTTGTCGCTCTTCCAACGCAAAAAGGGCTCAACCCCGGTTGTCAGCACCTAATGTGACAACTTGGTTGCCATGCAGGCGTTTTCTTTCTCCCTGCCAAAGTCATTTACCCCGCATAGCGCCCTTGGTACGTTCTGCGAGTTACTTGTTGAAACAGCATTATTGAAATGGTATGTAGTTTGCATTCCAGTTGCCATTCAACGGCTGCCCTTTGCAGCAGACAACCATTGTGGCCGATCGTTTCAAGGCCAGCACACCTCCCTGACAGATAAAGGAGAAATTGCATGTATCCTGACCAATTATTGAAGGAATATGGAAATACCGTGGGCCTGCCGGATCTTGCCTTTGATGCGGGCAATTCTCTGGTTCTGACCATTGGGAGTGAAGTGGAAATATATGTGCAGGCCGACCCGGAAAATGGCGGCCTGATACTGCATACAGAGGTGGGGCAACCGCACTCGCCCGGCCCGAACCTGTTCAAACAGTTGCTGCAAGCCAACCTGTTTCACTCTGGCGCGGGCAGTCCGGTCACGGCCCTGGGGCCTTCTGGCGAGGTGATTGTTCTCTTGGGGCTGACCCCTGCCGAGCTTGAACTGGAGAACTTTGTTCGCGCTCTGGAACAATTGCTGGAAGAAGCCGCCCACTGGCGCCCCCTGATTCTGGACCCGCATGGCGAAAAGGAAATAACCGAAAACCCTTCCGTGGTGCAGGGCGTAAGCCCGTTCCTGATGGCGTAGACATCGACAGAAATCCCATCCGCATCAGTTGCGTACCCATAAGGGCAAACAATTTTTCAAGGGGAGAGTGTTATGGGCAATCCACTATTAGTCAAGAGCACGGGTACTTCCGTCATTCTCACTCAAGGCGAAGGAAAGAAACCAGACAAGGCCCCCTCTTCAGAGGTTGGAAAGGGTTCGGTTGCGCCCAACAAGAATGTGGAAGCCTTGCGTGGAAAATTTGAAACGCTCGCGCAGAAGAACGCACAAGGAAAGGTCTTAACCGAACAGCGTGACAAAACAGAGCAACCTTCCTCTGGAACGAATGTGAGGGAACTGGCGAAAAAGTTCGGAGACGTCAAGGGAGAAGAAAAACACGTTTCGACCACCACAGGTCCTGAAACCCCTACGACCAACAAAGCGAGATCGCCCAATACTCCCAAGGATACGCCTGTTTCCGGCAATTCTCTTGGCACTGGCAGGCAAGGTACTGTTTTGCCAAATAACTCGTCTCTTCCAAAGGAGGCTCTGACGCACCTTGACAGTATGCGGGAAAAGAGCCGTGATGCCATAGCTACCGCAAAGAAAGAAGCCGCTTCAGCCACAAAACAGGCGAAAGACCACGGCATTTCCCCCGATACCGCAAGCAAACTGCTTGGGTTTACGGCCAATGCGGAAACCCTTGGCATTGACCTTTTGCGGAAAAACCTTGGCGCGCTTAAAGATCTGGAGCAGTTGAACCTGGGTGATATTACCAGGAATACACCTGACGAACTTGTTACAAACCGTCTGAAAAAAATCTTTTCCTCTGTCTCTTCAGAGCTTCTGGCAACAAAACTCAGCCCGGCAGATGTGGCCGTGCTCAGGGAAATACGGAAAGTTCATGCCGAGTGTTCCCTCCCCCTCAACCTGGCCGCAGTGAGGGGAGAAGAGGTGGGGTTAATGAGCAAAGCCATGGGGGTACAGACATCAACCTTTACAGCACTTCTCGACAAAGCAATGGCAAATATCATGGCAGACGCTGACATAGCGTTGGGAGGGTCTAAACAGAACACTTACGAAAGGCTGACGAATCAAATTCTCTACAGTGTCAAACAACAGTTGCGTTTTAACCCGCAAATGCGCATAGCCTGCGGGGTACTCTTCACTGGCAATGAAGCTGCGGCGAAAAAGCAGGTTGGCAATGCTTTGGCCCCTCTTCAATTAAACAAGGGAAAAAAAACGGCCTTGCTGGAGAAAATTGTCAAAGAGATCCACACTGCCCTTCCCTCACCCGACAACTTCAAGAAGAACACCAAGTTGGGGCAAGGCGCGTTTGGCGCGGTATATGCAGAAGAGTATAATGGAGAAAAGGTAATACTGAAAGAGATCAAGAAGGAGCACGGGGATATTGGTTACGAATTTCTGGCTCTCGATTCTCTGGCGAACAACCCCCACCTCCCCAAGGCTCTGGGGGTCATGCGCGGTATGAACGACGACGGCACGCCGGCCACCACGGGCATACTTCTTGAACAGGTCACTGGCTCAACCTTTGACAAGACCCCGGCATTATTATACGAGCAGCGTCCTGAAATGGCGTTGCACCTTATTGGCGGGGCAATCAAGGGCCTGGCGGCAATGCATGAGCAGGGCGTTGCCCATATGGATATCAAGGTCGACAACATGATGTACGACAAAATCAGTAATGAAGCCAAACTGATCGATTTTGGGCTGGCCGCAACCAAAGACCGTACCGAACTGACGGCCTTTAGCAATGTCTACAAGTATGCAGGAACTGACGCCATTAGCAACCCTGGCCCCGACAACAACAATCGCAAGGCATACGACATGTACGCAATTGGTACGGCCCTGGCGGATATGATCCTGGGTATGGATGTCAGGGTGGAGTCAATGGGCAAGAATAGAGGATGGCAATCGCCTGTTTCTTCAGAAAAGTCGACGGCCTTTGAAAAAATCGCTTTGGAGCCCATTGCCGACGCCATAAATGTCATGTGCGCCCAAAAACCAAGCGACCGCCCCACCATGGCCCAACTGGTGGACATAATGGCAGGAAACCCGGTAACCTTTGCGCAGGGCAATGGCTACGGAATACGCACCACCGCACAAGTGGAAACCCTGCAAAAGGTTTTTGGCCCTGAGGGCATGATAGCCGCTGGAAAGCAGTCCTGCTTTGACTATATGGGGAAATAGTACCCCTCTGGAATGCCCGGCTCGCCCCTTGCAAAGCCGGGCATTCCCGCGCAGAGAAAGGCGCCGCGCCCTGTCAGATTTTTCTGTGCCAGGCTAACGGAAAAGCATTGCGCCTGTGTTCCGGCCTATTTCTTGTTCTTGAGGGCGGCTTGCAGGGCAAGGCCAAGGCTGCCCACCGAGGGGCGCTCGGGTTTGGCCACATGCTGCTTCCAGTTCTTTTCTTCTGCCTGGGCTTCAACGCTTTCGCTGCCCACCGGGGCAAGGCTGATTCTGCGTTGCGGCAGATCAATCTGCCGGATGATCACGGAAATGGGGTCTCCAGCACCAAGTTTGGCTATTTCGGCCTTGTTTTTCGCGGCCTGGGCCACCGAGGTGGGCATAAGCCCGGTGATGCCGGGGGCGAGATCAATAAAGAGGCCGAAGGCCGCACGGCGGGCCACGGTGCCCACCACCTCGGAATCGACAGTGAAGAGTTCTGCGGCCTGGCTCCAGGGGTCGCCGGCCACGTCGCGCATACTCAGGGAAATTCTTTTCTGGGCAGGGTCGATTTCCTTGATTTTCACCGAAACCATATCGCCTGCGGCCACCACATCCTCGGCCTTGTTCACGCGCTTTTCATAGGAAAATTCCGAAAGGTGCACCAGCCCTTCAATGCCGGGCAGCACTTCGACAAAGGCGCCGAAGGGCGCTGTGCGTATAACCTTTCCGGTAACCGTCTCCCCTTCGGAAAGGCGTTCGGAAACATTTTTCCAGGGGTCTTCGGTAACGGCCCTGGACGAAAGGGAAAACCGCACACCCTTGTCTGTTCTGTCAATGGCGAGAATTTTCACGCGGATGCGGTCGCCCGCGCTCACAACCTCGTCCGCCTGGGCAACCCGTGCCCAGGAAAGCTCGGAAAGGTGCACCAGCCCCTCAACGCCGGGGGCCAGTTCCACAAAGGCCCCGAACTGGGCCAGTCGGGTAACGGTGGCTTCGAGTACATCGCCCACATTCAGGGTTTCCAGCACCTTTTCAAGGGCCGCGGCCTGTTCCTGCTCAAGCAGGGCGCGACGGGAAACAACAATGTTTCTGCCGCCCTTTTCAAGCCGGGTGATGATGAAGGGAAAGGTTTTGCCCACAACCGATTCCGGGTCGGCAAGGGGGTGCAAATCTATCTGGCTCAAGGGGCAGAACGCGCGGCGTTTCATTATTTCAACAGCGTAGCCGCCCTTGATGGTGGCTGTAACCTTGCCTTCTACCGGCAGTGAGGCATCGCGGGCCTCTTCCAGCACGGCAATACTGCCCGCGCCGCGCACGATTTTAGACAGCTTCACTTCCTGGGAGGAAACGCTCACCACATACAGCTCGACGAGGTCATTCACCGCGTGGGGCAGTTCGCCGTCCACAAGCAGTTCTTCCCTGTCAACTATTCCGTCCACCTTTGAACCTGTGCTGACAAAAACCGTATCTCCCGTAATGGCAACTATGCGCACGGTAACGCGCTGGCCCGGCTCAAGCCGCGTCTGGCCCCTTTCGGCCTGCTCATGTTCGGCGAGCATTTCCGCAAAGGACATTTCGTCTTCCGGCGAACTGCTCGCGGCCCCGGGTGCTGGTGCGCTTTCCACAGCTTCCGCAGGCGAGGTTTCGGCCAGAGGGGCCTTCGCCACAGTGGCGGCGGGTTCCTGTCCTTCGGTTGCAGAGGAAGGCGTTTGGGGTATTTCAGTGATCATGTCAGCTCCTATAAAGAGGAATAAATGCGCTTCTTCTTTATCAGCGAGCGAGCGTTCACGCAAGAAAAGAAAGTGCGTCAAAAAAAAAAATGGAAAATACGCCCGGAAGCAACATTGTTCTTGGCAAGAAGCAGCGTTTGTGCTAATTAGCACAAAGTCTTTTTTAAAAACATGCGGTTTTGCCGTAAACATGCGAAGGATGGAGGTTTTATCATGGCAGCATTGGTTTTTGGGCATAAGAACCCGGATACGGACACCATTATCTCCGCTATTGCCGTAGCGGATCTCATGAACAAGCGCGGCGTTGACTGCAAGGCCGTTGCGCAGGGCAAAGTTGCCCCTGAAACTGATTTTGTCCTTGGCAAATTTGGCCTTTCCGCTCCTCCCGTGGTGGACTCCGTTGCTGGTCAGAAAGTCATTCTCGTTGACTTCTCCGACTACGCCCAGGGCCCTGCCGACATGAAAGACGCCGATGTCATCGCGGTTGTCGACCACCACAAACTTGGCGACGTTACCACTTCCAGCCCGCTTCTTATGTGGGTGTGGCCTGCTGGCTGTACCGGCACGGTTATCAAGGGCATGTACGATTTCTACGGCATCGAGATTCCCAAAAACATCGCTGGCGGCCTTTTGTGCGCCATCCTTTCCGACACCGTTATCTTCAAGTCTCCCACCACCACCGATGACGACAAGAAAGCTGTTGAAGCCCTTGCCAAAGTCGCCGGTGTTGCCGACTACAAAGGCCTCGGCATGGACATGTTCAAGGTGAAGTCTGCTGTTGACGGCACCCCGGCCCGCGACCTCGTGTTCCGCGATTTCAAAGACTTTGACATGAGCGGCAAAAAGGTTGGCATTGGTCAACTCGAAGTTATCGACCTTTCCATGCTCGACAAAATCAAGGCCGACCTCGCCAAGGAAATTGCTTCTGTCAAGGGCGAAGGCCGCCACAGCGTGTTCCTGCTCCTTACCGACATCATGAAAGAAGGCTCTGAAATGCTTATCTGCTCTGATGATCCTTCGGTTGTTGAAAAGGCCTTCGGCCAGAAACCCGCTGACGCCGTATGGCTGCCCGGCGTGATGAGCCGCAAGAAGGACGTTGTTCCCAAGTTTGAAGCTGTTTTCAAAGGCTAGTCTCCCCCCAGTGAAAGCCCCCCGGCAACCACCCTTGCCGGGGGGCTTTCGTTTCGACCGCTATTCTGCACCGTTGTGAAGCCTGCCTGCCCGCCATTGCCTCTGACCCCATAGTTTGCTATTCATAAAAATTGTTGTGCAACGAAAATCAGAACTCTGTCAAAAAGGATACGCCATGTGCCTTGCCATTCCCATGCAGGTAACGGAAATCAGCGAAGACGGCATTGCCCGGTGTCAGATCGGGGAGGGCAACACCTTTGTCACCGCCTCCACCGCCCTTCTCGCAGAAGAAATTGGCCCAGGAGACTATATCATTGTCCACGCGGGCTTTGCCCTGAGAAAGCTCGACCCTACCGATGCGGAAGAGACCCTGAAGCTCCTGCGGGAAGTGGCCGAAGCAGCGCGGGAGTGCCACTTCTGACCAGAAGTTCCCGCCAAGCTCTTTTTTGGCTGCGTTGAAAGGTTCTTTCTTGCGGCAGAGTGCCGCAAACCATGCCCTGCTTCCCCGGTCGCTTCAACTGCACCATGAAAAACCCCCTCTTTTCCTTGATGGAAAGAGGGGGTTTTCTCGTTTAGGCAGGGCGAAATACAGCCCGATATCAGAAAATCAAAGCCTGTATCAAAAAATCAAAGAAAGAAGAAAGAAGCTGATAGCGCCAACAAGAGCAGCAGCGGGAATGGTCAGTACCCAGGCAATGATCAGGTTCCCGGCAATGCCCCAGCGCACAGCGGAAAACCGCTTGGTAGACCCCACGCCGAAAATGCAGGCCGTGATGGTGTGCGTGGTGCTGATAGGCGCGCCAAAGAGCGAGGCCACCCCGATAACAGCCGCCGCAGAGGTTTCCGCCGCAAAGCCGTGCACCGGCTCGAGCTTGAATATCTTGTGGCCCATGGTTTTCACTATTTTCCAGCCGCCAACAGCCGTTCCCGCAGCCATGGCAAAGGCGCAGGCAAACTTGACCCACATGGGCACATGAATTTCGTCAATCCTCCCAAAAATGAGCAGGGCCAGGGTTATCACGCCCATGGTCTTTTGCGCGTCATTCAGCCCATGGCTCAGGGCCATGAACCCTGCGGACACAATCTGCGATTTGGCAAAAAACCTGTTGACCCGTGTCCGGTTCATGGAAAAAAACAGGATGCTGATAAGCATCATGATAAGCACCCCCATGACAAAGCCGCCAAGGGGGGAAAGCACCAGGGGCAGAATGACTTTCTTGACAATGGACATGGCGTTCAGGGCCTCTGAACCGGCATGGGCGCAGGCCGCGCCAATAAGCCCGCCAATAAGGGCATGGGAAGAGGACGAGGGGATACCGAAATACCAGGTTATGGAATTCCAGGCTATGGCGCCAATAAGGGCGGCCAGAACCAGAATGTGACTGCCGCTGACCACTTCGGGGTTCACAATGCCGCCCCCGAGGGTATGGGCCACCTCGGTGCCGAGAAAGGCCCCGATGAGGTTGAGGGTGGCGGCCATGGTCACAGCGGTTCTCGGCGTCAGCACCTTGGTGGAAACCACCGTGGCTATGGCGTTGGCACAGTCATGGGCCCCATTGGTAAAGTCGAATACAAGGGCCGCAATGACAATAAAAAGGAGCAGAAGGGGGATGTCAAACATTTTTCAAAACCGCTTCTTCAATGGTTTCAGCCAGTTTCACGACCTGATTCACGGCAAGTTCAAGTCTGTCGTACACCTGGTTCCATTTCAGCAGCTTTATTATTCCTTCGGGGGTCGGGGGACAGTTGTCGTGCAGTTCCGCAAGGCCGGTGCTCAAAAGCATTTCACATTCCGCGCGCAGTGACCAGAACGTGCGGCTGTTGTGGCTGTCCCTCTTTTTTGAAAGGCCAACCAGCATGGCGTTGGTAAGGGGGGCCATCTTGCAGAGGGTACGGGAAAGCTGAATCATGGGGAAGAGGGGCCGCTCAAGATCCAGAACATAAAACCGGTTGGAAAGGTTGTGGACATGGTCAATGGCGTCTTCATGTGCCTTGTTTATATGAAGAATATCTTCGCGATCAATGGGAGTGATAAAGGTCTGGGAAAGGTGGCGGGTAACGGCCAGCTCAATTTTGTCCGCCTTTTTTTCAAGCTCGGCTATGGCATAGAGGTTGGGGGCTGTTTCCGCATGCCCCTCTATAAGACTCACCAGTTTCTCGGTCATGGCGCAGAGAATTTCGTTCTGTTCAAGCAGTAATTCAAAGAAGGGCGCGCCTTTCGGCAATAGGGAGGCAAACATCCTGTCAGGCTCCTTGGGGGCTGTTATAGGGGAATATTCGTACAGGCCGAATCTCCGTCGTTGCAACAGAAGCATAAAATAAAGCCCCTGTTTGCACAACGAAATTCAGCAAACTATCTGCAAACATGAAAATTCATGCTTTAAACTGGTACAATTCCAGCAGTTCCCGAAGCTGCCGCGCCCTTGCAGAGAAGAGAATCCACGACCCTGACCGCCCTGTCTGGCAACCGCCAGCAGGACGCCCCCTTCAGCGACAAGGCGACCCCCCCCAAAAAGGGCCAGTACCAACATTTATATTGACAAGTCATGGGCGTGTGGCTAGCTTCGTTAGCGGATTTACGCCCCAGCAGCGTTGTTGAAATTCCGCTTCCCAGAGCATTTTCGCTTTGAAAAGGCTCTAACGAACGATGGCGGGAGCCTCGTCCGCGCAAACGGGGACTAAGCGAAATTCACGCCGCCAACTCCGAGTGCAGTGTTTCAAAGTTACATTGCCTTAGAGAAAAAATTCCCCTTTTTTTTGAAACATGAAATGCGCCACTGACCTTACAACCCACCAGTACCGGAGCCCCCGTGTTTATCCGCGCACTTGTACTTTCCCTTGCCCTTCTCCTTGCCCTGCCCGGTCTTTCCGACCATGCGGGCGCCGCCTCTGGCAGACAGCTTGACGCCTTTGGCTGTTACCAGGACCGCAGGGACCACCGCTACCGTTGCGTAGAGGGCATTGCCGCCGGAATGAGCTTTGAAAACCAGGCAGCAATGATCCGCTTCATACACGAAAACCGTGCCCTGCCCGGTGTCACCCAGGAAAAACGAAGGCCGGTGGAAACCATCAAGGGGGTTGTCGCCCGCGTCTATCAGGTTGACAAGCTTGAGGTTCGAGCCGAGGGTATGACCATGACCGTCAGCCTGCACGGGGTTGACGTTCCCCCGGAAGACACCCCTGTGGGCAAGGAGGCGCTTGAGGTTTCAAGGGCCACCCTTGTCGGGAAAAAGGTCTTCCTTGAAAAGACCAAAGAGCGTGGGGAAAGACGCATGGAGGCCGTAGTCGGCCTCGCCGGAAGCCAGACCCTGCAAGAAATGCTGCTGGAAAATGGCTTTGCAAAGCTTTCACCCGGCGCCTGCCAGCACAGGCTCTGCGATCAATGGACAAGGGTGGAAGAGGGCGCCAGGGCTTCGGCCCGTGGCCTGTGGGCAACGGGATCGGATGCCCCGCAGGAATCGGAGACCCCGCAGAAATCAGATGCCCCGGAAAATCGATAGCAGGCTATTTTGAACCGGAGGGTGTTGGAGAAATTTTGCGGTCAGGCAAAGCAAGCCTGACGCCGCATCACGGCAAAATAGCCCACCACCCGGTGTTGGAGAAATTTTGCGGTCAGGCAAGGAAGGCGAAGCCTTTGCGAGGCGCGGGTTGGACTCTTCGGTCCCACCCCGCCGAGCAAAGCAAGCCTGACGCCGCATCACGGCAAAATAGCCCAACACCCTACCGTCCCGTCCCCCCCCTTCGCTCCCCATGACCCTCTTGTTGCCCCTAGGATGCGCCTGTATTCCATTCCAAGAATGCTTTCCGCCAATTCTGCATTGCCCTTGAGGAAAAATACCTGTATTCTGAAGGGCGAATTGCACAGGTAAGCCCCCCTGGGCTTGCCTCTTGCGGAAAAGCCCCGTGCTCCATGCAGGTTCATGGCGTACCCGTGCACGATTTCCGCCCTTTCCGCTTACCCGTCAGGATACTGTACCGTATGAGCGCAGAAAAATTCGACCTCCCTGCCCAGCCCAAAAGGGAATCTGTGGCGGACCGCTTCAGGGAAGATTCCCCTCCTTCCGGTACGCCGCAATCACCCGACGTTCAGGGTGCGCCAGTGCCTCCGGGTGCGCCGGGGCAAACGGCCCCACCCCCGCAGGAAGGCCCCATTTCCCCTGACCAGCTTCCCGTACCTTCCAGCGTCGATTTTACCCCCCCCATTATTCAGAGCGCAGTGACCCTCTTCACCCTGCACGGGCTTTCCGTGTCGCCCCGCAACATGGCGGCGGCCCTGCCCAAGATTTCCGGCTTTGTGCACCCAACGGCCTGCGCCCGGGCGGCCAAGGAATTCGGTCTGGACATGACCGTGGCCCGCAGAAACAGCATTGACGCCATTTCCCCCCTCTCTCTGCCCTGTATGCTGCTATTTGACGGCGAGCGCACCTGCGTGCTCACCTCGTACAATGACAGCCATGCGGAAATCATCACCCCGGAAACAGGCAAGCTCACCCAAACGGTTTCCCGAGAACTGCTTGACAGGGAATTTGCCGGCATTATCATGCTGGCAAAGCCCTCTGCCCAGTTTGAGCGCCGCGTCCGCTCCTTTCAACTGCTGGAAAGCAAACGCTGGTTCTGGGGCACCCTTTCCCATTTTCTGCCCATATACCGCCACGTTTTGTGCGGCAGCGCCCTTGTGAATGTGCTGGCTCTCTGCTCTCCCCTCTTTTTCATGACCATTTACGACAGGGTGGTGCCGAACAACGCCATCAATTCCCTGTGGTATCTGGCTATCGGGCTGTTCATCGCCTACTTCTTCGATTTTCTGCTCAAAAACCTGCGCTGCTACTTTGTTGACGCCGCAGGCCGGAAAGCCGACCTCATTCTCGCCAGCCGCATCATGCAGCAGCTTCTCTCCATGCGGCTGGAAGAAAAACCCGATTCAGCCGGGGCCATTGCCAACAACCTGCGCGAACTGGAAACCCTGTGCGAATTTTTCGGCTCTGTCATCCTTCTTGCCATTGTTGATGTTCCCTTCCTCTTCCTCTTTGTGGGCGTCATCTTTCTGGTCTGCGGGCCGCTGGGCTTTGTGCCCCTCATTGCCGTTCCCTTTGTCATTGGCGTGGGGGTTTTTCTCCAGTTTCCCCTGCAGCGCATGGCGGAAGACCTGTTCAAGGAATCCATGCAGAAAAACGCCATGCTCTTTGAGGCCGTGAACGGGCTTGAAACCATCAAGGCCACTGGCGCGGAAACCCGCATTCAAAAGGCCTGGGAAAAGATGGTGGGCATGAACGCCTTCAGCAATGCCAAGGCAAAGCAGCTTGCCAACCTGGCCTCGTTTTTCTCCATATTCTCTACGCAGGTGGTCAGTATTGCCATTGTGGTGTGGGGCGTATACCGGGTTTCAGACGGCCACATGAGCTTTGGCGGCCTTATTGCCAGCAGTATGCTGGCGGCGCGGGCCATGATGCCCCTTACGCAGATAGCGTCGCTGCTCACCCGCTTGCAGCAGTCGCGCATGGCCTTGAAAGCCCTTGACGTTTTGATGAACAAGGAGCTGGAAAAGAAGTCTGACAGGGAATATGTGGAATTTGGCTACCTGGAACCAGCCATTGACTTTGAAAATGTCTCGTTCAAGTACCCTTCGGCCTCGCTTTTCTCCATCGAATCCATATCGCTGCGCATTGCCCCCGGCTCGCGCGTAGGTATTGTGGGCAGGATGGGCTCCGGCAAAACCACCCTTGGCCGCCTGTGCGTGGGCTTTTACGAGCCAACCGAGGGCACGGTGAAATTCGGCGGCGTGGATTTGCGCCAGCTTGACATGGTCACCCTCCGCTCGCGCATTGGCTATGTTTCCCAAGACACCTACCTCTTTCAGGGCACGGTCAGGGAAAACATTGCCTTTGGCTCGCTTGAATGCGACGAAAGCATGCTGCTCCGCGCCGCGAGCATCGCCGGGGTTACAGACTTTGTCTCCCGCCACCCCGATGGCTTCAACATGCCCATAGCCGAGCGGGGCATGAACCTTTCCGGCGGGCAGCGGCAGGCCATTGCCATTGCCCGCGCCCTGCTGCCCGACCCGGAAGTGCTCATTCTCGACGAACCGAGCAGCAACATGGATACAGCCTCGGAACGGGCCCTGCAACAGCGGATCAGCCTGCTGGCCTCCAACGGCAAAACCCTGATTCTTATCACCCACAGGCTGAGTTTGCTGGCCCTGGTGAATACGGTTGTGGTCATGCGCGACGGAAAAATCGCCAATGTCGGGCCCAAGGAAAAATTCATGAAGGCCGCGCCAGAACAGGCAAAGAAACAGGCGGGCCCTGCCCGGGCCAATACCGCTTCAGCCGGGTAGCGCCCCCGCCCCCGGCACCTTTTTCGGAGTACCGCGTATGCACGATATGAAACCGTCAGGCACCGCCGGGCAACACCTTTCGCCTGCCGCAACACCGAGGCCTCCTTCCGAAGCGGTTCCTTCTGGCCCCGTAGCTCCGGGCATGATGCCGCCGGGTATGCCTCCGGGGATGCCGCCAGGGATGCCGCCGGGTATGATGCCGCCGGGTATGCCGCCGGGCATGATGCCGGGTATGCCGCCGGGTATGCCGCCCAGTGCGCCCAAATCCTTTTTTCCCCCTGTGTGGCAGTGGATACTCTCCTTTTTCCGCGCCACGAAAAACGCCAAAAAGTACAGAACAATACTGCAAGACGAGGCAAAACCCGCCATGGCCGCCCTTGGCGAGCCAGAACCCCTTTTCCGAAGGGCACGGAATCTTGAGCAGGAAGGAAAGCACCTTCCCTCTTGGCCGGGCAGAACCAATGTGCCCCCGCTTCTATGCAGTCTGGCCCAGCTTTTTTTCCTCAGTGGCCGGGAAATGAACGCCAACGCCATGGTGGAATCCCTTGCGGTTTCGCCGGGTGAAACCCTGAGCACGGCCTGCCTGCGTATGGCTCGGGAGCAGGGGTTTACCACATCCGTGGTGTACCGCCAGAAATTGCACAAGATCCTGCCCTTTTCCCTGCCCTGCACACTCTTGCTGAAAGACAACCTTTCCTGTGTGCTGCTCGCCATCAGGGAAGAAAAAGCCCAGGTGCTGTTCCCCGGCAGCAGCAAGCCCGAAGAGGTGTTTACCGAGGCCCTTGGCCGCGCCTACACAGGGTATGCGGTTTTCCCCCTGGCCGCGAACGCGACCCTGCCCGGCCGCGCCCTGCCCCCTGCCCCTGCGGACAGAAAAGGCTGGTTCTGGGGCACCCTTCTCTATTTTCTGCCCATATACAAGCATTCCATAACAGCCAGCCTTGTGGTGAACCTTATCGGCCTTTGCGCCCCCATTTTCACCATGACCGTGTACGACAGGGTCTTGCCCAACAAGAGCCTTGATACCCTCTGGATTCTCGTCATCGGCATGACAACGGCCTATGTTCTTGATTTCATACTGAAAACCCTGCGAAGTTTTTTTGTGGACGAGGCCGGGAAAAACGCCGACATCGTGCTTGCCAGCCGCATCATGCGCCAGTTTCTTTCCCTGCGCCTTGACGCAAAGGAAGAATCCAACAGCCACATGGCGAACACCATCAGGGAATTTGACACGGTTCGCAACTTTTTCGGGGCCAGCACCATTCTCGCCCTGCTTGATCTGCCCTTCCTCTTTCTCTTTATCGGCCTCATCTTCTATATTGGCGGGGTACTGGGCTTTGTTACCCTCGCGGCCATTCCCGTGGTTCTGTTCATCGGAATGCTGCTGCAAAAACCCATGCAAAAACAGGCCGAGCAGGGGTTCAAGCAGAACATGGAAAAACACGCCCTGCTCTTTGAAACCGTGGGGGGGCTTGAGGCCATCAAGGCCACCCTGGCCGAGGGAAAAATACTGTACGCCTGGGAGCAGATTGTCAGCCGCAGCGCCGACACCAACGCCCACAACAAGCATATGTCTTCCCTTTCTTCAAGCCTGACCATGATCATCACCCAGGTGGTCAGCCTTGCCACCATCATTTTCGGGGTATACCTCATTGCCGACAACGCCCTGACCATGGGCGGCCTCATCGGGTGCAACATGATGGCCCAGCGGGCCCTGGCCCCCCTGACCCAGGTGGCGGTGCTGCTCACACGGCTGCACACCACGCGGGTTTCCCTTGATTCCCTGAACAAGCTCATGGACCTGCCCAACGAAGGCGACGCGGTCAACGGGGAGGCGGCCAATCTTCTTCCCTGCGTCGGGCTTGAGCCATCGCTCACCTTCAACAATGTCAGTTTTACCTACCCGAAATCGCAGATACCCGCCATTTCAGGGGTCTCCTTTCAGATCAGGCCAGGGGAAAAGGTGGGAATTATCGGCAGGATGGGTTCAGGAAAAACCACCATTGGCAGGCTTTGCACCGGTCTTTACAAGGCGCAGCAGGGGCAGGTGCTCTTTGGCGGGGCCGATGTGAATACCCTGGAAATGGCCTCGCTGCGCAGAAGCGTGGCCTATGTTCCGCAAGACAACTACCTTTTTTACGGAACTGTGCGCGAAAACATAGCCTTTGGCTTTCCCGACGCGAGTGATGCCGCCATTTTGCAGGCCGCAGACCTTGCGGGCGTGACAGAGTTTGTCAAGCAGCACCCCATGGGCTTTGGCCTGATAGTGGGCGAGCGCGGCATGTCCCTTTCCGGCGGGCAGCGGCAATCCATAGCCCTGGCCCGTTCCCTTCTGCTCAACCCGGACATTCTCATTCTTGACGAGCCAAGCAGCAATATGGACATCGCCTCGGAAAGCGCCCTGCAAAACCGCCTGACCAAGCTCTTTGACTCGACAAAGACCCTTGTCATCATCACCCACAGAACGTCGCTGCTCGGCGCGGTGGACAGGGTGATCGTGATGGATAACGGCACCCTTGTACGCGATGCGACCCACAGCGAGTTGATGGACAAGGCTGCCGCAGAGGTTGGGTAAGAAGGTGAAATTGAAGGAAGAACGGCGTTGCCCTATTTCCTCCCCCTCCTCACCGTCACACTCTCGCCCCCGATTCCCCAGTTGTCCATCTCCACCTCGTCAATGACCACCACCGTGGTGGCCGGGTTCTTGCCCAGAACACGGGCCAGCAGTTCCGTTACCCCGCTGATGAGTTCCGCCTTCTGTTCACGGGTGGGGGCCTCGCTGCCGCCTGTAACCTTGATGTTCACGTATGGCATGATGTTCTCCTTTTCTTTGTTCAACCCTGATTGTGATGTACTTGTCCCCCAACACCGGGTGTTGGAGGGATTTTGCCGTCAGNCAAGGAAGGCGAATTTTTTGCTGCGGGAGTGTTCTCTTCTCGTACTCGACCAAAGCAAAAAATGAAGCCTGACGCCGTATCACGGCAAAAGACCCCAACACCGGGTGTTGGAGGGATTTTGCCGTCAGGCAAGGAAGGCGAATTTTTTGCTGCGGGAGTGTTCTCTTCTCGTACTCGACCAAAGCAAAAAATGAAGCCTGACGCCGTATCACGGCAAAAGACCCCAACACCTTTACGGGCGCGGCAGGCCGATATATAGTTCCGCCCATGAGCATGGAACATCCTCTTGCCGATCAGGCCCGCGCAGCCCTGCCCCTCTGGGGAATCTCCCCCCTGTGGGCCTGCGTGCCCTTCAGCGACTCGGAAAATGCCGTGTTTCATCTTGTGCCGGAGGAGGGGGCCGAGGCTCCCCTGTCCTTTATCCTGCGCCTGCACAGGCCGCACTACCATACCGGTCAGACCATTCTTTCCGAAATACAGTGGCTGCTCTCCCTGCAAAACTCCGGCGGTGTGGCCGTGCCACGCCCTGTGCCCGGCCTTGACGGGCAGTATGTGCTGTCAGCCGCCCCTGGCCTGCGCTTCACCGCCACCCTGCTGGAATACCTTCCTGGAACCTGCGCCGATCAGGGGCCGGGAAATGCCGCACTCTACGAAAAAATCGGCGCTGTGGCGGCAAAGCTGCACCTGCACGCTGCCGCCTGGACGCCCCCGGCGGGCTTTACCCGGCCACACTGGGCCTTTTCCGACTGCCTTGGCCCCCAAGGCCGATGGGGAGACTGGCGCACCATACTGGCCGCCCGACACCGCTCTGCCCTGCCCCTGGTGGAACGGGCCGCGAACATGGTTCAGGCCATGCTCACAGGGTACGGAAAAACGCGGTACAGCCTCATCCACAGCGACCTCCGGGCTGCCAATATTCTTGAAAACAACAACACTCTCGCGGTGATAGATTTTGACGACGCATCGTATAGCTGGCGCATGTTTGACTGCGCCGCCTCTTTCAGTTTTTGCGAGGACAGCCCCTTTCTGGCCGAATGGGTGGCGGCCTGGCTTCGGGGCTACAAAGCCGCTCTTTCCCCGGGCAGCCCTCTCCTTCCCACGGCGTGCGACGAGGACATGATACCCTGCTTTCTGCTCATGCGCCGCCTTTCCCTGCTGGCCTGGAAGGCCACCCGGAAAAACCTGACCCAGGGGGCCGACCCTGCCCGGTTCGCCGAAGCCACCATAGAACTTGCCCATTCCTTTCTGGAAAAACGGTTGCTGTAACAGGCCGGGCCAGCCGGGTCACAGGGCAAGCTCAAGCCCCACAGGGCAGTGATCCGAGCCTGTTACCCCGGTTTCTATCCAGGCATCCTTTATGGCCGGGGCCAGTTCCTGCGAAACAAAAAAGTAGTCTATACGCCAGCCCACATTCCTTTCACGGGCCTTGAGCCGGTACGACCACCACGAATAGCAGTCTTTTTTCTCGCCATGCGCATGGCGGAAGGTATCCACATACCCATGGGCCACAAACTTGTCGAGCCAGGCCCTCTCTTCGGGCAGAAAGCCGGAAGTTCCTTCATTTTCCTTGGGCCGGGCAAGGTCTATGGGCCTGTGGGCGGTGTTGAAATCTCCGCACACCACAATGGGCTTGCCTTTGCGCAGGGCCTCGGCATGGTGCAAAAACGCATCGTAGTAGCGCATTTTATAGTCCAGCCTTGCACTGTCCTTTTGCCCGTTGGGGAAGTACACGCCGAAAAAATGGAAGGCGGGCATTTCAAAGTGCAGCAGTCTTCCCTCGCCCTGAAAGGCCGGGTCGGGCAATTCGCGGGAAACCGCCAGAGGCGGCTGTCTGGAAAACACGGCCACCCCGGAATAGCCCTTTTTTTTGGATGCGGAAAGCCATTCCGCATGGTAGCCTGCTGGCTGGCGGTGTTCTTCGGGAATCTGGCTTTCTTCGGCCTTGGTTTCCTGCAGGGCAATGATGTCGCCCCTGGTTGCGGCAAACCATTCCCATTCCTTTTTTTGTGAAACAGCGCGAAAGCCGTTTACATTCCATGAATAAAGTCGCATCTTCGCTCCATGGGCGCAACAGGGTGATAGACTTGATTGGGAGCCGGGGTGGTTCGGAGGGGCAGCGCCCCCACCTGAACAATGGCCGCAACCACCTCTGTTTTCATCACACACTCTGCATTCCCGCGCAACCAGAAAAAGGAGCCTCCCGGTGAGCCCTTGCGAAAAAACCGTTGACCGAACCCTGAGCGGGGCCTTGGCCACGCTGGTTTCGCGCCTGCTCGGTTTTGTGCGCGATTCCCTCATCGCCTACTTTCTTGGCGCAGGGGCCGATGCCTTTCTGGCGGCCTTTCGCATACCCAATGTCATGCGTCGGCTGGTGGCCGAGGGCGCGCTGGGCATGGCCCATACGGCGGAGGTTTCCCTTGCCCCGGCTGACCCGTCTGACCCGGCTGACCCGGTTTTCTCCGATGCCCCGCTTGACCCGGCTGGCCCGAAAGACCCAGCACCCCCGACTGAGGCCCCAGCCTGTACGCCCTTTGATGATGTGGTTTTTTCCCTGCTCACGGCCCGGCGTTTCATGGCGGCGGCAGCCCTCATTTTTCTGGCCCTCTTCTGCCTCGCCCCCCTTGTGATCCGGCTGGTGGCCCCCGGCCTTTCTGCGGAGCTTTTTGCCCCGGCAGCGGGCTACCTGCGTATCTGCGCCCTGTATCTGCCCCCGGCTGCGGCCAGCGCTGTTCTGGCCGCGCTTCTGGTTGCCAGGGGCGAGGCAGGCAGGGCCGCGCTTTCCCCGGCCTTTTTGAATATGACCATTATTGGCGCGGTGTGCGTTGCCAGCCTTGGGCACATGGGCCAGCCAGCCCTTTCCACCGCCCTGGCCCTTGGCGTGGCCGCCGGTGGCCTTGCCCAGCTCTATTGGCTTGTGTGGCATGTGAAAAATTTGGCCCCGCACCTGCCCCTGAGGCAATGCTGGCGCCTGTTGATGCCGGGGAAAAGGCCCCGCACCATGGGTTCCACGGCCCCGGCCACCCCGACCCGTTCGGCAGGGAGCCTGGGGCGGCTGATCTGCACGGTTGTCGGGGCCTCGGGCATTCAACTGCACCTGCTGGCAGGCATGGCTGCGGCCTCGCTCTTGCCCCAGGGGGCCATTACCGCCCTGTATTTTGCTGAACGCCTTGTGGAATTTCCCCTGGCTCTCGTGGGCGGGGCCGTGCTTTTCGCCGTGCTGCCCGGTCTGGCCCGCAGCGCCGCGCTCCAGTGCAGGGAAAAGCTGCGGGAAAAACTGGCCGACAGTCTGCGCCTTGTCCTCTTTCTGGCCCTGCCCGCCGCTGTCGGGCTTTTCGCCCTTTCCGAAAGTATTGTGCAGGCGCTTTTCACCCACGGGGCCTTTGGCGAGGAAGAAAAAGGGCTCGCCTCCCTGGCCCTGCGCTGTCTGGCCCCCGGCCTGCCGGCCATGTGTCTGGTCAAGCCCCTGACCGGCGCTCTGGCCGCCCTTGACGCCGAGCCCCGGTCGATTCACCGCCCGGCATACACGGCCCCGGCAAAGGCCATGGCTCTGGCCGCCCTTGCCGGAACCGGCGCTGTTGCCGCCGGATTCGTCCTGCTCAACCCCCTACTGCACCCGCTTGTGCAAGGCCCTGGGCCGCTTTTTCCGGGTGTGGCCGCGGTTGCCCTGTCCACAAGCCTGGGGGCCTGGGTGCAAACCCTCTTTCTGTGCTGGTATTTACGGGGTCGGAACCTTGTTTCCGTCCCCTCATTCCGCAGCCCGCTCTTTCTGCCCGTTGCCCGGTGGAGCCTTGCCGCGCTCTGCCTTGGGGCGCTTGTTGCCATGCTGCCCCTTCCGGGCGGGCGAATGTGGCTGGCCCTTTCCCTGTGCGGGGTACTCATTCTTTCGGTTGCCCTGTGGTTCGGCGGGTTTTATCTGGCGGGGAACAAAGAAACCGTGCTTGTCTGCCAAAGTCTGTTCGGCAGAAACAAAGGCGGGGAACACTAGGGGCTGTCTCCAAATAAGGAGTTTTGCTCCAGAAGCAAGGAATCCGGCCCTTTTGGCGAAGGGAGTGTACTCTTCTCGTAC
>JGI994J12354_10000865_pt1 | contig 30912 bp, 26 predicted proteins | sample IntmicLarv3ML3BL_FD_12354 | JGI IMG/M metagenome (IMG submission 12354) | reverse complement strand
AAAAAAATCAAGTAAAATGGCTAAAGAAATTGCTGGACAACTTAAGTTGCAGATCAAAGGAGGAGCAGCAAACCCTTCTCCGCCTGTAGGACCCGCTTTAGGTTCTAAAGGTATTAACATTATGGAGTTTTGTAAGCAATTCAACGCCAGAACCCAGGACAAAGGCGGTAAAGTATTGCCGGTTGTTATTACTTACTTCACCGACAAGTCGTTCGATTTTGTTGTTAAAACGCCTCCTGTTGCAATTCAACTTTTGGAGGCTGCCAAATTAAAAGGCGGTTCAGCTGAACCTAACCGTAAAAAAGTTGCTGAAATCAATTGGGATACGGTTAAACAGATTGCAGAAGACAAGATGGTCGATTTGAATTGCTTCACTGTTGATTCTGCCATGAAAATGGTAGCAGGAACAGCAAGGAGCATGGGTATTACGGTAAAAGGGACATTCCCGGGAACAAACCAATAAAAAGTCAAGAAGAAGATGAGTAAACTTACAAAAAATCAGAAGTTGGCTGCGGGTAAGATTGAGAACGGGAAAGCATATACATTGAGAGAGGCGTCGGCATTAGTGAAGGAAATAACTTTGGCTAAGTTTGATGCGTCGGTAGATGTGGATGTTCGTCTCGGTGTAGACCCCCGTAAGGCTAACCAAATGGTAAGAGGCGTTGTCTCCTTGCCACACGGAACCGGAAAGGTAGTAAGGGTTCTTGCGTTATGTACTCCCGACAAGGAGGCTGAGGCTAATGCAGCCGGAGCTGATTTTGTCGGCTTAGATGAATATATTGATAAGATCAAAGGTGGTTGGACCGATATAGACATCATTATTACAATGCCTTCCATTATGGGAAAAATAGGTGCTTTAGGACGTGTATTAGGCCCACGCGGTTTGATGCCAAATCCTAAGAGCGGTACGGTAACAAATGATATAGGTAAAGCCGTTCAGGAAGTGAAACAAGGTAAAATTGACTTCAAAGTCGACAAAACCGGTATCGTTCACTCGTCTGTAGGCAAAGTGTCATTTGCACCGGAGAAGTTATACGAAAATGCAAGAGAATTCATTTCTACTTTGGTAAAATTGAAACCTTCTGCAGCTAAAGGTACTTATATGAAAAGCATTTATCTTTCATCAACTATGAGCCCGGGTATCAAAATTGACCCTAAATCAGTTGAAGATTAATAATTTAAAAAGTTAGAGACGATGAAAAAGGAAGATAAAGGCAGGATCATAATTGAGTTAACGGAACTGTTGCAACAGTATCCTCACTTATATGTAACGGACATTGAAGCACTTAATGCCGAAAAAACAAGTAAGTTGAGACGATTATGCTTCAAACAGGATGTTAAACTTGTTATGGCTAAAAATACATTGCTCAAAAAAGCAATGGATAATGTGGAAGGAACCGATTATTCGGAATTATACAGTGTATTGAAAGGTAATACCGCTATAATGCTTGCCAATATAGCAAATGTACCGGCTCGCCTTATACAGGACTTTACTAAAGACGTAAAAAAAGGCCAGGAGGCCAAGCCAAAATTAAAAGGCGCTTACGTACAGGAAGGTTTCTATACGGCAGACGATCTGGAAGCTTTGGCTACAATAAAGAGCAGGGAAGAGCTTATCGGCGACGTTATTGCATTGTTGCAATCACCGGCGAAGAACGTTATTTCTGCTTTGCAGTCGAATGGCGGACAGAAGATACACGGCATTTTAAAAACGCTCGAAGAGCGTCAATAATTTTTTTATTTACAGATTATAAATCATTTAAATCATAACGAAAATGGCAGATTTGAAAGCTTTTGCAGAACAATTAGTAAGTCTTACCGTTAAAGAGGTAAACGAATTAGCAACAATCCTTAAAGAAGAATATGGCATCGAGCCGGCTGCTGCAGCCGTTGCTGTTGCTGCCGGCCCTGCTGCAGGTCCTGCCGCAGCTGAAGAACAAACAGAATTCAATGTAGTTCTTAAAGCTCCGGGCGCTAATAAATTAGCGATTGTTAAACTTGTTAAAGAATTGACCGGACTTGGCTTGAAAGAAGCTAAAGACTTGGTTGACAGTGCCCCTAATGCAATAAAAGAAGGACTTGCAAAATCCGAAGCTGAAGGACTAAAGAAACAATTGGAAGAAGCGGGAGCGGAAGTTGAGCTTAAATAGTTCATATAGCCCTGCTTGGCAGGTAAATGGTTAGGAATCCCCTTAAATAGGGATTCTTAACCTTTTTGTGTCTATTTTTATTATTAGTTCAATTAATTCCTACGTTAGATGTCTTCAACAACCAAAACCCAACGAATTAACTTTGCTTCGATTAAAGATCAACTTCCTTATCCTGACTTTCTCGAAGTTCAATTGAAGTCATTCCAAGACTTTCTCCAATTAGATATGCCCCCGGAAAAAAGGAAAAAAGAGGGGCTTTATAAAGTTTTTACCGAAAACTTTCCAATAGCAGACACACGTAATAACTTCGTACTGGAGTTTCTTGATTATTATCTCGATCCTCCCCGCTATACTATGGATGAATGTATAGCTCGCGGATTAACTTACAGTGTTCCTCTGAAAGCTAAAATGAAACTGTATTGTACCGATCCCGAACATGAGGATTTCGATACGGTAATTCAGGATGTTTACCTCGGCCCGATCCCTTATATGACAGACCGCGGTACATTTATTATAAACGGAGCCGAACGCGTTGTCGTTTCGCAATTGCACCGCTCTCCGGGAGTGTTCTTCGGACAAAGTGTGCATGCCAACGGAACGAAACTATACTCGGCACGTATCATCCCGTTCAAGGGATCATGGATCGAATTTGCGACTGACATCAATAATGTCATGTACGCTTATATCGACCGTAAAAAGAAATTACCCGTAACTACTCTGCTGAGAGCTATCGGCTTCGAAAGCGACAAGGATATCCTTGAGATATTTAACCTTGCAGAAGAAGTAAAAGTTACGAAGGCTAATCTGAAAAAATACTCGGGGCGTAAACTTGCCGCACGCGTACTTAAGACATGGGTTGAAGATTTTGTTGATGAAGATACAGGAGAGGTTGTTTCTATCGAGCGTAATGACGTAGTAGTCGACCGCGAAGCATCACTCGATGATGATAATATGGAAACAATACTCGAGTCCGGAACGCAGCATATTCTGTTGCATCGTGAAGACCAGAACCTGAACGATTACGCCATAATATATAACACATTGCAGAAAGACCCGAGTAATTCGGAAAAAGAGGCAGTGTTGTATATTTACCGCCAGTTGCGTAATGCAGAACCTGCTGACGACGCAAGTGCACGTGAAGTAATAACAAACTTGTTCTTTTCGGAAAAACGTTATGACCTTGGTGATGTAGGACGTTTCCGTATCAATCGCAAACTGAATCTTCAAATCAGTGATGACTTGAAGGTTTTGACTAAAGAAGATATTATTGAGATTATAAAATATCTGATACAGCTCATTAACTCAAAAGCTGTTGTCGACGATATTGACCACTTGAGTAACCGTCGTGTTCGTACGGTTGGCGAGCAACTTTATAATCAGTTCGGTATAGGTCTTGCACGTATGTCGCGCACAGTTCGTGAACGCATGAATGTGCGTGATAACGAGGTGTTTACACCTATAGACCTGATAAATGCAAAGACTATTTCTTCGGTAGTTAATTCATTCTTCGGAACGAATGCACTGTCGCAGTTTATGGATCAGACGAATCCGCTTGCGGAAATTACTCACAAACGTCGTTTGTCGGCTCTGGGACCGGGTGGTCTTTCGCGTGACCGCGCAGGATTTGAGGTACGTGACGTACACTATACCCACTACGGTCGTTTATGTCCGATCGAAACACCTGAAGGACCAAACATCGGTTTGATCTCTTCTCTTTGCGTTTATGCAAAAATAAATGAGTTAGGATTTATTACAACCCCATACCGTAAGGTTGAAGACGGAAAAGTTGATTTTTCCGAAAAAGCTTTGGAATATTATACAGCCGAAGAAGAAGAAGACAAGATTGTTGCACAAGGTAATGCTCCATTGAATAACGACGGACGCTTTATCCGCGACAAGGTTAAATCGCGCTTCGAAGCCGATTTCCCCGTTGTGGCTCCTGACCAAGTTCACCTGATGGACGTTGCTCCGACACAGATAGCCTCTATTGCTGCCGCATTGATTCCGTTCCTCGAACATGACGATGCAAACCGTGCGTTGATGGGATCGAACATGATGCGTCAGGCTGTTCCGCTTATTCATACCGATGCTCCTATCGTAGGTACCGGTATTGAAGGGCAAGTTGCACGTGATTCACGTACACAGATTATGGCTGAAGGATCAGGAGAAGTGATATATGTTGATTCTACAACAATAAAAGTTAGATATGATCGCACTGAAGATGAAGAATTTGTCAGTTTTGAAGATGCGATAAAGGCTTATAATATACCAAAATGGCGTAAAACGAACCAGAGTACGACTGTCGACCTGCGTCCGATATGTAAACGCGGGCAACGTATAGCTGCCGGCGATATTCTGACGGAAGGTTATTCTATTCAGAACGGTGAGCTGGCACTCGGACGTAACGTTAAAGTTGCGTATATGCCTTGGAAGGGATATAACTATGAGGATGCCGTCGTGCTTAACGAACGTATCGTTCAGGATGATATATTTACTTCTGTACACGTTGACGAATATATTCTCGAAGTACGTGAGACAAAGCGCGGTATGGAAGAGCTTACTTCCGATATACCTAACGTTAGCGAAGAGGCGATTAAAGATCTTGATGAAAGAGGTATCGTTCGCGTAGGTGCGCGCATCAATCCCGGTGATATAATTATAGGTAAGATCACTCCGAAAGGAGAGTCTGATCCTTCGCCCGAAGAAAAACTGTTACGCGCTATATTCGGAGATAAAGCAGGAGATGTAAAAGATGCTTCACTGAAAGCAACACCTTCGTTGTACGGAGTAGTTGTTGATACAAGTCTGTTCTCTCGCATTATCAAGAAAAAGAATAGTCGCCAGTCAGAAAAAGCAGTAATTCCGAAGCTCGAAGAAGAGTACGACCTGAAGATGGGAACTCTGAAATCAGCTCTTATTGAGAAATTATTAACTCTCACTAACGGTAAAACATCGCAGGGAGTTAAGGATTATCTTAATATGGATATAATTTCGAAAGGTACAAAGTTCGTTAAAAAATCTCTGGAAGATATAGATTATAATACTATTCAGGTTAGTAAATGGACTTCCGATAATCATGCTAACGAGTTGATAAAGAGTCTGATATTAAACTATCTGAAGAAATATAAAGAATTGGATGCCGAACTTCGCCGCAAGAAGTTTGACCTTACTATCGGAGATGAGCTTCCTACGGGAATTGTTCAGATTGCTAAGGTTTATGTGGCAAAGAAACGTAAGATTCAGGTTGGCGATAAGATGGCAGGACGTCACGGTAACAAAGGTATTGTATCTAAGATTGTTCGCCAGGAAGACATGCCGTTCCTTGAAGACGGAACGCCTGTAGATATTTGTTTGAACCCTCTCGGTGTACCTTCACGTATGAACCTCGGACAGATATTTGAAGCTGTTCTGGGTTGGGCAGGACATGTTTTAGGTGAAAAATTCGCTACTCCTATTTTTGACGGCGCATCTTTGGATGATTTGAATAATTGGACTGACAAGGCAGGTCTTCCGCGTAATGGAAAGACATACCTTTACGATGGCGGAACCGGAGAACGTTTTGACCAGCCTGCAACGGTTGGTGTGACATACTTCCTGAAACTTGGACATATGGTTGATGATAAGATGCACGCCCGCTCTATCGGACCGTACTCTTTGATCACACAACAGCCACTTGGAGGTAAGGCGCAGTTCGGAGGACAGCGTTTCGGAGAAATGGAGGTTTGGGCAATCGAAGCATTCGGTGCTTCGCATATACTTCAGGAAATCCTTACGGTTAAATCCGATGATGTGGTAGGACGCTCGAAAACGTATGAAGCAATTGTTAAAGGCGAACCTATGCCGAGACCGGGTATACCCGAATCATTAAACGTGCTTCTCCATGAATTGAGAGGTTTGTGTTTGAGCTTTACATTAGAATGATTAACTCTTTATAAATAATAAAAATATGGCATTTAGAAAAGAATCAAAAATAAAGAGTGACTTTACAAAAATAACGATTGGCCTTGCATCGCCTGAAGAGATTTTAGAAAACTCTTTCGGTGAAGTACTTAAGCCTGAAACAATAAATTACCGTACATATAAGCCCGAGCGCGACGGTTTATTTTGCGAACGCATATTCGGCCCCGTAAAAAATTACGAGTGCTATTGCGGCAAATACAAACGTATACGCTATAAAGGTATTGTGTGCGACCGATGCGGTGTTGAAGTGACAGAGAAAAAAGTTCGTCGTGAACGTACAGGGCATATACACCTTGTTGTTCCGGTAGCTCATATCTGGTATTTCCGTACGTTGCCGAACAAAATCGGTTACCTGCTGGGATTACCGACGAAAAAACTTGACTCGATAATTTATTACGAACGTTATGTTGTTATACAGAGAGGTTGTGTTGACTCGGTCAGCGATAATGACCTTTTGTCGGAAGAAGAATATCTTCAGATACTTGATAACCTGCCAAAGGAAAATCAGTTGCTCGAAGATTCCGACCCGAATAAGTTTGTTGCAAAGATAGGTGCAGAAGCGTTATACGACTTGTTGACACGCCTCGACCTTGATACACTGTCGTACGACCTGCGTAATCACGCTATGACCGACACATCGCAACAGCGTAAAAATGAAGCACTTAAGCGTTTGCAGGTTGTGGAGTCATTCCGTACTTCGAAAGGACGAAACAAACCTGAATGGATGATAGTGAAAGTTGTACCGGTTATACCGCCGGAGTTGCGTCCGCTCGTTCCGCTTGACGGAGGACGTTTCGCAACATCCGATCTTAACGACTTGTACCGTCGCGTTATCATACGTAACAACCGTCTTAAAAGACTTATTGACATAAAAGCTCCCGAAGTAATCCTGCGTAACGAAAAACGTATGTTACAGGAAGCAGTGGACTCATTGTTCGATAATTCGCGCAAGTCAAGCGCAGTTAAATCGGATGCAAACCGTCCGCTTAAGTCATTGTCAGACAGCCTTAAAGGAAAGCAGGGACGCTTTCGTCAGAATTTATTGGGAAAACGTGTCGACTATTCTGCACGTTCAGTTATTGTTGTAGGCCCCGAGCTTAAAATGGGCGAATGCGGTATACCTAAAGGTATGGCGGCTGAACTTTACAAACCGTTTATTATCAGGAAACTGATAGAGCGCGGTGTCGTTAAGACAGTTAAGTCGGCAAAAAAGATTGTAGACCGTAAGGAACCTGTAGTATGGGATATTCTGGAGTATGTAATGAAAGGTCATCCGGTGATGTTGAATCGTGCCCCGACATTGCACCGTCTTGGTATACAGGCGTTCCAACCAAAAATGATAGAAGGCAAAGCAATACAGCTGCATCCGCTTGCATGTACCGCATTTAATGCGGACTTTGACGGCGACCAAATGGCTGTGCATCTGCCACTTGGCAACGAGGCTATACTCGAAGCCCAGATGTTGATGCTTGCTTCGCATAACATTCTGAATCCCGCTAACGGCGCTCCTATTACCGTGCCTTCACAGGATATGGTACTTGGGCTGTATTATATTACAAAAACCCGCAGAGGGATGAAGGGCGAAGGACGCGTTTTCTACGGTCCGGAAGAAGCAACGATTGCTTATAACGAAGGCAAACTTGACATACATGCAATCATCAAAGTTTATGTTGATGATGTCGATAAGGATAAAAAACCTGTGAGACAGCTTGTTGAGACAAGTGTAGGACGTTTGATGATAAACGAATACGTGCCTAATGAAGTAGGATTCGTAAATGAAGAGCTTGGTAAGAAAGCTTTGCGCGATATTATCAGTAAGGTAATCGAAGAGTGCGGTGTTGCCCGTACCTGCCAATTCCTTGACGATATAAAAAACCTTGGTTATTATATGGCGTTCAAGGGCGGTTTGTCATTCAATCTCGGAGATGTGATTATTCCTGCCGAGAAAGACCAGCTTGTAAAAGATGGTTACGACGAAGTAGAGCAGATCGTTTCAAACTATAACATGGGTTTCATTACCAACAACGAGCGATATAACCAGATTATTGATGCTTGGACTCATGTTAACAGCCGTTTATCATCTATTCTTATCGATAAGTTGACAAAAGACAACGACGGATTCAATTCAATATATATGATGATGGATTCAGGTGCGCGTGGATCGAAAGCTCAGATTAATCAGCTTTCGGGTATGCGCGGGTTGATGGCTAAACCGCAGAAGAGCGGAAGCGATGGAGGTCAGACTATTGAAAATCCTATCTTGTCGAACTTTAAGGAAGGCTTGTCCGTGTTGGAGTATTTTATTTCTACTCACGGTGCCCGTAAAGGTTTGGCCGATACGGCTTTGAAGACTGCCGATGCAGGATACCTGACACGACGACTTGTTGATGTTTCGCACGATGTTATCGTTAATGAAGAAGATTGCGGTACGTTACGCGGTCTTACATGTACAGAACTCAAGAACAACGAAGACGTTATAGCTAACCTCTCCGAACGTATATTAGGACGTGTTTCCGTTCATAATATCATTCATCCTATCACAGCAGAAATCATTGTTAATGCAGGCGATGAAATTCGTGAGGAGCAAGCGAAAATAATTCAAAATTCCCCGATTGAAAGTGTAGAAATACGCTCGGTACTTACATGTGAATCGAAAAAGGGCGTGTGTGCAAAATGTTACGGACGTAACCTTGCAACAGGTCAGATGGTTCAGAAAGGTGAGGTTGTAGGTGTTATTGCAGCTCAGTCAATCGGTGAACCGGGTACACAGCTTACTCTTCGTACATTCCACGTCGGTGGTATTGCATCGAATATTGCTACAGAGAACAGACTTGTTTCGAAGTACGACGGTTTGATAGAAATTGATGAGTTACGTACTGTTTATTCGGAAGATGATAAGTGTAATGTTGTCGTAAGTCGCCTTGCGGAAATGCGTATTGTTGAGCCACACACAAAAATTGTTCTTCATAACAATAATATCCCTTACGGTTCAAAACTATTCTTCGGTAACGGAGATATGGTGAAGAAAGGTGATAAGATAATGGAATGGGACCCGTTCAATGCGGTGATAATAGCAGAAGCTGACGGAAAAATAGCTTTTGAGAGCATGGAAGAAAATATTACTTTCAAGGTTGAAAGCGACGAGACGACAGGCTTGAAAGAAATGATTATCATTGAATCGAAAGATAAGACAAAGGCTCCGTCCGCATCTATCGTCGACTCGAAGAAGAATGTCCTGAAAAACTATTCTTTGCCACTTGGCGCTCACATGACAAAAGCTTCCGGCGATAAGGTTAAAACCGGTGAGGTTCTTGTTAAGATACCGCGCGCTGTAGGTAAGACAGGTGATATCACGGGAGGTCTTCCGCGTGTGACCGAGTTGTTCGAAGCACGAAACCCTTCAAATCCTGCTATCGTTTCCGAGATAGACGGAGAGGTAACATTCGGCAAGATTAAACGCGGTAACCGAGAAATTGTAGTTACGTCGAAGCTTGGCGAAGAAAAGAAATATATGGTTCCGCTGTCAAAACAGCTGTTGGTGCAGGAAAATGACTATATACGTGCAGGTATGCCGCTTTCGGACGGTGCAATTACACCTGCAGATATTCTTGCGATCAAAGGACCTACTGCCGTTCAAGAATATATCGTGAACGAAGTTCAGGATGTTTACCGCCTGCAAGGTGTGAAGATCAACGATAAACACTTCGAAGTAATTGTTCGCCAGATGATGCGTAAGGTAGAAGTTGTTGATCCGGGTGATACTCGTTTCCTTGAACAACAGATTGTCGACAAGCTTGACGCAATGGACGAAAACGACCGTATATGGGGTAAGAAAGTTGTGACTGATGCAGGCGATTCTCAAACCTTAAGAGCCGGACAGATAGTAACGGCACGTAAGTTGAGAGATGAAAACAGCCAGTTGAAACGTCGTGACATGCGCCTTGTTCTGGTGCGCGATGCTATACCTGCTACTACAAATCAGATATTGCAAGGTATAACACGTGCTGCATTGCAAACACAAAGCTTTATGTCGGCCGCTTCGTTCCAGGAAACGACGAAAGTGCTGAATGAAGCTGCAATCAACGGCAAGACTGACTATCTCGAAGGATTGAAAGAAAATGTAATATGTGGACATCTTATACCTGCCGGTACAGGACAGCGTGAGTTTGACCGCCTGATTGTGGGAACAAAAGATGAGTTCGAACGTAATGCTTCAACTCGCTCAAGTTCTCGTTCAAAAGGAGGATTCGAGGAAGGTTTTAAGATGGAATTTAAAGACTAGCAAAAGCAAAGCTTTTGAATGAAAAGTGAAAAGTGAAAAGTGAAAAATAAAAAACCACTTTTCGCTTTTACTTTTTCTCCAAACGATTCGCGTTCTGCAATGGCAAGCAAGCTTGCCTATGTTATCTCTAATTCGGTATTTTTATTTTTTAATTTTCAATTTTCAACTTTCAATTGATAAAATGTTTGATAAATCACAAAAAGCGCTAATAGCCATGTCCGGAGGTAATGAATTATTTATCATACCGAAAATGGCGAATCGTCATGGTCTTATAACCGGTGCAACCGGTACCGGTAAGACATGCACATTGCAAAATATGGCGGAAACGTTCAGTAGTATGGGTGTTCCTGTCTTTGCTACAGATATAAAGGGTGACCTGTCCGGCATAAGCAAGATAGGAGGCGGTAATATTCATCTGCAGAAAAATGTTGATGAGAATGGTTTAGTATCCAAAGGCTTTGAATATCGCGGCTTTCCCGTATGCTTTTGGGATATTTTCGGAGAACAAGGACATCCGTTGCGCACGACGGTAACAGAGATGGGTCCAATGTTGTTCAGCCGTCTGCTTGATCTTAATGATGTGCAAAGCAGCGTTCTGACAATGGCTTTCCGTATTGCCGATGATGAAAAACTGCTACTTATTGATTTGAAAGACCTTCGCAAACTTCTCGAGCATATAGGTAACGAACGTGCCAAATATACTCTTTCATATGGTACTATCTCACCTATAAGTATCGGTGCCATTCAGCGCGGATTGTTAGCTCTTGAGGAGCAGGGCGGTGATAAGTTTTTCGGAGAACCTGCGCTCGATATATTTGATTTCCTTCAGACAATGGGTGGAAGAGGTGTTATAAATATCCTTGAAGCTGATAAACTTATTCGTTCGCCGAAAGTTTATACATCGTTTTTACTCTATCTTTTATCCGAACTGTATGAGGTTTTACCCGAAGTTGGCGATCTTGATAAGCCGAAGCTTGTGTTTTTCTTCGACGAGGCTCACATGCTGTTTAATGATATCCCGAAAGCATTATTGGAAAAAATAGAGCAAGTAGTCAGACTGATACGTTCAAAAGGAGTAGGTGTATATTTTTGCACGCAAAATCCTCTTGATGTTCCGGAAACGATACTCGGTCAGTTAGGTAACCGTGTTCAGCACGCCTTACGAGCATATACCCCGCGCGACCAGAAAGCTGTGTCTGTAGCTGCTTCAACATTCCGTCAGAATCCTGCATTCAAAACAGAAACTGTTATTACAGAACTGGGAGTAGGAGAGGCGTTAGTTTCATTTTTGGATGAGAAAGGAAGTCCTTCCATTGTCGAAAGAGCTATAATCATTCCTCCTGAAGGACAAGTAGGCCCTATTACTCCCGATGTACGTCAAAGGCTTATGCAGACATCTCTCGTCTTCGGCAAATACGAGAGAACAATTGACCGTGAATCGGCATTTGAAATACTTTCCGAACGTGTAGAAAAAATTCAACATGAAAAAGAGGAAGCACAGCGCCAAAAAGAAGATGTTCTGCGTCAGAAAGAAGAAGATAAAATACAAAAAGACATTGAGCGTCGCGAACGTGCCGAGCGCGTTGAAAAAGAACGCATCGAGCGTCAGAAGAAACGCGAAAAAGACAGCAGTTTAGTTGGCAGTATACAAAAAATGGCTGCCACAAAAGCCAAACGCGAAGCAATAAATACCGTCTTCAAATTCGGTCGCGGACTTCTCGGTTCACTAATGAAATAGATCTTCATTTATAAAATAGAAAAGGTTGCATGATTATTAGTTATGCAACCTTTTGTTGTTCTACAAGGACTCGAACCTTGAATTTCAGGACCAGAATCTGACGTGTTACCATTACACCATAGAACAGTAAAAGCTGAGCTTTTAAGTGAAAAATGAAAAGTGAAAAGTGAAAAATGAAAATGCACAATGCAACTTGTCATTTTTGACGGTGCAAAAGTATATATTTTTTTTGTTTTACCAAAAAAATAGAAAAAATAATTTCCGTGATTGTTAAGGTCATTAAAATAATCGTATCTTTACGCAATAAATTGTTTTTTTAATAACTGATTGTAAAATATAAAAAGATAGAAGTATGAAAAAGTTTTTTTTGTTTTTATTTGTTCTTGGGTTCGTTTATATGGCTAATGCTCAGGAATTGCAGCCTATAAAACTTGTTGAACCAAGTTCGAAAGGCGGATCAACGATAATGGAGGCGTTATCAAACCGTAAGTCGGTGCGAGGTTTTTCTGATAAAAAACTGTCGGATCAAGATTTGGCAGATTTGGTTTGGGCTGCCGGCGGAATAAACCGCAAGGAAGCAGGTTTGCGTACGGCACCGTCATGGCGAAACTTTCAGGATGTAGAATTGTATGTATGTTTTAAGGAAGGAGTTTATTTATACAATGCAAAAGAACACACTTTGGAACCTGTTATGAAAGGAAATTTTTATCCTTTGATCGTTTCCGGTCAGGATTTTGTTGATGATGCGCCTGTAGTATTGCTCCTTGTATCGGATTTTGATAAGATAAAGGGTGACGGTAGTTCGCCGGTATATATTTCCGGACTTAATGCCGGAATTATATCACAAAATATATCGCTGTTTTGTGCAGGCAAAAATATGGCTACTGTTCCGCGTGGGTTTATGGATAAGGAAGGGTTGAAAAAAGCGATTAATTTGAAAGAAAATCAGCATATATTATTGAATCATCCTGTCGGATACCTTAAATAATTTTTAAAAATAATGCGTATATTGTCAGAGTGTTACGAAGTTTTATTGTAACGGTCAATTGTATTTCTGAAGATTTTTCGTATGTTTGCGCAAAAAAAGGATTATTTTATTATTGAATGAATCAAACACAATCATTATTAGTCGCAATTGTTAAAGGGTTGCAGGAAAAAAAAGGACGAAACATCGTTACGGTAGATTTAAAAGAAACACCGGGGGCTATATGCCAATACATGGTTATTTGTGAAGGAAGAAATCCGAATCAGATATCTTCATTATCTGATTCAGTATGGGATATTGTTCATAAGGAGGCAAATGAAAAACCTATTACTGTCGAAGGACTGAAAAATGCCCAATGGGTAGGTATGGATTATGGCACGATTATTGTCCATATATTTTTGCCGGAGATGCGCGCTTTTTACCGGCTTGAGAATTTGTGGGAAGATTCGAAGATTGTGAAAATTCCCGATTTAGATTAATTTTAGATTCATGAATAATATATAAATATGGAAGATAACGATAGATTACAAAATAATAGCAATCAGAAAAATTCCGGTGGAGGAAATAAGAAATCGGGATTTAATATTTGGTGGATTTATGTTGCTATATTCGTACCAATAATCGCATTATACCTGCTAAATGACACTTCGACAGTGAAAGAAGTCGGATGGACCGAGTTTCAACAGATGGTTCGCGATGATGTGTTTGATAATATGGAGGTTATAAATAAAAAGAACCTTGTTGAAGCTACAGTTAAGAAGGACAGATATAATGATGTCTTCAAACAGGATGCTGCAAAAGCTGCCGAAGCAAAAACAAAAATCGTTGTTAAAATACCTTCTGCCGACAAATTTTCCGATTTTTACGACAAGGAAGTTACAGGGAGTAATATTTCAGCCACAGTCTCATATAAAGATGGTGAGGATATGTTGTGGAATGCACTTCTGTACGTAGGGCCATGGATTCTAATTATTGCTATTTGGATTTTGATTATGCGCCGTATGTCAGGCGGAGTAGGAGGCGGTGGCATGGGCGTCTTCAATGTAGGTAAATCAAAGGCGCAACTGTTTGATAAAGATGGAACTAATAAAGTAACGTTTAAGGATGTTGCAGGCCTTGCCGGCGCAAAACAGGAGGTTGAAGAGATAGTTTCGTTCCTTAAAAATCCAAAGAAGTATACTGAGCTTGGCGGTAAGATACCTAAGGGCGCTTTGCTTGTAGGTCCTCCGGGAACAGGTAAAACCCTTTTGGCAAAGGCTGTTGCGGGTGAGGCGAACGTGCCGTTCTTTTCTCTGTCAGGATCTGACTTTGTTGAGATGTTTGTCGGTGTAGGCGCTTCGCGTGTGCGCGATTTATTTCGTCAGGCAAAAGAAAAATCGCCATGTATCGTGTTTATTGACGAGATAGATGCCGTAGGCCGTGCTCGTGGTAAAAATGCAAACATGAATGCCAACGACGAACGCGAGAATACACTAAACCAGTTACTTACAGAGATGGATGGCTTCGGTTCGAATAGCGGTGTAATAATTCTTGCAGCAACAAACCGCGCCGATATACTTGATAAAGCTTTACTACGCGCAGGACGCTTTGACAGACAGATACATGTGGAATTGCCGGACTTGAATGAGCGTAAAGAAATTTTTGCCGTTCACCTTCGTCCAATAAAAATAGACTCAACGGTAGATACCGATTTTCTGGCGCGCCAGACACCCGGATTTTCCGGCGCCGATATTGCGAATGTTTGTAATGAGGCGGCTTTGATTGCCGCACGCAATGATAAAAAAGCTGTTCAGAAAGAAGATTTTATGAGCGCGGTAGACCGTATTGTCGGAGGACTGGAAAAACGGAGTAAGATAATGACCGAAAAAGAGCGTAAAAGTATAGCCTTTCATGAAGCGGGACATGCATCTTTGAGTTGGCTACTTGAACATGCAAACCCACTTGTGAAGGTCACTATAATACCGCGTGGAAAAGCTCTTGGAGCTGCTTGGTACCTGCCTGAAGAACGGCAGATAACAACACGCGAGCAACTGCTCGATGAGATGTGTGCCACACTTGGCGGACGAGCAGCTGAAGATCTGTTCGTGGGAGAAATTTCAACAGGAGCATCAAACGATCTTGAACGGGTTACGAAGCAGGCATATGCGATGGTTGTGTATTTCGGTATGAGCGAAAAACTGCCTAACCTTAATTATTACGATTCTTCGGGACAAGATTGGGGTTTTACAAAACCATACAGCGAGGAAACGGCAAAACTGATAGATGAAGAAGTGCAGCGCATCGTAAATGAGCAGTATGCACGTGCCAAGAAAATTTTGGCTGAAAATGCAGAAAAACATAATGAGCTTGCAGAGTTGCTGCTTAAATCTGAAGTGATATTTTCAGAAAATGTGGAAATAATTTTCGGAAAGAGACCTTGGGTTTCGCGCAGTGAGGAAATAATGGAAAAACAGATCATTGCAGAGAGTAAAGTTCAGGAAAATAATACTGAAATAAAATAATTTATCCACCTTGAAAAACCTTATACAACGAACACTGACAGGTATTATATTCGTTGCTGTAATAGTAGCGTCAATATGCGTACATCCGCTAATATTTGCCGGAGTATTTAGTGTTATCATCGGATTTCTTATACATGAGTTTTATTCGATGTCGAAGTATGAGGGAAGAAAGTGGCAGTATTTTCTCGGAGTTTTTACCGGAATGTATCTTTTTGCATCCTCGAGCCTATATGCCGGTAATTATGCCGGATTTGAAATTTTCTTTCCGTATATTGTTTTAGTTCTTGTATTGCTGATCTCGGGGCTGTATGCGTCAAACACAAATCCGGTGACACAATGGGGGCTTATACTTTTCGGACAATGTTATTGTGCCGGTTTGATGTCCTTGTTATCTTTTATTCCGTATTCAATTTCAAATGTTTATAATCCGCTGCCTGTATTGATGATTTTCATAATAATATGGCTTAACGATACCGGAGCTTACCTGATAGGTTCGTGGAAAGGTAAACATCGTCTGTTTCCACGCATATCTCCTCTAAAGTCGTGGGAAGGTTTTTTTGGAGGATTGGCGGTCGTTATTATTGCGTCATTGATATTTTCTTATTATTATTCCGGTTTTTCATGGTACGTCCTGCTTGCTTTTTCCTTAATAATAGTTGTTTTTGCAACTTATGGAGATTTATTGGAATCTTTAATAAAACGAACGTATGGTATTAAAGATTCAGGTAATATACTTCCCGGCCACGGAGGAGTATTTGACCGTTTCGATAGTGTCGTATTGGCAGCTCCCGCAGGATATGTCTTTTTTAAAGTAATCGAGTTTTTAAATTAAGAATTAAGAATTGAAACAGGTGCTTCAAAAATTATGATTATACGATAGAATAATGTTAATAACCTTCGAAGATAAATGTCAGAACTATCATCCGGCTTGTAGCCTTTGATAGTGAGTTAGTGAATATTTTGTCATCTTCATTTGAGAGGTCAATACGATCTTTTTCTAAAAGGTTAGGTAAGCCGAACTTAAATTTTAATTCCGGTGATAACTTGAAATAAGGCATGTATATACTGCATCCTAATCCGATCGAAAGTCCATAATCTATTTGCTTCATTAATAACGGATTGCCTTTTTTGCGTCCCATATCTATCATCCCGTAAGCACCTCCTACGATGTATGGACGATAATTATTCAGGCGCATTGCCGATATTTTTAAGTCTAAAGGTATTTCGACATAATTAGCCCGCAGACTTACCTCTTCATACTTTTCTTTATTTGTCCACTCTTTAAAGTATACGGTTTTATCTCCAAAGTGAATTGCCGGTGACGTACGAAGGTTCATATATGGGTTTAGAAACAAATCGCCGATAACCCCAATGCTGAATCCTGCGGAATAATTTGGTATCTCTGCATACCAAACTTCACCGTTAGGAGCTGCAATACCATTATTAGTTAATATAAGATCCTGAGTATGTAGGCCGATATGAAATCCAAAGTGGTATAATTTTAAGTCGGAATATTGATTATTCTGCACTTTCCGTTTTTGAGCGAACGACGGAAATGCTATAAAAACAAGTACAAGTATAAAAATATTTTTTTTCAAAATCGTTTAATCGTTTAATCGTTTAATCGTTGAACTGTTTAGTCGAGTAATTGTTGACTTTTCCCAACTTCTCCCCTTGGGGGAGATTGAGAGTGGCTTACAATTGTCAATTGTAATAACGTAGCAAGGGCAAAGATATTGTTTTTTAAAAAAAAATAGTAAATCTAATTTGTAGTAAGAAAAAAATGATATATATTTGCCTGCATATTTATTAAAGGTATATAATGAAAATTATTACCGATAAACTCAAAGTATTAATTATTAAATAAAAAGATTATGGCTTACGTGATTAGTGAAGATTGTATTGCTTGCGGTACATGTATTGATGAGTGCCCTGTTGGTGCAATTTCTGAAGGAGATATTTATAAGATTGACCCTGAAATGTGTACAGATTGTGGTTCGTGTTCAGATGCTTGCCCTACAGAGGCAATCCATCCTTCATAAAACAAAGCGCTACAAGCTTTATGAAAAAAAGAGTGGGACAAACCATTAAGGAATCCCACTCTTTTATTTTATTTGACCGAAAGTGATTCAGCAGTAATTATCAGGAAATATCCGGTGACTTAATATCGTTATTTGACTGTTCTGCAGGATATAAATCTGCATTCTTATCTTTAATATAACGAATAATGTCATTCATGCCATCCATAAACTTATCAAAATCTTCTTTGTACAAGAAGATTTTGTGTTTTTCGAATGATACGGGTTCCCCTTCCTTACTTTGATTTCTTTTACTTTCAGTAATAGCAATAAATAAATCTTCTTTCAGATTCTTTTTTACATCCAAATAATAGATACGTTTCCCTGCTTTGATGGCTTTGGAGTATACGATTTCTTTATCTCCTGCACCAAATCCTGATTTGTTAGTTAAGTCTTCCATAACATATCCTCCTCTCATTAACGATTTTTAATCAAAAACTGAATTTAGGCTGCGTTCTGAAACACAAAAAAACGCGTTTATTTGTGTCTCACTCGACTTGCACTAAAATGCGCGCTCAAATATGTAAATTTTTTTCTTAAAAAACAAGTATTTCTGTAAAAAAATTATAGTATTTGCAGAATTAATATTATCTTCGCGCCGAAATTATTGATAAACTTGTTCTTTTTATAATGATAAATCGAATTTTAATCCGCATTAAAGTACTGCAAATAGTATATGCATACTACCAAAAAGATTCCAATGATCTGAAAGTCGCGGAAAACGAATTGCTTTTGAGCTTGAGACGCTCTTATGACCTGTATCACTATTTTTTATTGTTGATTGTTGATATTACTCATTTATACGAACGTATAACTGAGGCAAAACGTAACAAATATCGTCCTACCGACGAAGAACTCAATCCCGATATACGCTTGCTGAATAATCGTTTGTCGAAACAGATTGCCGGAAACGAAGACTTATTGAAATACGTGAAAGAGCACGGTATTTCGTGGGCGGACGATCCCGATTTTGTGAAGAAAGCTCTTGAGATGATTATATCATCCGAGGTATATGCTGAATATCTTAAAAATGAGGAAGACAGTTATGAGGTCGACAAAGAATTTTGGCGTCTTGTCTTTAAGCGTATAATCTCAAATAACGAATATATAGAGGAGTATCTCGAAGAAAAAAGTATTTATTGGAACGAAGATGTAGATATTATTGAATCGTTTGTAATAAAGACTATAAAGCGTTTTGAGGAAAATACCGGCAGTAAGCAGGAGCTTATGCCGATGTTTAACAGCGACGATGATTACGATTATGTGATAAAACTGTTTAGACAGACCCTTTTGAATGGCGATAAATATCGCGAGCGTATCAGCAAACACATGAAAAACTGGGAATCGGAGCGTGTCGCAAACATGGATTTGGTCATTATGCAAGTAGCGCTTGCCGAGATATTGAATTTTCCGACAATACCGGTAAGCGTTTCGCTAAATGAATATATTGATGCGGCTAAATATTACAGCACTCCGAAGAGCGGTACGTTTATAAACGGAGTGCTTGATTCCATTGTAGAAGAGTTAAAGGCTGAAAAACTTTTGATGAAGAATTGATAAACAATTGACAACAGCAAAAGCAGAGCTTTTGAGTGAAAAATGAAAAGTGAAAATCAATGCACAACGTTTCTTGAAGTTAAAAATAAAATAATGTGAAGTTTTCTGAAAGGAAACAATTGACAATTGACAATAAATAAGTATCTTTGCTTTTAAAATGCATTATAAAGAATTTGTTTAATTATAAAAATAAAAAAATGAATATGTTATCAAGTGTGTTATTACAGACAGCTGCTCCGGCGGAAGGCGGCGGCGGATATATGAGTATTTTAATGATTGTGGCTATGATTGCAATCTTTTATTTCTTTATGATCCGTCCTCAGCAAAAACGCCAGAAAGATTTACAGAAAGCACGTCAAGCAATGAAAGCAGGCGACAAAGTCGTTACAGCCGGTGGTATTCACGGAAGAATTAAAGAAGTTGGCGAACACAGTATGTTAATTGAAGTTGCTGAAGGCGTTCGTCTCCGTGTAGACAGAAACTCTGTTTTTTCTTCTCCTGAAGATATTCAGCAGAAGGCGTAATTTACAACCTGAATTTAAAAAAATATGCAGAATAATACTAAGTCTGCATTGGCAACTAAGCTCCTTAGTTTCGGAGCTTTTTTTCGCCGTCAGCAATGGAAAGAAATATTAATTTTTCTATTTTTCTTGTTGCTGTCGTTCGGTTTTTGGCTTCTCCAAAGCCTTCAGCAAGATTACGAACGGAGAATAGAAATCCCTTTGCGCTATAAAAATGTTCCCTCGGAATGGGTATTGTCAGGCAGTAATCCTGAAAAGATCAGCATAATGCTTAAAGACAAAGGTACGACCATGATATATTATATGTGGAAAGCTAATATTGACCCTATTGATATATCAATCACCGGGTTACCTCGATTGTCAGATTCATCTTTCGGCATTTCCGAAAGTGTTATTGAAACAGCAGTATCAAAACAACTTATTTCCTCAACATCAATAATTTCATTCGAGCCGCGCGAGATAGAGTTACGGTATGATTCGATTGACAGCCGCTTGGTGAAAGTTGTTGAAAATGTCAATATTTCCACAAAACCGGGATTTCAAATTTCCGACAGTATAAAAATATCTTATCCGGAAGTTCGCATTTTCGGAAGCCGTAGTGTTCTATCCACATTGAATGAAGTGAAGACAAAGCAGGTATTACTTGAGAATCTATCCAAAACAAAGGAAGTGACAGCACATCTGGACTTACCGAAAGGGGTAAAATCCGATCATGAAACAGTAAAACTGACCATTCCTATCGAAGAATTTACGGAAAAAAGACTCCAACTTCCCGTTTTATGTCTTGATATCCCTGAAAATTATGCATTAAGACTTTTTCCTTCGAACGTTGAAGTTGTATGTAATATTCCTTTGTCGCAATTCAGAGAATTAACGGAGGATAAACTTGCTATAGTAATACCGTTTAAGGATTTTGAAGATTACCGGCAAACAGGAAAAATCCCGGTAAGACTGACTGAAAAACCTTCATGGGTGACGAGTTATGTCGTGTTACCTAATGAACTCGAATTTATAATTGAGCTTATTGTCAATGATTAAAATAGGTATAACAGGCGGGCTTGGAAGCGGTAAGTCGGTAGTGTCTGCGCTTCTTGATATGTCAGGTATTCCTGTTTATATCGCTGATAATGAAAGTAAAGAGCTTGCAGATACATCTCCCGTAATACAAATGGAATTAAAAAAACTGTTAGGTGATGATATTTATTCGGACGGAAAATTAGAACGAAAACAGCTTGCATCGTTAATATTCGGTGACGACGTTATTCTCAAAAAGGTGAATGACATAATACATCCTGTTGTTAGAAAAAACTTCGATGAATGGGTATTAATGCAGGAATCGAAGATTTGCGCCATTGAGTCTGCTATTTTGTATGAATCGGGATTTGATTATGACGTCGATGTGGTAATCATGGTATATGCACCTGTAGAATTAAGATTGACACGCGCCATGAATCGCGACAGCGCAACAGAAGCAGAAATAATGAAACGCATGAATCGACAAATGCCGGATGCATTTAAACGGGAAAAAGCTGATTTTGTTATTATTAATGACGATGTACAGCCACTGATTCCCCAAGTTGACGAAATTTTAAAACAATTGTCAATTGACAATTGATTTAATTACGAATTACGATGGTAAGTGATTAATTATTAATTAAACCGTTCAACGATTCAACAGTTACACGCTTACACGCTTACACGCTTAAACGCTTAAACGATTCAACAATTCAACAATTAAACAATTAAATAATGAACGAAGAAATTAAACAAATTGCCGAACGCCTGAAGGGTCTCAGAGATGTTATGGATGTTACTGTTGAAGATATTGCCGGAGTATGCGGCATTTCACGGGATGAGTATATTAAATTGGAGAGCGGAACAGTCGATATTTCAGTAAGCATACTTCACAGGATATCGCACGCATATGGAGTTGAACTGACAACATTGATGTTCGGCGACGAACCGAAGATGAGTTCTTACTTTGTAACACGTAAGGGTAAAGGTATCTCGGTTGAGCGTACAAAAGCTTATAAGTATCAGTCACTTGCCGCAGGTTTTTCAAAACGCAATGCTGATCCGTTTATGGTTACAGTTCATCCTAAGCCCGATAATGAACCAATATATGAAAATTCGCATGCGGGGCAGGAATATAACTATGTTATAAGTGGCCGTATGCTGATCCGGATAAACGGAAAAGATATTATTCTTGAAGAAGGAGATAGTATTTATTTTAATTCAGAGTTGCCGCACGGGATGAAAGCTCTTGATGGAAAAGAGGTTAAGTTTCTTGCTATAATCCTCTGAAAAGTTTTTTCGAGATAATCTTTACCTTAATTACAAACAATAAAACAATACTTTAAAATGTTAGAACGGTTTTTGGAGCAGACAACATTTGTGTCGCAAGATGATTTTAAAAAGAATTTCAAAATAAAAGTGCCTGAGAATTTTAATTACGGATATGATGTTGTTGATGCCCGTGCAGAAAAGGAACCCGAAAAAAGGGCTTTGTGCTGGACAAACGATAAAGGCGAACATATAGATTTTACATTTGCAGAAATAAAAAAATATACGGATAAGACTGCTTCTTATTTTCAATCACTTGGAATAGGAAGCGGTGATATGGTTATGCTTATCCTTAAACGCAGGTTCGAATTTTGGTTCTCAATCATTGCCTTACATAAGTTGGGCGCAGTCGTGATTCCTGCAACACATCTCCTGACAAAGAAAGATATAGTGTATCGCGCTAATGCTGCCGATATAAAGATGATCGTTTGTGCGGGAGAAGACCTTATCCTTGATCATATAAAGGATGCAATGCCCGACTCGCCGACGTTGAAGTCATTGGTATCGGTAGGTCCGGTAGTGCGTGACGGATTTGATGATTTTCATAAAGGTATTGAAAATGCAGCGCCTTTCGTTCGTCCCGAAAATGTAAACCGTAACGAAGATACATCGATAATGTATTTTACTTCCGGTACATCCGGTGAGCCTAAAATGGTGATACATAATTTTTTATACCCACTTGGACATATAACGACCGGCAGTTTTTGGCACAATCTGCATGAGGACAGTCTGCACCTTACAATTGCCGATACCGGATGGGGTAAAGCGGTATGGGGAAAGCTCTACGGGCAATGGATTGCCGGAGCAACGGTATTTGTTTATGACCATGAAAAATTTACTCCCGCCGACATGCTGCAGATGATCCAAGATTACAAGATTACCTCATTATGCGCCCCCCCGACAATCTTCCGCTTTCTTATACGCGAAGATTTGACAAAATTTGATCTGTCTTCTTTGAAATATTGTACGATAGCCGGCGAAGCATTGAATCCTGCCGTCTTTGATGCATTTTATAAACTTACGGGAATAAAACTGATGGAAGGTTTCGGGCAAACTGAAACAACACTGACGATTTGTACATTCCCCTGGACAGAGCCTAAACCCGGTTCGATGGGTTTGCCGAATCCGCAATATAACGTTGACCTGCTTCGTCCTGACGGAACGAAAGCAGAAGATGGCGAGGAAGGGCAGATTGTAGTCCATGTCGGTGATAATCCGATAGGATTATTTAAGGAATATTATCGCGACCCTGTACGTACAAATGAGGCTATGCATGACGGTATATATTACACCGGCGATGTTGCATGGCGCGACGAAGACGGGTATTACTGGTTTGTAGGCCGTGCGGACGATGTGATAAAAAGCTCCGGTTACCGTATCGGGCCGTTCGAGGTGGAAAGCGCTATTATGACTCACCCTGCAGCAGTAGAATGTGCTATTACGGGTGTTCCCGACGAGATACGCGGACAAATTGTGAAGGCAACAATTGTTCTTTCGAAAGAATATGCGGATAGAGCGGGAGAGGAACTTGTAAAAGAAATACAGGAACACGTGAAAAAAGTAACGGCGCCATACAAATATCCCCGTATCGTGGAGTTTGTCAAAGAATTGCCCAAGACTATAAACGGCAAGATACGACGAGTGGAGATTCGCTCGCAGGATGGCGCCGATAAATGAAAGTAAACTTGCCCAATATCTGATACTATGAGACGGTTAATCTTTTTCTTTCTTTGTTTTACCTGTACGTTTATTTACGCGCAACAGGATTCCGTTGTTCCGTTTGAAGATGCATACAAGCGGGTTTATCATACGGTAAAGGTGGAAGGAGAGCGACCGGTTATTGACGGGAAGCTTGATGATTCATTCTGGCAGAATAACGGCGAGTGGTCAGAGCATTTTGTTCAAACAGTGCCCGTAGAGCGTATTGTGACGCCTTACACTACATACATGAAAGTGTTGTACGACGATAAGTACATTTATGTAGGTGTTGTTTGTAAGGATATCTTTCCCGAGAAGATAAACCGTTTCATCGGTGACAGGGATGATAACAGTATCGGAGACTTGATAAGCGTAGCTTTCGATACGTATCATGATTATCGGGCGGCTCCGGAATTTAATATTAACGTTGGAGGTAATAAAACGGACCTTATCGTGACCGATCGACTTAATGTCAACAGAAGTTGGAATGCCGTTTGGGAAGGTAAGACGCATGTCAACCTTGACGATTCATGCTGGACAGCCGAGTTGCGAGTTCCTTTCAGTCAACTGCGATACAACCAACATTCAATTGACAGTATATGGGGACTGCACGTCCGGCGCCTTATCCGCCATATTGGTATGGTGCAAAACTGGAGTATGATTCCCATAAAGAATAACGGGCATGTTTTCTCGTTTGGCGAGATGACCGGCATGACAGACCTTCCCAAACCGAGAGGGATTGAGTTCCTGCCATATACGATGGGTAAGTACAGAAGGGAACCGAAAGTTCCCGGCAGTCCATATCAGACAGGCAATGACTGGAGCGGAAATGTCGGGATGGATGCCAAGTTTGGGTTATCGGACTTCACGCTTGATCTGACGGTCAACCCCGACTTCGGGCAAATAGAACTCGACCCTTCCGTGATGAACCTAACTGCATACGAAACATTTTATGATGAAAAGCGCCCTTTCTTTTTGGAAGGAAAACATATTCTGGAATTTAATGACGGGAGTGATATGATGTTTTACACACGTCGTGTCGGTGCTGCACCAACAAATATGCCACATGTCGATAACAGTACGGGAAGCTTTGTCGAAACAAAAGGGAATGTACCCATAATAAGTGCGCTGAAGCTCACGGGTACAAACCGACGGGGAGTAACCATAGGTGTGTTGCAAAGCGTTACAGCCCGTTCCTCTGCCAAAATAACAAACAACGGCGAAGAAGACAAATTGATCGTAGAGCCTCTTACCAACTATACCCTTGCACGTGTTCAGAAAAACTGGAAAGGAAACACCCTGTTTGGCGGTATGCTTACATCGGTTAATCGTTCGCTGAATGAACCGTACTTGGAAACAAATATGGTCAAAGATGCTTTTACCGCAGGAATAGATTTTACTCATTACTTCAAAAACCGCCTCTATTTCATAGACATGAAAGGGATGTTCAGTTCACTCAACGGCAGCAAAGAAGCGATTGAGCGAATACAAAGGAATCCCGTTCACTATTTCCAACGCGCATCGGCAGATGGATATCTGGGTATAAATTCAGATAGTCGCTCCTTGACAGGTACCGGAGGATATGTTAAAATAGGACGCAAAGGAAACGAAAAATGGAACTTCGCACAAACATTTGGTTGGAGATCGCCCGGATTCGATATAAACGATATAGGTTACCTCAAACAGGCTGACATACTTACAAACGAAATATCGGCAGAATACCGACAGACGGATACCTGGAAGTTTTTCCGCAGGAATACGGTCACATTATCACAATCAAATAAATGGGATTATGGCGGAAATGCGTTGGACAACAATATTAGTGTCAANTGGAGTACAATGTTCCAAAACATGTACGAATTTACCTTATACGAAAGTTATGGATGGAACAGTATGGATACNCGNCANTTGCGNGGAGGTCCTGATATGAGATANGATCCTTATTTCTATACAAAAATTACTTTCAGTACGAATAAAACAGAAAGATTATCTTTTAATATGAGCTATACCGGCGATCATAACACCGACGGTAAGAACAGGCTTAATACATTCTCTCCGGGAGTGGCCTTACGACTTGGTAATCATATTCACTTCGGAGGTCAGTTCAACTACTCCCATAACGAAGATAACCTGCAATATATCGGTGCGATTTATAATTCTTTTTCAAGCGCCTATACAGATCCTTTTTATCTTATAGGTAACATGGATCAAAAAACGTATGGTATAACAATGCGGCTACAAATGAATGTGACGCCCGATGTCTCCGTTCAACTCTACGCTTCGCCGTTTACCTCAATTGCTAAATACTCTGATTTCAAAAGAGCTGCCGACACGAAGTCGAAGACTTACGCTGACCGTTTTTATACTTTTCCCGATGATGAACTTAGTCTTGAAAACGGAATGTACGTTATTGATGGAAGAGATAGATTCAGTAATCCCGATTTCAGCTTCAATGAATTCCGCTCCAATCTTGTAGCGCGATGGGAGTATATGCCCGGCTCGACGATCTATTTCGTGTGGGAACACAGGATGTCGGATCGCAGCGGAGGGTATATATCCGGTTTCGGCAATAATCTTGACCGTATGTTAGGCTTGCCTTCCGTAAATACTTTTATGATCAAGCTTAACTATTGGTTTAGCTTATGATTTCTCCGGTATATTTTTGTTTTAAAAAACTACTTTAATAGTTTTTTTAGGAAATAAAATAAAAAATGTTTGCGCACACACTTGCATATTTTAAAAAAGAAATTACCTTTGCAAGTGTTATTTTGTAGTATTCTATAATTAATATAAAATCATGACAACACGTAGAGGTTTTTTAAAAGCAGCAACCATGGCTTCAGCAGGATTGGCCATGGGGGGCGTAAGGCAACTCAATGCATCAAGTTATCGCCAGATTATCGGTGCAAATGGAAAAGTGAATCTGGCTTGTGTAGGTATCGGTTTTCAGGGAGCAGAGATTATCAGGGCATTTGCAAAAACAGATTTGGCTAATGTTGTCGCATTATGCGATGTTGATATGGGTGCAAAGCATACCCAGCAGATAATGGCAATGTTTCCCAACGCTCGTCGTTTTAAAGATTTCAGGGAGATGTTCGACAAGATGGGTAATCAATTTGATGCCGTTTGTGCAGGTATTCCCGACTTCGCACATCATCCGGTTGTAATTCAAGCTATAAAAGAAGGAAAGCATATATATGTTGAAAAACCTATGTGCTGCACTTTCCACGAAGGCGAACTGATGATGGAAGCCGCGAAGAAATATCCAAAAGTGGTAACTCAGATGGGTAATCAGGGGCACTCCGAAGCAAACTACTTCCAATTCAAAGCATGGGTAGACGCCGGTATTATAAAAGATGTAACAGCTGTTACGGCTCACATGAACTCTTCACGCCGTTGGCATCCATGGGATTCGCGAATATATAAATATCCCGCACCGGACCCAATGCCTGATGGAATAGACTGGGATACTTGGAATATGGCAAGTAAATATCTTGAGTATAATGACAAATATCATCGTGGAAACTGGCGTTGCTGGTATGGTCGCGGAATGGGCGCTTTGGGAGACTGGGGAGCGCATCTTATAGATACGATACACCAATTCCTCGAACTCGGATTGCCATACGAAATAAATCCGGTTATGCTGAAAGAACATAATGATTATTTCTATCCAATGTCTTCTACATTGTTATTCCGCTTTGCTGCAAGAAAAAATATGCCGGCGTTGGATATAACATGGCAAGACGGACTTGATAATATTCCGCAGGTACCGGAAGGTTACGGTGTTTCGGAAATAGACCCGAACATACCTCCTGTAGCAGGTGGAAAACTTCAACCGTTGAAGCTTAACCCCGGAAAGATAATATATAGTAAGGATTTGACATTTAAAGGCGGTTCACACGGCAGCACTCTTTCTATTATTCCTGAAGAAAAAGCGAAAGAAATGGCATCCAAATTGCCGGAAGTACCAAAATCAACGTCAAATCACTATGCAAACTTCCTGCTTTCATGTCTGGGAAAAGAAAAGACCCGCTCACCGTTCGAGGTTGCAGGTCCGTTAAGTCAGGTATTCTGCCTCGGCGTGATTGCGCAACAACTGAATAAGAAGTTGGAATTTGACCCTGTTAAGAAACAGATTACTAATAATCCTTTTGCCAATGCAATGCTTGTAGGCGCTCCTCCTCGTACAGGATGGGAAGATTATTATAAAATTTAAAAAATTAAATCCATAAAAAATAAACGACTGCTCGCTTTTTGCCGGTAGTCGTTTGTTTTTTGGAGAAGCTTGGTTATTAAGTTGAAAATTGAAAATTGAAAATTGAAAGTTGAAAATGAAATTCTTTATTCTTAATTGTGCATTGCTTCCCTTTGGAAAGCGACTCATTGTTTTATTTTTAACATCAAGGAACATTGTCAATTTTTTTTAGTGTAGCATTTTTATTGTTTTTACGTTATAGTGATAGAATGAGCAATTACGGAGAAATAGTCAAAGGAGTTCGTGAATGTGACGTAAGGTCACAGATGATGTTTTATGATTTGTTTATCCGTCCTGTTTACCTTAGTGCATACTCAGTGACAGAGAGTGAAAGCGAAGCGGAGGAGATTGCTCAGGATACGATGTTGAAAGTGTTTGACAGAACAGATTTGCTTAATAATGATGCGAAAGCAATGGAGCGTATAATGCGTCGCATAGCATCAAATGCAGCCATTGACTTGTTACGCAAACGTAAAGATTTTATGGTTTCTGTCGAAGAGTTTCCGGATACCGAGGATGGCGAAAATAGCGAAGTAGACTTCTTGGAGTATGATTTCAGCATTGAAGATATAAAAGAGGGTATTGAGGCCTTGTCCGTTACTTACAGAAGCATACTGCTTCTTCGTTTGTTTGAGGAGATGAGTTTTGCGGAAATTGCCGATATGCTAAAGGTAAATAATTCTACCGTAAGGGTGCAGTATACAAGGGGAATAGTAAAATTGAAGAATGTATTGATTAAAAAGAAAGATTATGTTTGACAATAGGTTTGAAAATGAAATAAAAAAACATGCCGAAAATATTTTCGGACAGGGCGGCGAGTTGCCCGTAGGTCATCGCGAGCGATTCGAGCAGCGGTTGAAAGAGTACTGTGACAGTTTGACGGACAATGATGAGCGCAGTAAGCCGGAGATTGTTCCGGATACCGGTATTGTTAAGCAAAAGAAAGGCATTATCGTACAATTCGAAAAATGGTTTGCCGGAGCGGCAGCAGTTGCAGCAGTTATAATAGGTTTTATGTTTATAACGAATACTGCGACAGAGGAGCAGACCGACCTAAGAGTTGATGATGTACGCAACTTTTACAGTATGCAACTCGAAGAGCAGGTTGAGGCGACAAAGCTGTTGGTAAGTAAAGTCGATGAAGAAGATTACAGGAAATTTTTAAGTTCAAACATTGAGCAGATAGAAAATACTGCCGTACCGGATGTACAGGTTACAGATGAAGAGTATATAGTGCTGATTGCAAACGTTTATACCGATAAAATAGAGGCATTAATGAACATGCAAAATATAATAAAAGAACGATATTAATAAATAGAAAATTATGAAACGCTTATTTACATTTTTTAGTATGATGATTATTGCCGGTTTTGCAATATCATCAATTGTATCCGCGGAGAATCGCGTGAATGTGAAAACATCGGACGAAAACCGAGAAAAAAAAGAACTTATTGCACGTAGAGAAGCACACAAAGAACACCTCGCACTTAGAAAACTGGAACTGCGTGTACGTGAAAAAGCAAGCAGAGAAGCTCAAAAAGAACGCCTCGCACTTAGAGAACAAGAACTGCGCGTGCGAGAAAAAGCTCATAAAGAACGAATCGCAAGTCGAGAACTGGAACTGCGTGCGCGTGAAAAAGAACGAAAAGAACAACATGCTCATAGAGAACAAGAACTAAATGAGCACAGAGAATTTCTTGCATCTAATGATATGATGGCTCAGTCGGAATATAAGCGTGATATATCAAAAGAGTTTTCGGTTAGTTCTTCGCCGTCGCTTTCGATAACTAATGAGTTCGGTAAAATAAATATTGTTGAAGGTGCAGGCGATAAAATCATTTTCAATATAACTATAACCGGAAAAGGAAAGAATAAAGATGCCGCAAAGGATTATGCTGAGTCCGTGGATGTGAAATTTGTTCATTCCGGCAGCAGTGTAAATGCTAAGACGTCATTAGGGAAAATTAACTGCAATAATTGTGGGCGTTCTGTAGATTACGAGGTTACTGTGCCGAAGAATACAAAATATAAACTAGAAAATAAATTTGGAGATGTTACTTTGAATAATACAACTGAACCTGCGGAAATAAAGGTTGAGTTCGGCAAGTTATACGCCAACGAATTAGGGAATGCAGATGTGATTATACGACATGGCGGGTCGACAATAAACAAATGTGGTAATTTGAAGTTGAATAGCGGCTTCTCAAAGCACAAATTAGGGGTTGTAGGCTCTCTGTCGGGTAAATTTGCGCATGGCGGATTTGATGCGAAAGAAGTAGGCAGTGCGGATGTTAATGCGGAATTTTCAAATGTAAGCATAGAGCGTCTAAAGAAATCGTTCGTTGCGAATAATATAAGTCATGGTTCTCTGGATATATATAATGTAGATACTGATTTTTCCGATATAAAAGTTGACGCCAGCTTTTCGAAAGTGCAGGTTGATCTTAATAGTAGCCATAATTTCAAAGCTACATTGTACACAAGTTTTGGGAGTATCAGAGCCGAAAAATTGACCTTTTTGGAAAAAACACTTGACAAAAAAGACGCTGTTGTAGGTATTGTCGGTAACGTAAGAGACCCTTCAGCAACCGTAAATATATCAACTAAACACGGGAATATAGTACTTGACTAAAAAACTTATAATGTTGTAGATAAAAAAGAATAATATGTTTTGTTTGTTTTGATTTGTATTGTATCTTTGTAGCGCTTAATAAACAAGATTATGATTTTTATCAACATGCATCACCATCATCACCATAACAAAGGACAATAAGTTCGGTGGGCTGTCAGGTGCAATGTTGTATACGTTATAATGAGCTTGCCGTATGATTTACGGTAAGCTTT
>JGI994J12354_10000864_pt1 | contig 30926 bp, 30 predicted proteins | sample IntmicLarv3ML3BL_FD_12354 | JGI IMG/M metagenome (IMG submission 12354) | reverse complement strand
AATTGTGCATTGTGCATTGTTAATTGTGCATTGATTATTTTATTTCCAATTTATCGTTTATTTCAAATTCGTTGTTATCGGCATCATAAAACTTATACTCCAAAAAGCCGAGGCTCTGGTCGGGAATAATTTTCATACTTTGGCTGTATTTCCATTTCCAGCGCATAAGCATTGAGACAAACCCCTTTGTAATATAAGCATATACATATGGATGAACATGAAGTTTAAACTTCTTTATATTTTGTACGTTTGTAAGGTTAGTCAATTTTTCTTCGAGAGTATCCGTAAATAATATTGAAGGTTTTGAATAACCTGTGCCCAGACAGGTAGGACACTTTTCTGATGTATCAATATCGAGAACAGGGCGGACACGTTGACGTGTTATTTGCATCAAACCGAATTTGCTTAACGGCAGTATATTATGGCGGGCACGGTCACGCGACATAACATTCATCATATGTTCAAGCAATTTCTGTCTGTTTGCCGGATCTCCCATATCTATAAAATCAACAACAATAATACCGCCCATATCGCGCAACCTCAACTGGCGTGCCAGCTCATCAGCAGCAGCAATATTCACATTATAAGATGCTTCTTCAGGCTCTACTCCATTTTTGTTTGAACGATTACCGCTATTAACGTCGATGACATGCATCGCTTCGGTATGTTCTATTATAAGATATGCCCCGTTCCTGAACGTAACCGTTCGGGCAAGTGATGATTTCACCTGCTTCGTAACAGCAAAATGGTCGAAGATGGGCAATTCGCCGGTGTAATGTTTAACTATATCTTTTTGCCCGGGAGATATCAACGCAACATAATCAAGTACATTTTTATAAACATTTTCATCATTTATATAAATGTGGGCAAACGTAGGGTTAAGAACATCACGCAACAGAGCCACCACTCTCGATGTTTCTTCATAAAACAGCGAAGGCACTTTAGCTTTTGCAACTTTGGTTATATTATCATCAAAACGTTTCTGCAGCGCTTTCAGTTCATGGTCAAGCTCTGCAACTCGCTTCCCTTCAGCAGAAGTGCGAACTATAACACCGAAATTTTTACTTTTTACACTTTGAATAAGCTGCCGCAAACGCGCTCGCTCTTCGTTAGATTTTATTTTCGTGGAAACGGACACTTTGTCCGAAAACGGAATCAAAACAAGGTAACGCCCTGCGAATGACAACTCTGTCGTCAACCGTGGTCCTTTAGTAGAAATAGGCTCTTTTGCCACCTGAACTAAAATTTCTTCACCTGCATCGAGTACCTCCGCTATCTTTCCGTCCTTATTCAGTTCCGGAAGAATCTGCATCTTGGAAAATACAGCGTTCTTTTTATCACCTGATACAAGCCTCTTTATAAATTTCTTCTGGGTAGCATAATTAGCTCCAAGATCCTGATAATGAAGAAACCCCTCCTTCTTATACCCCACATCAATAAATGCGGCATTAAGACCGGGGAGTAACTTTTTCACTTTCGCTAAATAAATATCGCCAACGGCATAAGATTCGTTGCGGGCTTCTTTGTGAAACTCGACAAGAATATTATCTTCCATCACGGCGATAGAAACTTCTTTTGGCGTTACATCAACAATTATATCACTTATCACTCTATATTCATGTGTTAACACGCAAAAGAACAAACTTAAATCTAATTTCATTAAGCTTGTTCTTTTACAATTCAATTCTACCAGACTTATTTCTTCTTATGTCTGTTTTTTTTCAATCTTTTTTTACGCTTATGCGTAGACATCTTATGTCTTTTTCTTTTTTTACCGCTTGGCATAGTTCAATATATTTATGTTATCCTTATTTTTTCTTTTTAGATTTTTTCTTGCCGTTAGCAATAGACTCCATAAACACTTTTGCCGGTTTGAATGCCGGAATATTATGTTCCGGAATTGTGATAGTAGTGTTTTTAGAAATGTTACGAGCTTTTTTCTCGGCTCTTTTCTTAACGATGAAGCTTCCGAAACCTCTTAAATAAACATTTTCTCCATCTTCCAAAGAAGATTTAATAGTCTCCATACAAGAAGTAACGATGCTCAATACTTCTGATTTTTCTACGCCTGTATTTTTTGATATCAGGCTGATAAGTTCTGCTTTAGTCATGTTAATTAATTTATTAAATGAATATTATGTTTCAATTTTTGGACTGCAAATATACGACTTTTCCTTAACAGAGAAAATAAAATCACATTTTTTTTACATTAAAACGAATATTTTTTTTACTCTTATGCCAAATAATGACCAAATTAAGTTTTTTCACTATAACAAACAACCTAATTTTCAGCAAAAATAGAGATAAATTTTGAAAAACAAAAAAAAGTTTATATATTTGTACTGTATAAATCAAAAAATCTATCACTATGTCATTGAACAAGGTTATTTTAATCGGCAACGTCGGAAAAGACCCCGATGTACGTTATTTCGATAACGGGAATGCCATTGCAAACTTTCCGATGGCTACATCAGAGCGCGGATATAAGCTTGCTAACGGGACAGAAGTTCCTGAACGTACCGAATGGCACAATATTGTTGCATCACGCGAGCGTGCACAGTTTGTTGAGAAATATGTAAAAAAAGGCTCTTTAGTCTATGTTGAAGGCAAAATACGCACACGCAATTTTGACGACAGAGATGGCAACAAACGTTATATTACGGAGATTTTTGCCGATCGCGTAGAATTTTATTCTATAGGAGGCGGACGAGGAACGCAAGCAACTGATTCCGCTTCGGGCACAACAACCGAACCTGCTACCCTTTCAGCACCCGCTGATTTACCACCCGCATCTGACCCTGCTGATGACCTTCCATTTTAATAGTATTAACAAATAAATCATATTTTGGAATCTGACGATTACTTCCCAACATTGCTGCTGTATTATTCCGCCAATACATTATCGGATTTTGCAGCAGCTTTTGGCCTTGCCATTTTTTTACTATGCCTTGTTACGATTTTATCAGCCGCCGAAAAAGCCATATCCCACCTGTCACAGGAAGATATGAGCAAAATAGAAGACTCCGATTCGGCAAGAGATAAAACGATAATTTATTTGTCCGACCATACTCTTCTTCTAAATGCTTCATGCGGTATGGTTTATTTTATTATTATCATTATCGTAACAGCTTTATGTATATATGCCACAAGCGTATTGTTCACGACATCGCTCACGTTAACCGGTCTTATTGCATCATCCTGTACATTATTACTATGGGCATTTTTTTATGGCGTTGCACCCCGATTAATATCGGGCAACAAGCTTGGTTTGGTAAGAATGACTTCATCCGTATTAAAAATAATAACGAAAACGGGAACGCTGTTTATGCCGAAACCGCTTGCCAATGAAGCGCCTAATGACAAGTATGAGGAAAAAGAAATGCTTGAAGAGATCATTCATTTCTACAATAAAAAATCAAATGAGATAATGACTCCCCGTACAGATATTGTGGCTATCGACATAAAAAGCGGTATAAGTGATGTAATAAACATAATTGTGGAATCAGGTTATTCGCGAATCCCGGTATATGATGATGATGAAGACAATATCAAAGGCGTACTTTTCGCAAAAGATATCATTCCCTTTTTTAACAGCACGTCCGGCGTTGAATGGCAATCTCTTATACGAAATCCTTTTTTTGTTCCGGAAACTAAAAAAATATACGGACTGCTCGAAGAGTTGCGTTCAAGCAAGACACATATGGCCATCGTTGTAGACGAGTTCGGATGCACCTCCGGATTAGTCACTATGGAGGACATTGTCGAAGAGATTATCGGTGACATATCCGACGAATACGATGAAGATGAACACTCGTTCATGGCACTGCCCGACGGCAGTTATATTTTCGAGGGGAAAACCCAACTCAATGATTTCTTCAGAGAAACGAGAATCTCTCCATCTGATTTCAGCGAACATACAGAAGAGGCAGAGACACTGACCGGACTTATGCTTGCCATAAAAGGCACGCTACCGCGCAGGCGCGAGGTTATTGAATACAAAAATTATCGTTTCAGGATACTTGAAGCTAATGAAAGGCTCGTACTGAAAATAAAGTTCAGCCTTATATCACAAAATGATTAAGATGGTTAATAATTGGGCGATACGAAAAATTATTCCTGTTCTTACCTTTATGGTTATGCTTCTTTCCTGTACAAGGAACTATACTCCTAAGCCTAAAGGATTTATTCGCATCGAACCGCCTGTAGCACAATATGTTGTTTTCGACGAAGACCGACAGCCTTACTCTTTTTCTTTCTCGCGCCAAGCGATCATCGAGTTACCGCAGACAGACAACAATATGTACTTTCTCAATATTAATTATCCCGATTTCAATGCAATGATATATTGCAGCTATATCGCTATCACCCCGCAGGATTTAAAAACTCATACCGAAGATTGCCGAAAACTTGCGGAACGAGTGGCAAGAAATGCGAATGCGATAACCGAAAAGTACTACGAAAACAAAGAAAATAATGTGTACGGTACATTATTTATAATTAAAGGAGATGCAGCTTCACCGGCACAGTTCATGTTGACCGACAGCGTAAAACATTTTTTTCGCGGAGCATTATACTATAAATATAAAACGGATACTGATTCTATCGCACCCGTTACCGATTATATAGAAAACGACTTGGCAGAGCTTATACAAACATTTAACTGGAAAAAATAATGCCGTTACTGTTCACAAAAGAATCGCCTGTCATGGGTATCCGGGAAATAAGAGAGCCTTGGCAAGATATGCTTGGATCTTTTAAGCATAATGATTATTATTCCGAGGAGGTTAATAAAATACAATCCGACAAACGAAAACAGGAATGGCTCGCAGTTCGTTTATTATTAAAACATCTTTCCGGAGCGGATACATACATCAATTACCATGAAAACGGAGCACCCTTCCTGACGGGCAGCTCGTTACATATAAGTATCTCGCATACAAAAGGGTATGTGGCAGTCATACTAAGTGAAGATAAAAATCCGGGGATTGATATTGAATATCGCTCGGAGCGGGCATGGAAATTAAGAAAAAAATTTCTGAGTGACAATGAGTCCAAGATGTTTCTTTCACCAAACAAACTCGAACGCCCTGATATTCAAAATCGTAACGAATACGACGATATTACCAAATATATACCAAACTATTCAGATCTTGCTACCCTGTGCTGGTGTGCCAAAGAAACAGCCTTCAAAGCATTACAGCAGTCGGAAGTAGATTTCATTGAGCATTTGCATATATTGCCGTTTGTTTTTTCCGACGAAGGTTTACTGACGCTGACAGAAACAAAAACGCCATGGCAACAATCGTTTTTTATAAATTATAAAATTGCCGAAAACTACATTTTAGCATGGAAAAAATAATAATACAAGCTGATTTTGAGGGATTTACAGGCTCTCAACTAACAAACATTACGTTCACAAACGACATAATGTTACTTATTGTATTATTGATGTTACTTTCTTTTGCAGTCATTTACCGCCTTAACACCTCATTGCTCGGGAAAATGATAAGTGATATTAACGCAGGCGAGCAGAGGCAAAGTATTTTCGGAACAATAGCAAACGATAGCTCTATATTTAACGCTTTCATGATATTTCAGGCGTTATTCCTGTGCAGTTTTTTTATTTTTTCGACTATCTCCGAATATAAATTTATTACAAACACTGACCTCGGAACGACATTAAAAATAACGGGGATTCTGTTTGTAATCATATTTATTTTTTTCCTTTTCAAAAAACTTATATATGCAACATTCGGATATATTTTTACCGATCCTTCAGCAACAAAATTCTCACTCACCAATCATCAAGCGCTATTTTGTATATGGGGATTATCACTTTATTTGCCCGTATTATGGATTTTGCTTGTAGGAAAATATTTTTTATTTGCCATTATTATGGTGATTATCTGCTATTTAGCATTTAGAGCAATTCTCATTTTTAAGTTTTTACACATGTTTTTCAATAAAAAAACAGGATTATTGTTTTTAAGTTTGTACCTTTGCGCCCAAGAAATTGTACCATTGGTATTTTTATATGAGGGTTTGTTTTATATATATAATATTATCGAAAAAAATAATATATGACATTGGCTATTAAAAAAATGTTGGTATCCCAACCTCAACCTGCCTCGAGTAAATCTCCTTATTTTGACATTGCAAAAAAATATGGCGTAGAAATTGATTTCCGGCCATTTATTAAGGTAGAGCCTCTAACAGCAAAAGAGTTCAGACAACAAAGGGTATCCATTCTGGATTATAGCGCTATCATCTTTACGGCACGTACGGCAGTCGACCATTTTTTCAACTTATGCGAAGAACTGCGTGTAAGTATTCCGGAAACAATGAAATATTTCTGCGTATCCGAGACTATCGCTGTTTACTTGCAGAAGTACACTATTTACCGTAAACGCAAAGTATTTTTCGGTTCAAACGGTCAAATGGACGATTTAGTGAAGCTTGTCGGAAAGCATCCTAAGGAAAAATATCTTATTCCTGTATCGGATGTTCACAAAGATGACCTGATGACATCTCTTGACACGAAAAAGATCAATTACAAAACAGCTATCATGTATCGGACAGTCAGCAACAATTTCACAAAAGGTGAAAAGTTCGACTACGATATGCTTCTGTTTTTCAGTCCGTCAGGAATATCATCCTTATTAAAGAATTTCCCTAAATTCAAACAAAAAGACATCCGCATAGGATGTTTCGGACCCACAACAGCAAAAGCCGCCGTTGATGCAGGTCTTCGTCTTGATATCGAAGCGCCCACCCCGGAAGCTCCTTCTATGACTGCCGCCATTGAGCAATATCTGAAAAAGGAAATGGGCAGCGTCAAGAAAAATGGAAGCCGCTGAAAGGAAGTTTTTTCCTAAAAGTGAACGCCTGTCTTTAAAAAGGGATATCGATGATTTGTTCGAAAACGGACAATCATTCATATCATTTCCTTTACGAATAGTATATTTGCCGGTCACCGGAGACAATCATCCGGAGTCCGGCATTTCCGTTTTAGTCAGCGTTCCGAAAAAACGAATAAAACACGCTGTTGACCGCAATCGCATTAAACGTCTCATCCGCGAATCATTTCGGTTGAATAAAAGCGAGATTGCAGATTTTTGCAAAGAGACCGGCAAACTGCTGCATATAGGTTTAATGTACGTAAGCAATGATATATTACCGTATGCAGACATGGAGAAAGCGATGCTAAAAGCCTTAAATAGAATCTGCCGCCAAGAAAACGCAAAAAAATGAAACGTCTACTTACAAAAATACTTCTATTGCCGATATACTTTTACAAGTATTGTATCTCCCCCCTTACACCGGCAAGTTGCAGATATGTTCCGACATGTTCGGAATATGCTGTAGAGGCTTTACGAAAACATGGTCCTTTCAAAGGGCTTTTTCTCGCAGTTAAACGTATCCTGCGTTGCCATCCCTGGGGCGGCAGCGGATACGACCCGGTACCGTAAAAAAATGAAAAGTGAAAACACCGATTGAGTGAGAGCAGAAGTTAAGCTTGCTTGAACGTTTTGAGTAGCGAGAGCAGAGGATAAATTTTTATTTGAACTATGCCGAGTCACGATAAACGACTAAGTTTCTTGAATTATGCCGAACGTGAGGTGTTTGGACGAAGTCAAAATTGAAAGTTAAATTCTTAACTCTTTAGCATGGTTTATTACGACATACATACTCACCATAAAACTGCACAAGCTGATGATATTGTCGTTATCTCTTTAGATTTACGTTACCCTAATATGTTGTCGGACATATTTTTCGGCGTTGGGAATCTATCCGGGAATTCGCCACCGGAACATTCTGCTAAAAGCACTCGCATGGATCATTATTCTGTCGGGCTTCATCCGTGGTATATCGATAAAAACCTCATGCCTGAAGTGCGAAGATTAGCTGCATTGCCAACTGTTGTTGCAATAGGTGAAACAGGGCTTGATAAAAACACCGCCAAAGACCATAGCGATTTTTCTTTGCAAAAAGAGATTTTTGCGGAACATATACTGATATCCGAAGAAGTTAAAAAGCCACTAATCATACATTGCGTAAAAGCATGGGACGAATTACTGAGTATACGAAAAACCTTAAAGCCGTCAATGCCATGGATCATTCATGGTTTCAGAGGAAATGCAACGCTTGCAACGCAACTGCTGAATGCAGGGTTATATCTGTCGTTTGGCATCAACCATAACGCCGAAGCTTTAAAGGCAGCTTGGGACAAAGGTTGCCTTTTTACCGAAACAGATGATGCGGACATAGAGATTCGTGAAGTATGCACAACAATTGCATGTAAACTTGATATTTCCATAAACGAACTGCTCGATGAAATTGGAAGTCTTTTCAAAATTCTTCCTTTACCGAAAATCCCTCACGACATAAAGCGACAAAACTTTGGGCATAAGCAAAAGTAGAATATAATCGTTAATTGTGCATTTACTAAGTGGAGAGTTAAACTAACCATTAATACTTAATTCTTAATTTTTAATTGTGCATTGTCAATTGTCAATTGTCAATTGATTTTATTGTGCATTGTTAATTGTTTTCCCTATCTTTGCACCTGCAAAAAAAATAATTATACGATGAATTTTGTTGAAGAACTAAAATGGAGGGGCATGATCCATGACATTATGCCCGGTACGGAAGAACAGCTGCAGAAAGAAATGACGTCAGCGTATGTGGGGATAGACCCTACTGCTGATTCTTTGCATATTGGCCACTTGGTCAGCGTTATGATGCTCAGGCATTTTCAACGTGCGGGACACCGCCCCATAGCTCTTGTCGGTGGAGCTACCGGCATGATTGGCGACCCGTCAATGAAATCGGCGGAGCGCAATCTGCTTGACGAGGCAACCTTACGTCACAATCAGGATTGTATTAAAAGCCAGTTAGCTAAGTTTCTTGATTTTGACTCCGATGCTCCGAACGCTGCAAAGCTTGTGAATAACTACGATTGGATGAAAGATTACTCATTTCTTGATTTCATCCGTGATATAGGAAAACATATTACCGTAAATTATATGATGGCGAAAGACTCGGTAAAAAAACGCCTCAGCTCGGAATCGAACGTAGGTATGTCTTTTACGGAGTTTTCATATCAGTTAATGCAAGGATATGACTTTTTGTACCTGTATCAGAATGAAGGATGCCGCCTGCAGATGGGAGGCTCCGACCAATGGGGAAATATAACTACCGGAACAGAGCTAATACGTCGCGTGGAAGGGCCGGAAGCTGCTGATGCATTTGCCCTCGTTTGCCCTCTTATCACTAAAGCCGACGGAGGCAAATTCGGAAAGACTGAAACCGGAAATGTTTGGCTCGATCGCCGCTATACATCTCCGTATAAGTTTTATCAGTTCTGGCTGAATGTCAGTGACGACGATGCTGCCAAGTATACAAAGATTTTCACCGCTTTAAGTCAGGAAGAAATCACCGCTATCGAGAAAGAACAGGCTGAAGCTCCGCATCTGCGTGCGTTACAGAAGCGTCTTGCCAAAGAAGTTACGGTGATGGTACACTCCGAAGAAGATTATAACGCAGCGGTGGAAGCATCAAACATACTGTTCGGAAACGCGACATCGGATGCTTTGAAAAAAATAGACGAAGAAACGCTTCTATCCGTATTCGAGGGAGTGCCGCAATTTGAAATATCTCTCAACGAGATGTCAGCCGGAATAAAAGCAATAGATTTATGTACTGAAAAGGCCGCCATATTCCCGTCGAAAGGCGAGATGCGCAAACTGGTACAAAGCGGAGGCATGAGTATAAACAAAGAAAAGTTTACCGATCACGATGCAATTATTAACACGGATATGTTGCTTAACGGAAAATATCTGCTCGTTCAGCGCGGCAAAAAGAACTACTATTTACTTATCGTAAAATAAGTTTTTCACAAAAAGTGTTGCAAATTTAAGAATAAACCCGTACCTTTGCACCGCTTTTGAAAAATAGCACCGGATTGTCTCATGGTGTAATGGTAGCACAACAGGTTTTGGTTCTGTTTGTTCAAGTTCGAATCTTGATGAGACAACATTTCACCCCTGACTATTAATTAGTTAGGGGTTTTTGTTTCCGTTTTTGTGCCCGTTTTAAAGTAAAAATGATATTTTCGGGGTGTTTTACCTCAAAAATAAGGATGCCGAATTGTCCGTTTTTGTCTCTTTAAAATTCGTCACAACTAAAATGTAACTAAAATGTACAAATCGCTGTCTTTCAAAATAACGGACATTTTGGCTTTTTTGGTTATACGTTTTTGATAGACCGCCCCTATTGCATTTTGCGCCGTTCGGGGGCTGTGTGTTATGTTTTATGGTGTTTTTTTGATACAAAAACCACTATATAAGTGCCTGAAATGGGATGTAATATTGTATATTGCTTATTATCTTATACGATATTTATACAGTGCTTCAATTTACTTCCATTAAGTTCAATTTGCTATGCAATAAGTGTTTATAATTGAACTTTTTAATTCATGTTATACGATATTGATACAAAAAAATAGCCCCGAAATGAAACGAGGCTATAAAAATGTGTTCTGACTGGGGCTACTTAATTGATTTTCTTTGCCTCTTTTAATAGGCGGTTGACATTCACGGCATCATCAACATTTGGGATAAAATGTTGTAATAAATTCAACACCCAATAAACATAGCTTTGTTTCCCGTCCCATGTGTCCGAGCCAGTCGCTGTAATAACTATTTCCAATAATCCGTCCGCATAGTTTCGTAAGTCTTCGAGGCTGTCATGTTTTTCAAATACAAGTGCCCAGCGTTCGCCGTCATCTGTCTTAATTCTTTTAATCATAATTCTATCATTTAGGAATAAATAAAAAACTCGCCTTAGATGTCCTACGTTGATAGCAACGTCGCGCCCTTTCGGGTACACGCATCATAGCGAGCAGTTAATTTTCTTGCTTTCATTTTACTATCATTTAGGAGCGACAAATATATGATATTAAGTTGGATAATGCCAAACATCATGTTATTTTTTTTATACGTTTTTGATATTAGCTTTATTTTCAATTATCTTTGCACAAAAAACTATTATGAAAACGGTTGAAAGGTATATAACTTTAGCAGCTTCGTTATGCTCAATGTTTGCATTTGTGATACTACTCTTTGAAAAAACAGATAGTATAAACTTGTCTATTGAAAAGGTAATTTTTACTATATTATTTTGTCTTTATACACTATTTTTTACGACATTAGCATTATATGGTTTTCAACAAATATATATTCTTTTAAAAGAATTTAAAAACCAATTATTTAAAATTTGTCTTGCTTCATTTTTCACCTTTTTTATTGTTGCATTTTATATAGTAGCAATTGCATTTGCTTGGAAAATTTTTACAGATAGTTTCTAATAAAGAAAAGAGAACAAACCCATTTCGACATCCTACAAGGGATGCGCTGTTGTCTGCCCTCTTTATAGCCAATAGACCGATGCAAAGATACTGATTTTCTTTATTTCTCATATACAAGCAAACAAAAATCAAGTTTTTGTGTACTCCAGTTAATAGCACTATTTTTATACATGGTCTTTAATAGTTTAATAGTTTCGGCAACATTATAACCTGTATCTAAATAGGTTATGAAGCTGTTTAATTTATCTATCGTGAACGTTCTAACATCCTGCAAAACAGATACACCCATAAGCTGCCCGCCGCACTCTATTTTAAATTGTTTACCATGTTGGTACTTATGCGGGTTATGTAGTCGGATTGTTGTAAAAGCCTTGTTTGTTAGCTTATTATTCCAATTATATGAAAACTTGATACAGTCCATTGTGCTACTTTATTGCTTTATGCCAATTATATACAGTCGTTTTGCTTACCTTTAGTTTTTTGCCTATCTCCGAGTAACTAAAGCCCTGTTTGTGCATTTCAATTGCTCGTTGTTGAATTGTTTTTGGTTGCTTTAGTTGCTTACATTCGCCGTCCTTGATGTAACGTTGCACCGTTCGGGGGCTAATATCCAATAATTTGCCAATCTCTTTGTAATTCAAACCTTTCAAGTAATAGCCTGCAATTTTATCCAGTACATTTTGTTTTATTTCCATAGTCAATTATTAGTTAAATGGGGTATATACTTTGCTTTGATAATCAGTTTTTCAATGCGTTCAATGTCGGTAATAAGTTTACTTATCACGTCGGCATCACCTGTATAGTTTGACTTTTTTGTCAGTTGCTCCAGTTGTTTTGTTAGATTGTTGCGGATGCGATAGTAGTATAATGGCTGTATTTGTTTTACCCATTTACTGGCTGTATTTTCACTTACACCCACTTCTTTAGCAATCGCCTTTTGCTGATACTTTCCAGTTAGATACAATTTGATAAACTCTTTTTGTTTATCGGCGTTTTTAATTTTTTCCATAATCATTTGTTTTTGTGATTGTTAATAAATATTTTTTTGCCCCTTTACCTGTTAGTGTTGAGGGTTGAGGCTCTAACCGTTCAACACGTTTCACTTTGTCCAGCCATTCACGGGTTATACTTATTTCATTTACCCCCAGTATATCGCTGTACTCTTTACCCTCATAATCGTATATGATGCGTAACATCAAATCATTGTCTTTGTTCATTGCTCTTTTAATTTTACGTTTAATAGCTAATCTTCGGTTACTGTCTTTGTTCCTACATTGACGGGCTTCTTTTCCGTATAGTTTCTCGGAACAGAAAACACTACCTTTTTTTTGGTGTGATATATCCCGACCACAAACCACACAAAAACGGGGTTTTTCTGTCGTACTTTGATACGGCACTTTTTGCCCGTTTTCCTGTTCGGATTTTATCGCTTTATTAAGGTTGCCCGACGTTCCACTTTGGGCAACCTTTTCCAACAAACAATCAAGCGTGGAAAAAGTAGCCGTTTTGTGTGCTTGCATAGCTTCAATAATTCGTGGAAAAAGTAGCCTGTTTTCTGCTTGCAATTCGAGCAAATCAAGCCAAATTTTTGTCGCTTTTTTTATACAGTAAATGCCCCAGTCAATACATTCATATTTCTTTGATAATTCGGTATATAGTTTTCGGGCTTTCGTTCGGGAAAACTTTGTTAGATTTTCCCAATAGTTTGGGTTGCTGTATCGCATATATCGTAACTGCTTAGCCTCTGATAACTCCGAGCCTGTAAACCGATAATCAAAAAATATAATATCATTCATCTTGCTTAATAAGAGTTCCAACAATCGTAATAATTTAACTTTGTCGGTTAGGTCTGCCAGTGTACTGATACCATACGGCTGTAATAACCTTTGCCGCTTTGCCTTGACTTCCACACGCAGAATATGTTCGTTGTTTTTGCATTGTTTGCCTTTATCGTACAACTTCAATGTATAATCTGCATAATCGCAATACTTTCCAATACGGCGTTTATTAGTCATATACTTAGCTGCATATAGTGTACTAAAGGGTTGCCCTTTGTGGCTCACTGCACTTTTTATTATTACTTCGGGTGAATAGTCCAAAGGTATGTTTACACCAATTTCCATTCCTTGTATAGATGTTTGGTTGAGGTCGATATGATAGACGGCTTGAAGTTCATGTAATACGGTTTGAAGTTCCGAAAAAGTAAAACTGTCCCAGTTGATGCCGCCGCCGTTTTTGTATTTGTGCAAGCTGCCAGCAATAGCGCAAAAGTTGCTTTGTCCTGACACTTTCGGGCTAATGGAAAAAGTCAGCCCGTTATATTCGGCTGTTTTCCGTTGGTTTAATATTTCGCCTGTATTAGTGGAAACAAGCGAGCCAAATACTAACAACGGGTTATCATTCCATGAAACGGCACACCTATTCGGACAGACGACTTTTACACCGTCAATCATAAGAAGTTACGTTTTATCAAGTAAAAGACTTAATGCACTTTCCAAATTATCATAGACGACAACCGCCGCACGTGCATAAGAGTAGCAGCCAATAAGACCCAACGTCAAAGCATTTTGAGCATTTATAACGTACAAACAAGCCCCTAACGCTTCATTTGTAGGCTCTATTTGTTGCCGCTTTGGATAGTTTTCCAGTTCATTGATAAGGGAATTGAATAGGGATGCCTTTTCATGCGCATTTGTCAGATATGGGAAATCTGATAGTAAATCAAAACACTCTTTGATTATTTCGGAATGGGTGTTGGTTGCCATGCTTAACCCCCTTTCCGAACTAAAGCGGTTTCAACTTCTTTAGGCTTATAATATACACGCTTTCCGATTTTATAAGCTGATAGTAACCCTTTCCGTGTCCAGTCGTTCACGGTTACAAGGGATATATTAAAGAGTTTTGCAACTTCCCGCCGAGAGATATACTCTTTTATCGGTTGCGGGGGCTGGTTATTGACTTGTGCTACCTGTTTAATAGCACTTTCTAAACTGTCGAGGCGTGCCAATAGTGTATCAGCTTCAAGACCCTCAATTTGTAAAATACTTTTTTGAACCATAAATTGAAAAATTAAAAATTTATGGTTCAAAGAAATAATGTTAGATTGCCGCAAAAAGGGTACTACCCTTTTACTACCCTATACTTTTTTTTACTCTTTATTTTCTACCCATTCAGTAAAGGCATTGATTAACTTTGATAAAAACAGCGTTTCACTTCCTATATTTCTGCCTTTTATCTTTTGCAATGTTCTGTCAAATTCGGCTTTGGATATATCTATATTGAAATGATTTGCCAATACTTCAACGGCTTGTGTTTCTGTTTCATACTCCAATACATTACTACAAAGCAGGGCTTTAACAAGTTCGGTAAATTGTGTTTTTGATAGTGTTTTAATTGGTTTAGGTAATCGAATTTTTGCAAAATTGGGATTTTCATTTTTATGTAGTTCATTATCCAAATTTTGAGCAAAACGCAGAAAACCCATATATCGAGCCACTTTATAAAAGTCTTGAATAACACGTCCTGAAATAACATCATTGTGTATTGGTTTAAATTCTTTAATATCTTCTGATAATAAATTATTAAGGTAGTCATTTATAACATTGTGTTTTGGTAATGGGCTTATATCCAAAATAAAATCTAAATGTTGTTGCCGCCATTTTATTTCATGCTTGATAGTGTTTAATATTATTTCCTTTTCTCTATCAGTTGGGGGCTTCCAGTATGTTACATGATTAATTCTGTTTATCCAAGTGTTATATCTTTCTTTTGCCGATTCTTTCAATTTGTCTTTTTGGTTTTCAGTAAGATTATTATCATTTTCTATTCGTTGAATATCTTCATTATAATCTTCTTTTTGTTTATTTAATTCTGCCTCTTTATTGCTAAATTTAGGGTTTAAATAACGGTTTAGATATTTTTCTGTATCTATATCCTGTATATGTATCTCTTTCATTTTATTTTGATTTAAATGGTGTTTAATCGGTGTTTAATTATTTAACTATCTGTAAGTGTTCGCCTTTTGAAGCCCAGTGTAAACTAAGTAGTTCGGCGTGTTGTTCGGGGGTTGCTTTGATGTAGTTCATAAATGCCGCCTCTGTCTTATGTCCTGTTATTTGCATAATAGATAAAGTAGGAAAGCCGCCCAAAAATAAGTTTGTAGCAAACGAACGGCGAGCGGTATGACTACTTATCAACTCCCATTTTTCAAAGCGGGTTGAGGTACGAACGCCGCCCCGTGTAATGGTCTTATGTTCATAGGTGTTTATTTCAGCCATACGGCAAACCTCTTTGATATAGTCGTTAAACTTCTGATTGGATATGATAGTAGGTAACTGATTATTATACTTTTTCCATATCTCCAGTACGACAGGACGTAAAGGAATAACAACCCGTTTTCCCGTCTTTTGTTGCTCTATCTCAATGCGGTTTGCTTTTATATTATCATTGCTTATTCGGGTGAAATCCGAAAAACGTAACCCAGTCCATGCACCAACAAGAAACAAATCCCGAACACGGTCAAGGCGTTCATTTGTACCAAAGTCATAGTCATATAGCTTTTTTAATTCGCTTTCAGTCAAATAAACGCTGTCGCTTTCTTCTGTTGTTACAACAAAACACCCGCTCAAAAACTCCTTATTGAGTTCCAAACCTTTGTTTTTTGCCTCATTTAGAACGATTTTAAGTGTTTTAACCTCACGCCCTATTGTGTTCACAGACAGCTTGTAAGATTGCAGGAAAGCGGTGTATTTGTTGTAAAAATCCAATCCTATATCCTTAAAGTCATAAGTCTGTTTTGTCTTTTCTTCAAACGCTTCTAAATACTTTAAAGTGCGTTTATACCCGAATTGTGTTTTATCTCCAACAATCTTTCCAGTTTTCTTATTTACCCGCCGATTTGCTTTTTCTATAAAATCCATTAGAAAGCCTTTTAAGGTGTTTGTATTGTTCTTTGGCGGGTTGATATGGTTATCTAAAAAAGTCCTCAAATTTTCCTTTGTGATGCCAAATCCAGCCGCCTTTTGTTCGGTAATATATTTTTCTGTCACTGTTTCCAGTTCGTTGAGGCGGTTGTTTATTATATCCTTTGTGATGCACTCGGTTACATCCCTAACCCTGCATTTGTTTTTGTTCCAGTATGCAGGGTTTATTTTTAGGTTTGTAGAGTATGCAAGTTTATCATTACGCCCAAACCGATATATCAAATATATGATTTGAGGTGTTGAGCCTGAAAGCGTGCGAGGTCGAAATAATACGTTTGCCATATCTGTATAATTTAGTGTATAAATATAAGGACAGGCAAAGATAAGTAATATTAATTAAGTTTCCGCAAATGTTTCCGTTTTTTTCTTATTTATTCTTATTTATCTTTTCTTACTTTATTTTTCAAACAGCCACAAACACCACAAAACGCCGATTTTATGGGCATTTTAGATAAAAACAAATACGCATACAAAAACGGGGTTGTAATCTTGATGAGACAACTGATTGTAAGCCCAAATATTTGAATATTCAAATATTTGGGCTTATTTCTTAAATTACTCGATAACTACCATTTCAAAATCAGTAATAGCATCGATTTTCACCTCTATCTTTCCATTTGCCGATTTAAGGGGAGTTTCGCTGCCTGAGACTGTTTTGCGGGCGGTTTTTGGTGAAAGCCCCATATTGTCGATAGTTACGGTATACGGACCTGTAGGATAGAATTCATCAACATAGCCGGAGCGATTTGCTCCGCTCAGATTGACTAAGTGAAGAATGATACGATCGTCTTGACGGTATAGTTTGCAATCAATATATCCGGGACCTTTCAGGGATAGGGGAAGTGTTCCGTTGGCAGCCCATCGTACGGCATTTGTCAATAAGACTCCGTGATCGGGTAAGTTGGCACGTCCGTAACAACGGTCGATATCTCCTGCGAAATAGACTGCCCGACCGCCGCCGGGTAATGTGCCGGCATACAAAGGATAAGTACCAGGCTCTTCCCCGGGTATCCAACTGAATTCGGGAGGATAGATAGGAAAAGGAGGAATAAAGGATGCTAACGGTTTAAGGTTACCTGTCGATTCAACCACATGCAATCCGCCGCCGAATGGCAGGACGGTTGTGTTTTCAAAGCTTTCAAGTATCTCGTGACGTTTTTCAGGCAGTCGGAAATACGAGTGGGCGGCATAATTCTCCCAACTGGAGCTTGTATTACCGAAAACACCTTTCTTTTCCCCTGTCAGTTTTAGGCCGAGCAAATCCCACAGTTTTATGTTGCCGGAGGGTAAACCGTCCGCATCAAGCGTACCGGTAATACCGGAAACAACAATATTTCCTCCCTTATTCACGAAATTGCATACAGCATCAATTTCTTCGTTCGACAAGACAGCTATATCAGGCAAAATCAGCGTTTTAAGTCGGTCGGAGTACTTATTTATATCTTGTGCGCTGATTGGAAGAAATGGTATGCGATAGCGTGATAAAGCCTGAGTAATGCCCTTCCATGGAAGCCCTACCCTTTCTCTGTTTTGGTCTCTTCCGTAAAAAATGGTGTTTTGCTGATTCCAGATCACACCGACATTAGCCATGTCAGTACGGTTATACAGGTAATCTTCGTTATCTGCATGCCATTGGAAAACCGGTACAGGCGTCTCAAACTGGCGGCTATCGTTCTGTCCTCCTCCGACATGATGAAACCAGGGTGAGATACCTCCTGCCATGCCGGAGATCATCCAAAGACGCGTTTCTTCCTTAGGATTCGAAGCAAGGCGGAAAGTACGGCCTCCGCGCACATAGTTTGCCATGCTCTCAGGCACGATCACCTGCTCGTCGGAAGAGGCAAGGCGTAATAATGTTCCGTTGACGGCATTTTGCTCGAATCCCATTCCTTCACGTGACTGATGGTCGCTGAATATAAATTTTGAGCGTGAGAGCAGTGATTTGAGGTCGGCAAAATTATCGGAAGTAGGATCACCGTGAAGCATACCAAACCAAAGGCAATCATCTCCGCCGGCTTTCATTGTCACTTCGTTGAATAAATCCCAATTGGCTATCCTACATTCATATCCCCATCGCACCCATTCGCGGTAAACGGGATCATCCCACGAAACGGTTTCGGGCAACGAGAGCCCTTTTGCAGCGAGAAATTTCTCCTTACAATTGTCGCAGTAACATATCGTATTGCGGTCGAGTCCTTTCCAGCTATTGTCCGTGAAACCGGCAGGTTTGTATTTTTTTATTATCTCTTCGAGTACCCGCGGGATAAATTCTTTATAATAATCACTGTTGATACAGGAGAAATAACGTCCGTTAGAGGTGATCGGTTCTCCGTTCTTTTTACGGCAGAACCAGTCGGGATGCGCATTGAAAAACTCATCCGTCGCCCTATTAATATCCATACGGGCAATGACAACAAGCCCTTCTTCGTGAGCAGCATCACTTACTTTTTTATAAAAATCCTGTTCGCCGAGATACTTCGCACGGTACTGCAAACCGTAATCACTGGGATAATAAGCTACGATTCCTCCGCAATTGATAATAACGCCCTGTGTTTTAGTGCGCTTCCATTGAGCGCGCCAGAAATCCAGATCAGCCTTTACGGGGTCATCCTCCGTAAAGTTTGTTTGCGCCCATCGATAAGTAGTTTGATACCAAGGAAGACCGTCTTTATTTATTCCCTTCGCTTTTGTTGTTTTTGCATTGTCTTGTTCGTTACACGCCGACATACAAAAAATGAGTGTAGTAATCACCAATATACATGAATACATTCGTCTCATAATATTTATTTTTATGGTTTTTCAAATAACGCTAACAATTATAACAATAGAGTTACAAAGTTAATTGAAATTTCAAAAAATACAATAAAAAAAACAAAAGATAAAGTGATATTTTTTCTTTTTCTTTTCATTAAAAATTTATCCGGAGCACTTGTTTCTTATCAAATATTTATATATTTTTGCACTGCAAAAAAGCATATCACTTTCCTGATATATAAAACCAACGATTATTTGTAATTAAATTTATAACCCATAATAACATGTCAAAAGTAGAAGATGCATTGAAATCGGCAAAAGAGACGAAAGCATTGTGGATAGGAACAAATGTTCTTTCGACTATTGCCGATTTATTCCGTGAGCAATTTCCCGGAAAAAATGCTGTTATAATAGCGGATAATAACACTTATGAGGTTGCGGGGCGCCATGTCGAAAAATTTATTTCGGATGCCGGAATAGTACAGGAAAAACCTTTTATTTTTACAAATCCCGACCTGCATGCGGAATACAAATATATTGACGAGTTGACAAGTTTTTTGAGAACTACGGATGCGATACCTGTCGCTGTCGGCTCGGGAACGATCAACGACCTCACCAAATTATCGTCGCACCTTACCGACAGGCGGTATATTTGTGTAGCAACGGCTGCGTCAATGGATGGATATACTTCTTTCGGGGCTTCGATAACCGCCGACGGAGCGAAGCAAACATTCAATTGCCCTGCACCGCAGGCATGCCTTGCCGATATTGAGATAATACGTAAAGCACCGCGGGAGATGACTGCCGCAGGTTATGCCGACCTCTTTGCTAAAGTTGTAGCGGGCGCAGACTGGATATTAGCCGACGCATTAGATATAGAACCTATACACAAGGAAGCATGGAATATTGTACAAGGCGGTCTTCACGACGCGCTTTCCGACCCTGCCGGTGTTAAGAACGGTAATCCGGAGGCGATCAGAAAGCTGTTAGAAGGCTTGATGTTAGGCGGTTTTGCAATGCAATGTTCGCAGACGAGCCGTCCGGCATCGGGAGCGGAGCATTACTTCAGTCATTTGTGGGATATGACGCACCATACCCACAAAGGCGAGCTTGTATCACACGGATTTCAGGTTAGTTTGGGAACTGTTGCCATAACAGCTTTTTATGAACAGTTATTAAAAACACCGATTGAAAATCTTTGTATAGAAGATGTATGTAACGAGTGGCCTACGCTTGAAATGACGGAACAAAAGATATTGAAAATGTTTAAAGGCACAGGTTTCACGGAAAGATGCCTTTTGGAAACAAGAGCGAAATATATAAGCAGAATACAGGTTTTCGGACAACTACAGCTATTTAAAGAAAAATGGCCCGAAACAAAATATAAATTGGAGAACCAACTGTTGCCTTTGGAAGATTTAAAAATGAAGCTGCATGCTGTCGGCGCTCCTGTCGAACCTGAAGAAATAAGTATTACACGAAAAACACTTCGCAAGACTTTTATAAAATCGCAATATCTTAGAAACCGGTTTACTATCATTGACCTCTCTGTCCGTACAGACCTGATGAATACATGGTTACGAAGCATGTTCGGCAAATACGGGGTATGGAAAAACTTAAAATGACATCAAAAGAACAAAACACATACGACGAAACGTCGAAATTCGCAAAATTAAAGTTGATTAAACATATCGCTTTAGATATGGATGGTACAATATACAACGGTGATATATTATTTCCTTTTACCGTCGACTTCCTTAGTGACATGAAAAAAGCCGGAATAAGATATTCGTTCCTTACAAACAACTCTTCAAAAAGCAGGCTTGACTACCTGCATCATCTCGAAAAGATGGGTATTCCCGCTTCCGAAGATGAAATTTATACTTCAGGACAAGCGACAATAGATTATTTACGGTTTAACAAGCCCGAAATAAGTCGCCTGTTTATATTAGGAACTCCAAGCCTTATAAAAGAATTTGAAGATGCAGGCTATACCTCGACCAAGGATGACCCGACGGATAAGCCCGACGCAGTCATAGTCGCTTTCGACACGTCTTTGAATTACTCAAGGCTATGTCGTGCGGCTTGGTGGATCCATGAAGGTTTAACATATATAGCGACAAATCCCGACAAGGTATGCCCCACCAATCTACCGACCGTCTTGGTCGACTGCGGTTCTATTTGTGCCGGACTTGAAAAAGCGACAGGACGACAGCCTGACATCGTAACAGGCAAGCCCGACCCGCGCATGCTTGACGGTATCATTCACCGCTATAACCTCAAACCTGAAGAAATAGCCATGGTCGGAGACAGGATATATACAGATGTCATGACGGCAAAAAACGCCAAAGCCTTGGGCGTCCTCGTCTTTAGCGGTGAAACAAAAGAAGAAGACCTTGCCCGAAGCGAGACTAAGCCGGATATTGCCGTCAAAGACTTATCCGAGCTTGGGCGTATGATAATTAACTGTTTATGACCTGCGGTACATATATAGTGATAAAAATACTACGTATGCCATACAAACTGCCAGTACCAGGAATCCTACCGAAAAGGTATATATATCAATCAATATACCCATTATCGGAGGGATAATAGCGCCTCCGCAGACGCTCATGATCATAAGTCCCGACACTTCATTTGCACGTTCGGGCATGTATCTCAATCCTATGGAGAAAATAAGTGAGAACAATGCGCAACTGAACATACCGACCCAGAAAATTACGATCAGGCTTGTATAGTGAGACGGCATGAAGAATAGTAAAATAAAAGTTATCAACGACAGGAAGGCGCAACAAACAAACATTATTTTGCTCGGTAACCAGTTGAGTATAATAACACTAAAGAAACGGCCAATCATAAGTGCGGCAAAATAAATGCTAATGGCTATTCCGGCTTCTTCAATAGTTGTGTTAAAATTCATTCTCAAATAATTTACAATATTTGTATTCATACCGACGTCGAAACCTACCATAGAAAAAGTACCAAGGACAAGCAAAAGTATTTTTTTATCCTTCAACAGTTTCAAAGCACCTGATACCGAAGCCCTTTCTTTTGTTTCCGTCTCCTGTATTTTTGTGGAATGTAACCAAAATAATGAGATTACACAGATGGCAAGATATATCCAGTAAATATACGTCCAACTGCCAAATTTAATTGCACAGAATGTCGCAATAATAGGGCCTAATGTTCCGGCGATAGCTTTTACTAACTGCGACAGGGTAAGGTTTCGCGACAGTTTTTTTTCAACGGAGACTTCCTGCATCAATGGACTGGCAGATACTTGTACGATCGTATTACCTATTCCCAAAAATATAAATGAGCATAACATTCCGTAGTATGAATACCATACTAACGGAAATATCATCCCGACACCGGTAAGGATAATCCCCAGATTCACAGTATTTTTCTTTCCTTTCTTATCCTGAAAAACACCGATTGGGATAGATAATAACGCAAACCAAACGAAAATCATCAAGGTCAGCACCTGAGTCAGTGTGTCGCTCAATTCAAATTCTATTTTGATATATCCGGTTGCTATACCGACAATATCGACAAATCCCATTACATAAAATGCAAATAGTACGGGAAGGACTTTTTTTATTGATACGTTTTTATTCATAATTGATTGTTAATAAGCCCCTCCCTAACCCTCCCCCATAGGGAGGGAGCGAGGAACCCAGGTTAAGTTACTATTTTAAAATCTCTAATTTGTTCATACTTTTCATCCCTAACAGGAAAGTGTGGACTCTCTTTCTTCCCCCCCTTGGGAGGATTGAGGGGGGCTTTTGCATACTTTCCGTAAAACATATTGTTCTCCTTTTTCCTTTAGTTCTTGTTGGAAGTCTACATCCGACGGGTACATTTGTCCGTTAACGCCGGTGGCTTTGAAATGAAGGGCAGCTTTTAATACTTCTTCAATCGTATCGCATGGCAAGTTATGTTTTTTAGCGATTGTCAGCGGGGTGATGATTCTGTCGTCCGGAGACAGTTTCCTGTACAAATCGCATCCCACGCGAAAAATTGTGTCGCCCAAATATCTGTTCGAAAAGCGGCATATCAGGTCATCTATATGCTCATTCAGATGTTGATCGGTGAAAACGCCGGGATATTCATGCCGAAGCGCCTCTGCGCTTTGGAGCATTGCAGATTTAACGAACACTTTTATTTCCTCATCTTCAAGCGCTTCCCACAAATAAACAAGGTCGGGATATTTTTTATGACCAAGATATGCTGTCGCTGCATGCCCGAAGTTATGGATAAACAGTTTTCTGTCTACCCAGGCTTTCATATTCTCTTTGGCTTCCATCCCTATTATCGGAGGAATAGGATTTCTGAAAGCTTCTTTATTAACGATCAGAGTATTATACGCTTCAGCAGATACCGAGAGTATATCGTTGTCCCGGTTGTTAACAATTAACGGAACCATTTTTCCGATGCTCGTTTCGATAAGTCCGACACGTTGGTCCAACGGGTAATCCGCAGGTAAGACATTTAACAATTCATTGCGAAGAAACTCATCGGCATTACGCATATTTTCGGCAAGGATAATATCGAGCATTCGTCCTGGATATTTTTTCTCACGCTTTAACAATGCATTAGACAAGGTAGGAACGATATGTTTAAGTCCATTCTTTCCAATAGATACGGCAAGGATATCGGCCGTAACAATCTCGAAAGTAACCGCCTTGACCTCGTTAGCAAGCACTCCACGTACATTTTCGACAATGATCGTTTCAGGGTTAGTATCGCAGATAAAAACTTTATATGAACACTTTTCGTTTAATGCGTTTATTATCTGTGTATCAATATCTATGAACACAACTTCGTATCCCGAACGGCTGAATAGTTGCCCGATAAATGAACGCCCTATCTTTCCCGCTCCAAACAGAACTAATTTTTTCGTATCCGAAGAGAGCATATATTATTTTCCGTATTCGTTACATAAGCAAAAGCGTGCCGGTTCATCTTCACTGATTTGGGGATAACGTCCAAGCTCTTCGAAAAAGCGATTATCATTACTATCATCATTAACAGTCGACACTTCTCCGATAAGTGCGGGACCGCCTTCCGCCCAGAAGCTATGGTAAATATACGGTTCGAAGCAAACGCTTTCGCCCGGTTTCAGGCGCAATATATCACCTGCGCTAAATGTTCTTACAACACCGTCTATTAACATCTTAAATTCATTGTCTGTCTTTTCTTCTGTTTGTTCATCGGCTTTCCACAGTTGCAGGCAAAGGTCTCCCCCACCCCTGTTTATAATATCTTCCATCTTCTTCCAATGAAAATGCATCGGAGTGATCTGGTTTTCTTTGGCTATCATTATTTTCTCGCAATACGTTTTATAAGGAACACGAGCAGGATAGCCGTTTCGAACGGTGAACAATGTTAATCCCTCCTCTTCAAACTTCTCTTTTCCGAAATCAGTAATATCCCAGCCTAATTGAGCGATACGTATTTCATCATATTCATCTCCTTTTGTTTTCCATTCCTCCGGCGTAAGGTACGCCCACGGCGGAAGCTTGAATGACAGTTGTTTAAAAAAATCGATTGCAAAGTCAATATGACCGTTTATTTCACTTCGTTTCATTGTAAATAAATTTAAGTTGTTATTAATAGTTTGATTCTATATATCGTTGTAATTCAGTAAAGGGTACTGCTCCACCGGTGCTGTTTTCGCTTAGCAGGTTAAAGCGGGCATTAGCATTCGCTATCTTCAATATCTCCTCAAGCGGCAATCCTTCATGTATTGCGTATAGAGCGCCTGCGCAGAACGCATCTCCGGCGCCTACCGTACTTTTAATTTCCGTTTGCGACACCTTGAAAGCCGGGACAAACATCTGTTGTCTGTCCTTACTCATTGCGTAGCCTCCTTCAGGAAAATGTATCACAACCAACTCGTTCACACCCTGATCGAACATATACCCTGCTACATCCGGCAGGTTTTCCCGACATAAAGCACCGCCTTTACGAAGCTCAATATCAGCGCAAGCGCCTGCCTCTATCTCGTTGCAAATAATATAATCGACATACTTAAGACTCGGAGTAACGATACTGCGAAAGCGTTCGCCCTGCTCCGATACAACATCTATCGAAGTAGCATACCCCTTCGATTTCAACATGCTCAACACTCTTGCCGCAACAGTACCATACTGTTCGTCGGACAAATCGAGCTTATCCAAAAGCAGTAGATAGCCGAGATGGAATATTTTCGCGTTCGATTCCATCTTCTCTAAATCGGGATAATCCAGCAATGCGTTTGCCCCTCGATAATGAAAAAACGTCCGTGCTCCGGTCTTGATCACAGACATAACATCCGTGAATGATGTCGTAACATTATCACGTACAGACATATACCTGTCGTCAATATTATATTTCTTTATCTCGTTCAAGATATAATTACCATCGCCATCGTTGCCTACGATACCTCCCGCCCACAACGGAATGTCTGTTTGCATGCGTGCCAAATCGATTAGTACATTATGCGAACAACCTCCCAAAGCCCGCTCTGCGATAGACATGATATTTGCCAGATTACCTTGCTCCGGCCATGTATCAATCATCTTTATATGGTCTATCACCCAATTTCCTGCCGAAATAATTCCTTTTCTTTCCATACTTATTTAATTGTGCATTGTCAATTGTATTTTTACTTTTCACTTTTCACTTTTGACTATGTCCAAACACCTCACGCTCGGCATAATCTAAGTAAGCTTAGCTTCTGCTCTCACTTAATCGGTGTTTTCATTTTTCATTCATTTTCAATCTTCAATTGAAAATGTAGGTGGCGCGTCTTCCTCTTTGCTGCTCCAAGTCAGATTCGGCTTTTCGCCCATCTGCAGTTCAAGCAGACCTCCTTTTGCCAGATCTTGGTGTGTAAACCAACATTTTGACAGATCTTTTCCGTTAAGGTTTGCACTTTGAATATATTTATTCTTGCCCGAGCTTTCGGGAGCCTTGATTACGAACTGTTTTCCGTTAGGTAAGTCAATACTCACCTTAGTAAACACAGGGCTTCCAATATTATAAACAGGAGTGCCGGCGGTTACGGGGAAAAAGCCCATCATCGAAAAGACGACGAACGAAGACATCCCGCCGCCATCCTCATCGCCGGGAATACCGAAAAGATTGTCGGTGAACCATGTATCGAGCAGCATACGAATACGTTTCTGCGTTTTCCAAGGCGCTCCGACATAGTTGTAAATATAAGGGATATGAAAGGCTGGTTCGTTACCCATAACAAATTGACCTACAAGGCCTGAGGCATCAGGTTGTGTCAGCCAGAACCGAAATTTCGGAAGACCAAGGTCTTCGCGGTAAAGCTGGTCAAGCTTTTCTTCCGCCTTTTTCTTTCCTCCCATAAGCTCGAATAACCCATGGAAATCGTGCTTTGCAGACCAGTTGAATATATAAGCGTTATTCTCCGTAAAATATTCCCTGCCTGCAAAACGCGGATCGTACGGTTCAATCCATTTTCCGTCCTTATCTTTCGGCCACATGAATCCTTTATCCACACGGAACACATTCTTATAATAAAGCGACCTTTTCAGAAACAGCTCCTTATCACTTGTATTTCCGCTATAACCGGCCATCTGCGCAATACACCAATCACTATAACTATTATCAATAGTAACAGAAACGCATTGTCTTTTTTCCCAGTTGGGTTCCACTTCCTTCACTGTCTCCACTTCTCCGGGGTATAATCCGGGGATATAACCATTCACGTTATAAAATGAGTCCAACGAAGTAGCAGGTCCGTTATTCCACGGAAGAAGCGTTGCTTCGAGCGAACCTTTCCTCATTCCCTCATAAGCCTTTTTGAAGTCAAAATCACGCAGCCCTTTAGCCCAAGCATCGGTCATCCATATCGCAGCGTTATTTCCCGTCATTGCAGGCCAGTCACCGAACACAACAGCAAAAGACGGCATCCAACCGCTTTGGTCGTACATTGTAATATATGAACGTATGCGCTCCTGCGCTTTTTCCGGGTCGATAATCATAAACAGCGGTTCCAGAGCGATATAAGTATCCCAAAGCCAGTTATCTACATAAAACGGTTTATCCGATTTATGCACTTTGTTATCATATGCACTGTAATATTGTCCGTATTCATTTATATCGACCATACGCTCATAGCAGCGGTACAGCGATGTATAAAAAACCCGTTTTTGTGCTGTCGTTCCCCCTTCGACATTAATCACGGACATTGCCTTATCCCACACATCGTACGCGTTTTGTTTCACCCTGTCGAAATCCCATTCAGGTATCTCATTATAAAGATTCTGCTTCGCCTGCTCAATGCTTATATAAGATATCCCGTATTTAAACCGCACCGTTTCGATGCTTTTTCCCATCTTCAACAGCATCTGCTTTTGGTCATTTCCCTTATATACGACATTCTCAATATCGCAATCCGTTTCGGCATACAGAAATGCTTTCATGCCATGAAAATGATCCGTACCTGTTATAACTTTCTTATCGACATGCAGCTCCCCTTCGCGGTTATGTATGCCGAGGCGAAAATAATTGTCGCCCTTTTCCGCAAACGTTACCCGAAAAATACCGCTTCGCTCCGCTGCGGAAAACTCAACTATATCATTTTTCACTTCCGACGCGGCCTGATAATAATAAGGCGTTATCTGTTCCGTCTCAATGATAAAAGATTTTTCCCATAAATCGGTGTTTCCGGTCACGGGAAGAAACCTAAACACATAAGAAATCCTGTGCGACGTCACATTAAGAGGGAAATAGCGTATCCTGTCTTCAAGCTGGTCTTTCTTCATCGGATACGACCGCAGCATACAATTTGGCAGCTGAACGGTAGGGCGTGTAGGCTCAAGGATAAGGCCGACGCTTCCTATCGTAGGGTCGACATACGACAAGTTTGACTGCGCAAAAGCCGTCATTGCAAAAACCAGAAGCAGAGAAATAAAGTGTTGTTTCATAGACTTAATTTAATTGAAAGTTGAAAATTGAAAATGTTTTTTTAATTGTTTATTGTATTTTTAATTGTCAATTGTGCATTGTCAACTGTCAATTAACGAAGTTTTCTTCGTTCAAAATTCACACGCCAAAGTTATCACCTCATGAGCTTTAACTTTCAGTTTCAGCGTATTGCCATCAATCGAAGGTTCGGAAACTCCGGAGAGTTTCTGTTCGAGAATATCCATTCTTTCTGCGCGTTTCAGGTTTTCGGGAAGGCGAAGTGAAATTTCTGATTCTTTTCCTGCCGTTTCACATAAACGTATGATTAAGTTATTACCGTCTTCAGCTTTTTTTATTCCGGTAAGAACTACATCCGGCGAAGATATTTCATATAACGATGATTCCTCGGGAAATAATTCTTCGGGCTTAAACGAAAGAGATGCAGGTTCCGAAGCATAGACAGGGTTATTAAATAGATCGCCCTCTTGCCATACACCGTTTTTCCAATCGCCGGTATGCGGGAACAAAGCGTAATCTATCATTATCCTGCCAAGATTAGGATAATAATCCGGCTCAGCCGAAGAGCGCAGCAGCGTCAATCGTAGAGTATCGTTAGTCAGTGAATGACCATATTTTGTCTTGTTCAACAAAGCTATTCCATTTTCACCGTCAGTCACATCCACCCATCGCTGTGCGGGCACCTCCTGTCCGTTAACCGGCCTGTCAATAACTGCAAAAGGAACATGATTGCTGAAGCGGGCGTTCGATATGTTCAACGGGAAATTTGCACGCAACATCGGAGAGTCTTTCGTCGTCGAGCCTGCCTCTAACCAATGAACTTCGAGGTTATAGTCAATCCTCGGATATGATTTATAAATGTAGCATCTCTCGATTATATGAGAGTTACCCCACGACCGGCGGCTTTCAATACATGCACGCACAGGACCTTCCTCAACGATTTTGTAACTGTCCGTCTTCATCTGTTCGACCGCATTTATTTTACTTATCGACCATGCTTTCATCGAACCTTTTTTATCTTCCATAAAGACATTCAGAGTGTTAAGCTCTCCGTTTGCATACTCTTTTCCGGTTTTTCTGTCTACAAGGCTAACGATACGTCCGCTTTCCGAATCAATCTTTATCTTGAAATAATCTGTCTCGAAAACACCGTCTTTATGTGAGATCCCCTCTGCCTTTTTACCCGGGTCTGATACGTCCACGTAAAAAGACTTATATCCGCCGGCAGGCATTTCATCAACGACAAACAACACTTTCATCCTGTATCCCGGAGGAAAAAGCTTGCCGCCTGTCACTTGCGCCGGATAGACTTTTCCTTTACTGTCTTTTACGGTAACGGTAGGGAAATTGCCCTGTCCGCGGTCTACCGGCGTCACTTTATAGTAATCGTAGTAATTCATCCAATGCGACAACTCGGCCGAAAACGGTTTGTCGTAAGAGAAAACTTCCGCCTCCACTAAAACTTTACCTTTATAAGGTTGAAAATTGAATGCCACAATAGGCTGACCGGCACCTTTTTTCAATTTTATATGGTCAGCAATATTCCTGAAAGCATTTTCTCTCGTCTCTACGGCTGCCCGTTCAACCTGATTGTACGTAGACATAGCGTCTTTGTTTGCTTCAAAAATTGAAGAGCCGGGTATAATATCGTGAAACTGATTGAACGTGAGCTTTTCCCATGCTCCATACAATTCGGAAACGGGATATTTATTGAAATAAAGATGATTGAGACTGTTCAGCACTTCGCTCTCGAACAAACGCGCTTCACCGTTTCTGTTTCCCTCTTTTATGCCCGAAACAGACGTATAACATCCTTCAAAAACAAATTGCATCTCACCTTTATGATAAGGGTATTTTTCAACATTATCATAAGCCTTTTTGAAAAAATCCTCTGCGGAAGAATAGTTGATAGACGGGAATTTATCTATCTTCTGCATCTTACGTTCCGTCTCTATGTCCAAGCGTGTAGGACCGCCGCCATGGTCGCCTACACCCAGAACATGAAACAAGTTATCCTGCTTAGGTATCAGTTTCTCGAAATCGTTGCATATCGTTGGGCTGAGATGAGTCACATACGACGGATTTGCGTATGCCAGCACTTTCGAGCCGTCAACGCCTTCCCATAAAAAGCATCCCTGATAAGGAGCGCATCTGTTCAAATAAAAACTGTTTATGCCGGCTTGGTTCAGCAGTTGAGGCAGTTGCCCTGCATGACCGAAATTATCGGGAAGCCATCCTACTTTTGCCTGTTTCCCGAACCGTGATTGAAAATAACGCTGTCCCATCAAAAATGAGCGTACTATTGCCTCACCCGAAGATAAGTTTGTGTCCCCTTCGCTCGACTCACCGCCAATCAACTCAAAGCGTCCGTCCTTCACAAAGCCTTTTATCTCTTCAAAAATTCTCGGATCCGATTTTTCTATCTCTTTGTAGATTGCCACCTGACTCTGCGAAAAGCGATACTGCGGAAACTCTTTCAGAAAAGCTACTGCTTGTCGCAGGTTATCCTGAATCATTTTTACCGACTCATTATGCCCCCACAGCCAATAAAGGTCCTGATGGGCATGGCTTATTAAGTATATGTTTTTGTCGGAATAATCCTTTTTGTCCTTACTTATTTCATCAATCAACGTTTTCAGCGCTTCCGATTTTTGTGAAACATTTCCGGAAAGCATCTGTGATATGGTTTTTTTCGATAATTCCGTATACGGGTTATCTATGGTTGTATATTTCTTGTTTATCAGCTCCCTCACCGGGTGACCTTCATATTTTATACAGTTATATATTGCTATCGTCGCCTCAAGCTTTTCTCCCAACGAAGCTAAGTCCGGTTCGTTCATTGCGCCTTTGGCTATCGCAAGCAGTTGCATTTCCTCGGG
>JGI994J12354_10000863_pt1 | contig 30927 bp, 26 predicted proteins | sample IntmicLarv3ML3BL_FD_12354 | JGI IMG/M metagenome (IMG submission 12354) | reverse complement strand
AAGGCTGATTACAATAGCATAGCAAAACAATTTGAAATTGATCCAGTTACGGCGGTTCTTATCCGTAACAGGGATATTATAGACGATGCAAATATTAACAAATATTTGCATGGGGATTTGCGCCATTTGCATAATCCACAGCAGATGAAAGATATCAAAAAGGCGATATCTTTGATTGAATTAGCAATCAAAAAGGGAGAGAAAGTACGAGTTATCGGAGATTACGATATTGATGGAATCATGGCGACTTATATCTTACACCAAGGACTTAAAGAAGTAGGAGCCAATGTGGATGCGGTAATTCCGCATCGCATTACCGATGGTTACGGACTAAGCGTTGACTTGATTGAAGCAGCGGTGGCTGAGGGGGTTGATACAATTATAACCTGTGACAATGGTATTGCCGCCAAAGAGCAAATAGAAGTGGCAAAGAAGGCAGGGCTTACGGTCATTGTAACTGACCATCATGAAGTCCCTTACGAAGAGATAGCGGGGAAGAAACGGCAGATTTTACCATCAGCGGACGCAATTATTGACCCAAAGCAAGAGGAGTGTGAATACCCCTTCAAAGAACTTTGTGGGGCAGCGGTAGCATACAAGTTGATTATTGAGTTGTATCACTTTTTCGGGCTACCACAAGATGAACACGAAAAGTTTCTTGAATATGTGGCTATGGCGACTATTTGTGATGTGATGGAATTGGTTGACGAGAATCGTATCTTAGTCAAAGAGGGCTTGAAGAGACTGCAAAGCACACCTAATATAGGACTACAAGAATTGATTAAGGTAAATGCTTTAGAAGGCGAAATTTTAGTTTATCACATTGGTTTTGTTTTAGGGCCATGTCTAAATGCCAGCGGACGGTTAGATGCGGCAATGAGAGCCTTGGAATTACTTGAGACGACAGATATATCCGAAGCGACGAGGATTGCAGGAGATTTGAAAAGTCTCAACGACAGCCGTAAAGAGATGACTATTAAAGGCGTTGATGAAGCTATTGAGGTGGTAGAGGGCAGCGCACTTAAAGATGACAAGGTGCTGGTGGTTTATTTACCAAATTGTCATGAAAGTTTAGCGGGAATTATCGCGGGACGTTTACGCGAGAGATATTATCGACCGACGATTGTTTTGACCAATGGAGAAAATGGAATCAAAGGTTCGGGTCGCTCAATAGAAGAGTATTCGATGTACGATGAATTAGTGAAATGTCAAGAGTTCTTTAGCAAATTCGGCGGACATCCAATGGCAGCGGGAATGTCACTAAATAGCGAAGCGGATATTGTGCGATTTAGAAAGAGAATCAATGAGTTGTGTGCGTTGGAAAAAGAAGACTTGATGGAAAAGGTGGTCGTTGATGTGGCTATGCCGTTGTCCTACATTAAACCAGAATTAATTACAGAATTTGAAATGTTGCAGCCATTTGGCAAGGGAAATAGCAAACCAGTTTTCGCTAGAAAAAGTGTCACAATACAAAGTTATCGGGTGTTGGGGAAGAACAATAATGTTGTTAAGATGAAAGTAATAGATTCTGATGGCTTTGCTATGGATGCTATATACTTTGGAGAAAATAAAGAATTATTGCAAAAATTGGAAGAACAAGAGTCTCTAGCAGTTACCTATTATCCAACGATCAACAGTTACATGGGAAGAGAAACTATGCAAATAGTGATTTCGCACTATAAATAGGGGAGTATTGCAAGGTCTTTGTGGCGATAAGCTAATTGATTAACGTTAAGAAAAATGATATACTAAAATGTACGAGTTGCAGGGAAAGTTTGCGCCTAAGAGGTGCTAAAGATGGAGGAACAACGAGTGAAAAAATTGGAAGAATACGTTAGAAGCATACCAGATTTTCCGGAAGAGGGAATTATCTTTAGAGATATCACCAGTATTTTACAAGATGCTGATGGATTGAAGTTGGCAGTTGATAAAATGCAAGCATGTATTGAGGGCGTTGATTTTGATGTGGTAGTGGGAGCTGAGTCTAGAGGATTCATCTTCGGTGTGCCAATCGCATACAACCTTCACAAACCGTTTGTTCCAATTCGGAAAAAGGGAAAATTACCCTGTGAAACAGTTTCTCAAGAATATGATTTGGAGTATGGAAGTGCAGTAATCGAGATGCACAAAGACTCAATCAAACCATGGCAAAAGGTGGTTCTTATTGATGACTTGATTGCAACTGGCGGAACGATTGAAGCGAGTATTAAACTGATTGAAGCACTAGGCGGTGAAGTGGTTAAGATAGTATTCTTGTTAGAATTAAAAGGTTTAAAGGGAAGAGACTTGCTAAAAGGATATGATGTAGAGGCAGTTTTGAGTTACGAAGGAAAATAAACCTAGAAAATTTAGTAAATAGAAATTCCTTGAAAAAAGGAGAGACGTATATGGATGATAAGATTAAGCAAGCCAAAGATGTTGAAAAAAGCGTAAAGTCCATGGAAGATTTTACTAGCCCTTCAAAATTGTACGAAGAGCTTATTTCGTCTGTGCTAAAATATCATCCGTCAGATAGTGTCAACAAAATAGAAGAAGCATATAATATTGCTCTAAAGGCTCACGAGGGGCAAGCTAGAAAGTCAGGAGAGCCGTATATTATTCATCCTCTTTGTGTGGCAATTATTTTGGCAGATTTGGAGATGGACAAAGAGACTATCATTGCGGGAATCCTTCATGATGTAATTGAAGATACAGTGATGGAGATGGAGGAATTAGAGGAGCGATTCGGCGCTGAAGTTGCGTTGCTAGTTGATGGCGTAACTAAGTTGGGGCAGCTTAACTATTCGACAGATAAGCTAGATGTACAAGCAGAGAACTTGCGCAAGATGTTTCTGGCGATGGCCAAAGATATTCGTGTAATCATCATCAAGCTGGCTGACCGTTTGCATAATATGCGAACACTCAAATACATGTCAGAAGACCAGCAAATGGAAAAAGCCAAAGAGACGATGGATATCTATGCACCGATAGCACAACGGCTCGGTATCTCTAAGGTAAAGACAGAACTTGATGATTTATCATTAAAATATTTACACCCAGAAGTGTATTATGAATTAGTTGAAAAGATTGCTGTTAAAAAGAGTGAACGCGAGAAGTATGTGCAGGAAATTGTTGACGAAGTCAAACGGCATATTACCGATGCGAACATAGAGGCTCAAGTTGACGGGCGAGTAAAACATTTCTTTAGTATTTACAAAAAGATGATCAACCAAGACAAATCAATGGACCAAATCTATGACTTGTTTGCCGTGCGAATCTTGGTGGATAGCGTCAAAGACTGTTATGCAGCACTGGGGATTATTCATGAGATGTATACGCCAATTCCAGGGCGTTTCAAAGATTATATTGCGATGCCAAAGCCAAACATGTATCAGTCACTTCATACAACGCTGATTGGTCCGACGGGGCAACCGTTTGAGATGCAAATCAGAACGTTTGAGATGCACAAGACGGCTGAATACGGAATCGCAGCACATTGGAAATACAAAGAAGCAGGCGATGGTAAACTAACGGCGAGCCAAAGAGAAGAAGAGAAGCTAAGTTGGCTTCGTGAAGTGTTAGAGTGGCAAAAAGACATGTCCGATAACAAGGAATTCATGAATCTCCTAAAGAGTGATTTTGACTTATTTACGGATAGTGTTTATTGCTTTAGCCCAGCAGGTGATGTTAAGACCTTGCCAAGGGGTTCGACCCCAATAGACTTTGCTTACAGCATTCATAGCGCTGTTGGCAATAAAATGGTTGGTGCCAGAGTTAATGATAGGCTAGTACCGTTTGATTATGTGATTCACAATGGTGATAGAATCAAAATTTTGACGTCTCAAAATTCTCAAGGGCCTAGCCGCGATTGGCTTAAAATTGTTAGAAGTACTCAAGCTAAAAACAAAATCAACCAATGGTTTAAGCAAGAGTTAAAAGAAGACAATATTCTTAAAGGCAAAGAAATGCTTGCCCATTATGCTAAGGAAAAAGGCGAGAATATTGGGGAGGTTAGTAAACCTAAATATCAAGAATCAGTGATGCGAAAGTATGGCTTCCACGATTGGGATGCAGTATTGGCAGCGCTTGGTCATGGCGGATTAAAAGAAGGCCAAGTATTAAACAAACTAATCGAAGCGCATACAAAGAATACTAAGAGTGAGATTACGGACGACAAGGTACTAGAAGAAACCGTAGAAAATAAAGAAAAGATAAATCTAGTGAAGGCGTCTGGCGGTATCACAGTTAAGGGTGCCAACGACGTGTCAGTTCGCTTTGCCAAATGCTGTAGTCCGATTCCAGGCGACGAAATAGTTGGCTTCGTGACACGTGGACGAGGAGTGACTATTCACCGAACCGATTGTGTCAATATTATCAACATGAATGAAGATGACCGCGTTCGTCTTATTGAAGCAGAGTGGCAAGATGTCAAAATAGTTAATCAATTATTTACCGCGGAGATTAACTTATATGCTCATAATCGGACAGGATTATTAGTGGATGTATCTAAGATGTTTACTGAAGAAAATATAGACATTACAGGGATTAACGTGCGAATGAGCAAGCAAGGAAGAGCGACTATCACGATAACTTTTGATACTCATGGTGGCGACGAACTGAATCGGATGGTTGGCAAGTTGAGACAGATAGAAAGTGTTATCGATATCGAAAGGACAACAGGATAATTATGAAGAACATTACAATTAAAAATATAATGGTTGGAATGGTATATACAAACTGCATGTTGGTGATTAATCAAGAAAGCAAAGAAGCTTTCATTGTAGACCCAGGCGATGGAGCGACCAAGAAGGTCGTTGAAGCAGTAAAAGAGTGTGAGTGTAAGCCAGTGGCTATTTTACTTACACATGGTCATTTCGATCATATCATGTCTGTTGACGATATTCGTGACATGTATAAAATACCAGTGTATTTGTACGAAGAAGAAAAAGCACTTATGGAAGATGCTAAGATGAATCACTCAGCAAAATACGGACTTGCGTATGCGACAAAAGCTGATGAGTTTGTAGTAGATGGACAACAATTAAATGTGGCGGGTATTGACATTGAAGTCATCCATACGCCAGGACATACTAGTGGTTCTTGTTGCTATTATTTGCCAAAAGAAGAGGTGTTACTTAGCGGTGACACATTGTTTTACGGAACAGTAGGGAGAGCCGATTTTGAGACCTCTGATGAAAGTGATTTGCGAAAAAGCGTTAAGAAGCTACTAAGTGAACTTCCTGATGAAGTGCAAGTTTGCCCAGGGCATGGTAAGTATACGACAGTTGAATTTGAAAAGAGGTACAATCCCTTTGCGTAACATCGGCATTGAGTTTAACAAAAAAGACTTTGAATATGACGTATATTCCCTAGTTAAGGCATTTTATCCGTTTGAGGAAATTGAGACATATTATCAAGGGGATGAAAGGGATAGCGAATTTGAAGTATTTTTTTGGTTAGACTATGAAGATGATAAGATAACGCTTAGAATTGAAAAAGATAGCAAAAAAGTATTCGATGAAACTATCTTTTTGAATTATTACTTGAATCGAAAAGACACCAAAAACCAAATGAAAAGATTGTTATATCGAGCACTTGTGGATGTTACTAAGAAGAAGTTACCATGGGGGACTTTGACGGGGATTCGCCCGACGAAGATTCCGACACAGCTCTTAGAAAGTAATATGAGCAACCCTCAAATTGCTAATTATATGCGCGAGACATATTATTGCAGTGATAGGAAGGTGTCGCTGGCAGTCGCAATAGCTAACCAAGAGGCGAGATTGCTTAGTGAATTCGATTACAAAAGTGGCTATAGTCTTTATATTGGAATTCCTTTTTGTCCGAGTATTTGCCTGTATTGTTCGTTCGGTTCACATCCCATCAAACAATACGAAGATAGGGTGGAGGCGTACTTAAAGGCGCTATTTAAGGAGATAGAATTTGTTGGTGAAGCTTTTGCTGACAAAAGACTAGATACGATATATATTGGTGGAGGGACACCAACGACATTAAGTGCAAAGCAGATGGAGAGATTATTGCAACATGTTTGCGATTGTGTTGACATCAAAGACGTAAGGGAGTTCACTGTTGAAGCTGGGCGACCAGATAGTATTACAAAAGATAAGCTAGAAGTCATCGCCAAATTCCCAGTGACAAGGATTTCTATTAATCCACAGACGATGAACCAAGAGACATTAGATGTCATTGGGCGAAAGCATACGGTTGCTGCAATCGAAGAGGCATTTGCCTTGGCGCGTCAAAGCGGATTTACTAACATCAACATGGATTTAATAGTTGGGCTGCCAGGTGAGGGAGAAGCAGAAGTAGCCAATACTCTAAGACAGATTAAAGGACTTAATCCAGATAGTGTAACGGTTCATTCATTGTCGCTAAAGCGGACTGCACGACTGACGCTATTTAAAGATGAATTTTGCGATACTACATTTGCAAACAACCAGCGGATTATGGACATGGCAGCAGATGCGACGCTTGATATGCAGATGCGGCCGTATTACCTATACCGCCAAAAAAATATCGCTGGTAACTTTGAAAATGTTGGTTACAGCAAACCTGATAAAATGGGAATATATAACATCTTGATTATAGAGGAAAAGCAGACTATCATGGCAGTTGGTGCAGGCGCAGCAACAAAGTTAGTTTTTGTAGAAGGCAAAAGAGTCGAGCGAGTAGAAAGTGTCAAAGACGTAGATGCTTATATAGCGCGAGTTGATGAGATGATAGAGCGCAAAAGAATAGGAATTGAAAAATGGCTGAAACAAAAGACATAAAAGAACAATCATATATTAACAAACAACATTTATTGACATTTACCCTAGATGACCAGGTGAAGCATGCCACGCTGGTTAGTAACCTTTGCTATAGTGTGGGCAAAGAGTTAGAACTTGAAGAGGATATTTGTCGAGAATTGTTTGATGCGGGGCAAGTTCATGATATTGGCAAAAAGGATTTGGCAACTTTTATATATGAAGAAAACAATCCGCTAGTAGTTGAGGAGATGAAATACGTGCGAATGCATCCTCAGCTAGGATATGAAATATTGAAAGAGCGTGGCTATTCAAAGTTCATATTGGAATCGATAAGGCATCATCATGAGAATATGGATGGTAGTGGATATCCTGATAATTTGAGTGGCGAGGAAATACCCTACGGTGCGCGTGTTGTCCGAGTTTGCGATGTCTTTGGAGCACTTATTGCTGATAGGCCGTACCGAAAAGCATTTAGCGAAACAGCAGCGATAGAATTAATGATTGATGAGATTAAAAACTTTGATTTAAAGATATTCTTAGCATTGCAAAGAGTGGTGCATGAAGAAAAGTATAAGAATGTAGTATTTTCAAAATAGAGGGAGAGAAAAATGGCACTTACAAAGAAACCAGTCACTGGCATGAAAGATATATTACCAAAAGAAGTCCAGCTTCGCGATTATGTAATTGCGTTGATTAATCAGACTTATAGCAAGTTTGGCTTTTCAAGAATTGAAACTCCTTGTGTTGAGCGAATAGAGAATCTATTGAGTAAACAAGGTGGTGACAACGAAAAATTAATCTTTAAAATTCTCAAAAGAGGAGAAAAGTTAAAACTTGACCAGGCGAAGAATGAAGATGATTTGGTAGATGGCGGATTGCGTTATGATTTGACAGTTCCGTTGGCACGTTTTTATTCCAATAACGCCAGTGAATTGCCAAATGTATTTAAGGCCTTGCAGATAGCTAATGTGTGGCGAGCAGACAGACCACAAAGGGGTCGTTATCGCCAATTTATGCAGTGTGATATTGATATCTTAGGAGAGGCAACTAACATAGCAGAAATGGAATTGCTGTTAGCGAGTGTGACGTTGCTGGGCAAACTAGAATTTAAGAATTTTACCATTAGAATCAATGACCGCAAGATACTAAAGGCAATGGCAGCTTATAGCGGCTTTGCCGAAGAAGATTTTGACAAGGTGTTTATTATTCTTGATAAGATGGATAAGATTGGTCTTTCGGGAGTCGAAAAAGAACTTATCGAAGAAGACTTTGCAAAAGACAAGGTTGATACATACTTAGGACTCTTTAAGGAGATAACCAGAGACGTAGCGGGTGTGAAGTATTGCCGCGAAAAGCTTGGTGATGTACTTGAAGAAGGTGTAAGTGAGAGCTTAGAAAAGATTATAACTCGCGTTAGTGCGATAAAAGCGGCAGAGTTTAAGATTGTTTTTGATCCGACCTTGGTAAGAGGAATGTCATATTATACAGGAACGATTTTTGAAATAGCAATGGATGAATTTGGTGGTTCCGTTGGTGGTGGTGGTCGTTATGATGATATGATTGGGAAGTTCACCGGCAACGATACGCCAGCATGTGGATTTTCAATAGGGTTTGAAAGAATCATCTTATTGTTAATGGAGCGTGGTTACGAAGTTCCTGACAAGCGAGAAAAGATAGCATTTTTGATTGAAAAGAATATGCCAGAGGATCAACTTATAGAGGTTTTAGAAGAATCGGCACAAAAGAGAGAGAGCGGTGCGATAGTAAATATCGTAGTGATGAAGAAGAACAGAAAGTTCCAAAAAGAACAATTAACAGATGAAGGATATGAAATCAAAGAGTTCTTTATTAAATAAGAGGGTTATGGCAAAGGAGAGAATATGACAGAATCAATGCAAGGGTTAAAGAGAACCCATAGATGTGCAGAAGTTAGTAAAGTGGATATAGGCAAGAAAGTTACATTGATGGGTTGGGTCCAAAAACAACGTAACAAGGGTGGATTGATCTTCGTAGATGTGCGCGATCGTTCAGGGATTATGCAGTTGATTTTTGAAAATAATAGTATTGATGAAGCGGGATTTGAAAAGGCAGGAAGACTTAGAAGCGAGTTTGTCATTGCCATTACAGGAGAAGTGGAGAAGCGCTCAGGTGCGGTCAATGAGAATTTGCCAACGGGGGAAATAGAAGTACGAGTGGATTCTTTGCGAATTCTCTCAGAGTCTGAGACGCCACCATTTCCGATCGAAGAAGCAAGCAAGACGAAAGAAGAACTTCGTTTAAAATATCGCTATCTGGATCTTAGAAGAGCTGATATTCAACGCAATTTGATGTTGCGTTCACATGTCATGACGCTTACGAGACAGTTTTTGGCAAATGAAGGATTCTTAGAAATCGAGACACCGATTCTTAACAAGAGTACACCTGAGGGGGCAAGAGATTACCTTGTGCCAAGCCGTGTGCATCCAGGTAATTTCTATGCGTTGCCACAGTCACCACAGCTATTTAAACAGTTGTTGATGTGTTCGGGATATGACCGTTATATGCAGATTGCAAAATGTTTCCGAGATGAAGATTTGCGAGCTGACCGGCAACCAGAATTCACGCAAATCGACCTTGAGATGTCATTCGTTGATGTTGACGACGTAATCGATATAAATGAAAAGCTTTTAGCTAGTTTATTTAAAGAAGTACTAGATGTTGAAGTTGCTTTGCCGATTAGAAGAATGACATGGCATGAAGCGATGAATCGTTATGGTTCAGACAAACCAGACCTACGTTTTGGGATGGAACTTGTTGATGTAACAGAAGTGGTTCGTAATTGCGAATTTGTAGTCTTTAAAGGGGCAGTTGAAAACGGCGGTAGTGTTCGCGGAATCAATGCTGTTGGGCAAGGGGCTATGCCACGTAAGAAAATAGACAAGCTAGTGGACTTTGCCAAGGATTACGGCGCTCGTGGATTAGCTTATGTAGCGATAGGCGAAGATGGTACATTCAAATCTTCGTTTAGCAAGTTCATGACGGAAGCAGAGATGGACGCACTTGTGGCAGCGATGAACGGGAAACCAGGGGACTTGTTGTTGTTTACTGCTGATAAAAATAAAGTGGTCTGGGATGTTTTAGGAGCGTTGCGTGTAGAATTAGCAAAACAAATGGAATTGCTCGATAAAAATGAATATAATTTCGTTTGGATAACGGAGTTCCCACTATTGGAATGGAATGAAGAACAAGAGCGTTTTACAGCGATGCATCATCCGTTCACCATGCCAATGGATGAGGATATGGAATTAATAGACACTGACCCAGGAGCAGTAAGAGCAAAGGCCTACGATATCGTACTAAATGGTAACGAACTTGGCGGAGGTAGTGTTAGAATTCATCAAGAGGATATTCAAGAGAGAATGTTTGAAATACTAGGATTTTCTAAAGAAGCAGCACGTGAACAATTTGGATTTTTACTAGATGCGTTCACATATGGAGTGCCGCCGCATGCTGGTCTGGCGATTGGTCTTGATAGATTAATTATGCTGATGGTTCAGATAGACAGCATCCGTGACGTAATAGCATTTCCTAAGATTAAGGATGCGTCATGCTTGATGTCAGATGCCCCTAACAAGGTTGACGAAAAGCAGCTGGAAGAGTTGGAGCTGGTGATTAAAGCGACAGAAGAATAGAAGAGTCAAATAATAAACGGGGTTGCAATCGCAACTCCGTTTTTCTATACTAATCAATATTTTATTTAGGAAGCATTCCCTAAGGCACCTTGGATATCACCTAGGATGGCTTGGACTAAAGCCTCATCCATATTGAGCTCCCAAATGGTACCATCATTGGTTAGATGCAAAGTTATCTCGGTAGTAGTAGAGGCGGTGTTTTGGTTGATGCAATCAAGTAGAACTTGATTGGCCTTGGTCATACGACCACCGATGCCATCTTCTAACGATTGAGAAGTAGCAGTGTATGTTGCCATCTGTTCGGTGAAATTATTGATAATACTATTGGCATCATAGCTAGTAATGTCAGCAGTTACAGTTGCCGTATCACCGTTACTGGTTGAATTTTTGATTTGGTAGCTAAAGCATTTTAATATTTGCTCAGTTAAGGCTTGTGAAAATTCACGCTTGTATTCATCATCAGCCGATGATAGAGAATCCAATGCTAAAAATTGACTCATTTGTTCTTTGTCGAACTCTTTGATTGTGCCTAAGTAAATTATAGCAATCTCTTCAGGTGTAAATAAATTTGGGTCTGAAACTGCACTGACAAAGCCACCAGTTAAGGCATCCTCCAAATTCTGCTGAGGGGCGATTTGCCATTCGTCTTCGTTTTCGACCAAGTTAATCGTACAAGTCGATTCTTTCGTAGGATATTCATTTTCCGAAAGCAAGGTATATAGTGAGTGATAATAGTCATTGGATGAATATGTAACACTGCTAGGTGAAGCTAGCCCTTGAATTTGCTTGATTATTGATTGAGAAACAAAATCTTTGGCCAATAGGTTAGCATCGATAGTAGTCAAGTCAACATCGACGGTAGCTTGTCCGTCTTTGGCGGAAGAACCAGTGATTTTGTAAGTGAAATCCTTGAAGAATAAAGCAAATGTCTGAGCTAACTCTTCGTCGGTTTTCTCGTTTTTCTCGGTGGAAGCGAAAAGCTCACCAAGCATTACTTTTTGTTCGGGTGTTTGTTCTTCGCCGACTACTAAAGAATCAAATTCTCTGGCAACGACTTCCCGAGGAGCAGGTGTCTTTGATGAACAACCAACTAAAAGGAATACAATCGTCAAACAATAAGTAATCAATGATTTGAAATTCATGGGGTTACTCCTTAATCGTTTTTTCTTGTTCCGCTTTAAGGTCGCGGAAGCAATGCTCAAGAATATCTTTTCTGGTAATAATACCAATAAATTTATGTTTATCATCAACTACCGGAACAAAATTTTGCCCCATCGCCGTCAAGAACAGGTCTTCCATTTTGCAGTTGATATCGACAGGATTATTATGCCAACGTCGTGCTACTTGTTTAATCGGAAAGTCCTCTGCTTCTTGAAGGTTTAGTGAGTATTTGTCTTTCAAAACGCGCAAAATATCACCTTCAGTGATAGTCCCAATATAGGCGCCTTCTTTGCTCAAAAGCGGTATAGCAGTATATTTGTGATGTTCCATTTTCTCTATTGTTTGACGGAGCGTGTAGTCGTCGTAAATGAATTCGACAGCATCCTTGGGGGTCAAAAAGAATAAAATATTCATGTAATTTAGTCCTCCGTAATCTTATCCTTAAAACATTATACCAAATTTCGCTTAAATTGTAAAAAAAGGCGATAAATTTCATTTGGTTTATGATATAATTCTCGTATAACTATTATTTAGGGAGGAAGAATGATGACATCAAAAAAGGCAAGTTATGCAAATACAGCAAATACAATAATTAAAAAATTAGCCCCAAGAGGAATCAACGGGTTTTATTGCGAAGACAGTGAAAGTGCTAAGAAGATGGTTATGGAGATGATGCCAGAAGGAAGCTCAGTTACGTGGGGTGGTTCTGAAACAGTTTATCGGATGGGAATTCTTGATGCTGTTAAGAATGGCAATTATACAGCAGTAGATAGATACGCAAAGGCTGACACACCGGAGGAAATTAAAGCGTTAAAGGCAAGTATATATACGGCGGATTACTATTTGATGAGTAGTAATGCGATTACTGTCGATGGAGAACTTATCAATATAGATGGCAATGGCAATCGCGTTGCCTGCTTAATCAATGGACCGGATAAAGTTATAATGGTAATAGGGATGAACAAAGTGGTTAGAACGGTCGAGGATGGTATTAACAGAGTGCACACTATTGCGGCACCACCTAATGGGACTAGAATTGGCTCTGGAACACCTTGCGAAGTGACGGGAGTTTGTTCAGAGTGTAAAGGCTCTAAATCGATGTGTTGCCATACGGTTATTACACGTTCGTCAAGGCATGAAGGAAGAATCAACGTAATATTAGTGGGAGAGGAACTGGGATATTAAAACTGGTGAAAATGATGAAAAAGATAGTTGACTTAATTACAGAAGAAATTACAAAAGCATTTGAAACGGCAAAGATAGACGCGAAATATGCCAAAGTAACGGTATCAAATCGACCAGATTTGTGTGAATATCAATGCAATGGTGCAATGGCAGCAGCAAAAGAATATAAAAAGGCGTCAGCGATGATTGCTGATGAAGTAGTTAAAGCTCTTGGCAAGAATGAGATGTTTGAGACGATAGAGGTGGTAAACCCAGGATTTATTAACCTCAAGCTGAGCAAGGATTTCTTGGCGAAATACTTACACGGTATGAAGGCGGATGAACATCTGTCAGTGGAACATGCGGCAAACCCTAAGACGATTATCGTTGACTACGGCGGACCAAATGTTGCCAAGCCACTTCATGTGGGGCATTTGCGTTCAGCTATTATTGGTGAAAGCATCAAAAGGCTGGGGCGATTCTTAGGCCATAATATGATTGGAGATATCCATTTGGGAGACTGGGGGCTACAGATGGGGTTGATTATCACTGAACTAAAAGAACGTCAACCTAACCTAGTCTATTTTAGTGACGAAAAAGTAGCGGCATACCCAAGCGAAGCGCCATTTACGATTAACGAATTAGAAGAGATATATCCATGCGCAAGTGCCAAGTCAAAGGAAGATGAGGCATACAAAGAAAAGGCCATGGAAGCAACGAAGATGTTGCAACAAGGACATCCAGGATATACTGCGCTATGGGAACAGATTATGAGTGTGTCAAAAGCAGACCTAGAAAAGAATTACGAGAAGTTAAATGTCGAATTTGACTTATGGAAAGGTGAAGCAGACGCACAAGAATATATTCCTAAGATGGTCGAATACCTTAAAGATAGTGGTTATGCACATCTTGACCAAGGAGCACTAGTAGTCGATGTCAAAGAAGAAAGTGATACTAAAGAAGTGCCACCATGTATGATTCTAAAGTCAGATGGCGCATCGCTTTATAACACCACTGATTTGGCAACGATTGTTGAGCGAATGAAGCTGTTTAAGCCAGACGAGATGATATATGTGGTTGATAAACGTCAAGGACTTTATTTTGAGCAAGTATTTCGTTGCGCAAGAAAGACTAAGCTAGTCGATGAGACAACGGGCTTATTTTTCTTAGGCTTTGGCACGATGAATGGCAAGGATGGAAAGCCATTTAAAACTAGAGATGGTGGAGTTATGCGCCTAGAGCATTTGCTAGATGATATTACTGGTGAGATGTATGCTAAGATTACTGAGAATCGCAATATAAAAGAAGAAGATGCCAAGAAAACAGCGGAAATGGTCGGATTGGCAGCGGTTAAATACGGCGATTTGTCTAATCAAGCGTCGAAGGATTATGTTTTTGACATTGAGCGTTTTACATCGTTTGAAGGCAATACAGGTCCTTACATTTTATACACGATTGTACGAATCAAATCAATTCTAAGCAAATATAAGGAAGAACATAAAGCGGTAAATACAGTTATATTGCCAGCGGCAAGCGATAGTGAAAAGGCTTTGATGTTGGCGGCGACTAGATTCAACTTTGTTGTGGAGGAAGCGTTTGCTGAAAAAGCGCCCCACAAGTTGTGTTCTTATGTTTATGATTTATCGAATGCTTTCAACCATTTTTATCATGAGACGAAGATTTTGTCAGAAGAGGATGAAGGGCGAAGAGCGTCGTGGATTAAATTATTAGAGTTAGTCAAAGATATTTTAGAGACAGCGATTGATTTGCTGGGATTTGCGGCACCAGAACGTATGTGATATAATATATAGTTGAAATTTATGTTTCTATATGAGTGGCCTTTATCAGAGAAAAAGAGGTTAAGATGTCAGAAGTAATTCTATTTGATTTTGACGGGACAATTACTGATTCGGGTGAGGGTATTACAAAATGTGTTCAGTATGCATTGAGCCATTTTGGTATCAACGAGCCAGATCTTAAAAAGTTAGAATGCTTTATTGGTCCGCCACTAAAAGAACAATTAATAAAATACGGCAACCTTTCAGTAAAACAAGCAGAAACAGCACAAGCGTTGTTTCGCGAACGCTACAATAAAGAAGGTATCCACGAAAACAAGGTGTATGATGGAATTGAGTCGGTATTAGGTCTTTTAAAGGCTCGTGGCAAGACATTGGGAATTGCGTCATCTAAGCCAACAGTTCATATCAATCAGATACTTGAGCAGTGTAAACTGACACAATACTTTGATGTGGTGGTAGGTGCTGAGTTAGACGACTCAAAAGCAGACAAAGCAGAAGTGATTGAGCGAGCATTGGAACTTTTAGGGATGCAAGATAATCGTGCAGCCGTGGTAATGGTTGGCGACCGTTTCTATGATGTTGTTGGTGCCCTAAAATGCGGGATACAGTGTATCGGGGTGGCATATGGCTATGGTGGCATCTACGAATTGGAGACAGCAGGGGCAATATATATTGCGCAGACGGTTGAAGATTTAAAGGTTTTGGCAGGCAATTCACGAGCTGAGGCCAGTAGAAGAAATCAAAACGCCAAAGATAGCGGACAGCGAAAAGTAACGCAGATAGGTTTTTTGGGCAAGATTTGGCAGATATTTTACCCGTTAGGAATTTACTTTTTTCTAGTGGTGCTAGCCACGATTGTGGCATCGTTAGTGCTTATGACTTTAAGCGGGAAAATGTACGGCTATGATATTGAATCAATCTTGACCGTGGAGAAAGAGTACGCACTATTTATCATGGGGGCAGTGGCGATTCTGGCATTGCCAGTATTCATTAAGATATATCAAAAGGACCAAACCTTACGAGCACGGGGACGATTGGTGCGAGTTAGAGGGAGACAAAAAGGGATATCGGTAGGAAGCTATTTGGCGGCGATTTTGTTGATGGTATCGGCGAGCCAAATATTTGCGATGATGGTCGAAGAGGGAAAACCTTTGACAAATCAAACGATAACTGTTACTATTATAGTCGTGGGTGTACTAATACCGCTGATTGAAGAGATTGTTTTTAGAGGAGTAATATTCAAAAGACTCCAAGAGTATACAGGTACGGTAGTGGCGATTTTCCTATCGGGCTTGTTATACGGTATTTATCATGAAAGCATTACCCAGTGCATCTATGCAGTAATCATAGGATGGTTGCTAGCATTTGTATTCAGTCAAGCAGATAATATCTTAGTGCCTATCGCAGGGCATATGGCGGCGAATTTACTGAGAATATTCGGGAGAGACTTTACCAAGAGTATCGTGGCCGATAACGTAGTGAAGTATATAGTGTTAAGTGTTTTGATAGTAATGGCAGTTCTGTCATTAATATATATTGGAAATAGTAGACGTAAACTACAGGGAGAGTAAAATAAAATGAGTATTAAAAAGACAGTTATTGCAATAACATTAGTTATGACAATGACATTACCACAAGTCGTCTGGGCAGCAGAAGAACAAGGCGATGGGGAAATTGTGGCAACGCAAGCAATACTAGCAGAAGAAACACCGGAAGTACTACCAAGCGAAACGCCAGAGGTGTTACCAAGTGAGACACCACAGCCAGAAGAGACGCCGGATGTAATGGTAGAGGCAGAAGAGACACCAGAGCCGGAAGTAACACAGGTTCCTGAGCAAGAAGCAGCGCAAAACGTGGCTCCGGGAAGGTGGGAAGGCTCTAAGTATTTTCTTTTGAGGACTAATAGCTTTGCTAGAAATGGCTGGCAGGAAATTAGCGGGAATTGGTACTACTTTAATGCAACAGGAGATGTCGTTACGGGATGGCGAAAGTTAGGTAATCATTGGTATTATTTCAGCGCCAGAAACGGAGCTGGTGAAAAGGGCAAGATGGCAAAAGGGTTACTGGCTTTGGGAGATAAAGTTTATTATCTAAATCCATCAAACGACTCCAAAGTTGCGGGTAGAATGTTGACCGGTTGGCAAAAAGTAAGTGGAACATGGTATTACTTCAGAGGAGGTAACGCGGGTGACGCTTTAACTGGCTGGCAAAGAATAAATAAAAAGTGGTATTATCTAAATCCAAGCAAAGATACAACAAAAAGAGGACAGATGATGACTGGCCTTCAAACCATCAATGGCAGGCGATATTTCATGCATGGCGGTGATAATGGTTCGATGGCAACTGGTTGGCAAAAGGTCAACGGTACATGGTATTATTTCGCATCGGGTAATGCAGGTCATGCGTTGACGGGCTGGCAAAAGATCAACAAAAGATGGTATTACTTAGACCCTAGCAAAGATATGTCTAAGCAAGGACAGATGTGGACAGGGCTAAGGACTATAGCAGGCAGAAGGTACTATATGCAACCGGGCGATGCGGGACATATGCGCACAGGCTGGGTAAAGACAGGCGGAGCATGGTATTATTTTGCGTCTGGTGATGCTGGACATTCACTTACGGGCTGGCAACAAGTTGCCAAGAAGTGGTACTTCATGAATTCAGATGGCAAGATGAAGACAGGCTGGCACAATCATAATGGCAATAAATACTATTTGCATACAGCTAAGACAGGTGCCGAGGGAGTAATGGCAACGGGAAGCAATGTCAATATTGACGGTAAAATATGGCATTTTACTTCACAAGGAATTCAAACAGATGAGCCAGTTGAATTGATAGCGGTTACAAGAAAGATAATGTACGCGGTAGAGACCGGCGGACAAGTCTATGGTAACCAGAGATACAACGATTTCACCGAAGCGTACCATAACACACCTAGCGAACATGCGATTACGATTGGTGCAGGACAGTGGTTCGCAGGGGAAGCAAAGAGATTGCTTACCTTAATTAGGAAAACTGATCCAGCGATGTTTAAGCGATTAGACACGGCAAGTATTGGCTGGGATATTGATAATGCTAATTGGGCTTCTTATAGAATCAAGAAAGATTCGGCAAAGGCAAAATGTATCGTGGCAATCATCGATACGCCAGTGGGACGCAGGTGCCAAGACCAATTAATGGACATCCAAATCAAAGAATTCTTCGCAGCGGCACGAAAGCTGGGAATAAATGATGCGGGAGCACAGGTACAATACGCTAATGTGGCGCATCTGGGTGGCTCTAGAGTAGCAGGATTGGTAGTGGCAGACGCTAAGAAGCCGTATACTAATCAGACCATGTATGATGCAATTATGCGAAGAAATACGGGAAATCAAGTAGGGGCAAAGTTATTCCACACTAGACACCAAAAAGTACGAGAGTGGATTAATAGATACGTTTAATAAAACTTAAAGAAAGACGGATTCAAACCCTAGTAAAAGGGCTTGAATCCGTTGTTTTTATGTGGTATACTCTTAATGTTGCAAAAAAATCACGCATATGAGTTCTTGAAGGTGCCAAAATGGTCTCAAGTAGACGATGAAATGTGCGGAAGAAAAAACCAAAAGGAGATTTTAAAATGGGCGTTATTTCAATGAAACAACTTTTAGAAGCAGGTGTTCACTTTGGACATCAAACAAGAAGATGGAACCCTAAAATGGGACAATACATCTACACTGAGAGAAATGGTATCTATATCATCGACCTTCAGAAATCAGTAGGAATGGTTGACGATGCATACAATGCTATTTCAGACACAGTAGCAAATGGCGGAACAATTCTTTTCGTAGGAACGAAAAAGCAAGCGCAAGATGCAATTAAAGCTGAAGCAGAACGTTGCGGAATGTACTATGTCAACGAAAGATGGTTAGGCGGAATGCTGACAAACTTCAAAACCATCCAAAGCAGAGTAAGAAGACTAAAGAAAATTGAAGCAATGCAAGAAGATGGAACATTTGATGTTCTACCTAAAAAGGAAGTAATCGAACTTAAAAAAGAACTAGCTAAGCTACAAAAGAACTTAGGTGGTATTAAAGATATGAAAAAGGTTCCAGATGCGATCTTTATCGTGGATCCTAAGAAAGAAAGAATCTGTGTACAAGAAGCACATACACTAGGTATTCCACTAATCGGAATCTGTGATACAAACTGTGACCCAGAAGAACTTGACTTTGTAATTCCAGGAAACGATGATGCTATTCGTGCCGTTAAGTTGATTGTAGCTAAGATGGCAGATGCTGTTATTGAAGCAAACCAAGGTGCAACAGGTGAAGAATACGCCGAAGAGCAAGGTGAAGAATACTTTGAAGAAGCTCCAGTAGAAGAAGTAGCACCAGAAGCGTAAACCTAGAACACCTAGTGAATACAAATGAAGTGCAAACTGAGGTAGTGAACTTCATTATAAAAGACAAAGTTAAAATAATCAGGAGGTAATTATAGATGGCTATTACAGCAGCAATGGTAAAAGAACTAAGAGAATTAAGTGGCGCTGGAATGATGGACTGTAAGAAGATGCTTACAGAGGCAAATGGTGACACAGATAAGGCAATGGAATTGTTAAGAGAAAAAGGTCTTGCTACAGCACAAAAGAAATCTAGTCGTATTGCAGCAGAAGGACTTGTAAAAGTAGATGTTTCTGAAGATGGCAAAACAGCAGTAGCTGTTGAAGTAAATGCAGAAACAGACTTTGTTGCGAAGAATGAGAAATTCCAAGGGTATGTAGCACAAGTTGCTGAACAGGCAATGGAAACAACAGCAACAGATATTGAAGGATTCTTAGCTGAACCTTGGAAGTTTGACACAAGCAAGACTGTTAATGAAGAATTAGCAGGACAAATTTCTGTAATCGGCGAGAACATGAATATCAGAAGATTTGAACAAGTCAAAGAAGACAACGGATTTATTGCCTCTTATACACATATGGGTGGCAAAATCGGTGTTCTTATCGACGTTGAGACAGATGTTGTCAATGATGACATCAAAGAAATGGCAAAAAATGTTGCGATGCAAGCAGCGGCTCTAAAACCACTTTATACTAATAGAGATGAAGTTGATGCTGATTATATCGAAAAAGAAAAAGAAATTTTAGCAGCTCAGGCACAAAATGAAAAGCCAGATGCAAATGAGAAAATCATCAGCGGAATGGTAATGGGACGTATTAACAAACAGTTGAAAGAAATTTGTCTTTTAGATCAAGTTTATGTTAAAGCTGAAGATGGCAAACAAATTGTTTCTAAATATGTTGATGAAGTAGCAAAAGCTAACAGTGCTAACATCAAAATCAAATCATTCGTTCGTTTTGAAACTGGCGAAGGACTTGAAAAAAGAGTTGAAAATTTTGCAGACGAAGTAGCTGCACAAATGGGTCAATAGCATATAGCGAGAAAATATAAAGAGTATATTGCGTAAAGCAATATACTCTTTTTTGTTGCGCTTTTTTATATTACGTAAGTAGTGAAATTATTTCTTAATAAGAGCAGAAATCTGTACCAGATAGTCAGAAGTATCGGGTAAGCAAAGTTCATCTTGTAGATAAATAGCATAGACAGGTCCTTCCAAATCGATGTTATTTTCTTTGGCATAATCATATAGTCTCTGTGGAAGAGTTCCCATTTCGCCGTAATACCCTCGTGTGTAGCCAACGAGGTAGTCGCCAGCCGGCTTTTCTTCATTGCCTAATGGATTTAAAGAGAAAAAGATGTTTGGCTGTGAGGGCGTTTGCATAAATGAATCTAGGTTTTTGTAATATCCACCAATCGGATAACTCAAATTCACGCCTTGCTTCTTGGCGCGATTACAATACTTAATGAACGTGTGATAGAACTGTCCGTCCTCAAGAAAATGATTGGCGGGACCAAGGCTGATTGGCAAGCTTGCAGCAGTACATCTTTGAATTGAATCAATATCAGCAGAAAGCCCTTCTTCTATCAGTTTGCGAAAGGTCTGGATAACAGAATAGGAATTTGAGATTTGGCGCAAGCGGTCATTCAAAATCATCTCCTGAGTGGAAAATAGTTTAAGAATGCCTTCAGGTGTGCGCTCCTTCGCCAATTCAATAATCTTTTTTCTAGGAATATCCAAGGAAGTTAGAACATTTATTAAATTTACGGTGATGATTTGTTGGCAAGAGTAATAACGATAGCCATTTTCCCCTCGCAAGGCAGGATGAAATAAACCAATTTCATCATAGTAGCGAAGAGTAGATTGTTTGATGCCAGTAAATTCTGAAAAATCTTTTATTGATAATAAATCATTTGTATTCATATAAAAATCTCCTTTTCTAATTACAAAAGTTCAGTTTCAAGAGTCTTCATCTTTAGTTAAAGCTTAAAGTAGGTAGAAACTTTTATGGCGATGAGAGTCACAGCCATGGGTCTGTAGCAAAAAGAAAAACGATAATAGTTCCTGTTGTTATATAGTGCGAGCTAGTTTTTTCGATTTTCTGTGCTGCGGATATTGACCTTCAACTTACTTTAAGTGTTAGCATAATCATACAATCGTCAATGTTGTTTACATTATATAGAGACAGAGGAGGAAAAACAACAGAAACATTTTTTATGAGTGATGAGAAGCTTTGGAGGAATGAATTATGGAGAAAATATGCTCTCGAATGCAAGATAGAAATTGGAGGATAGGTTTTTTGATTATAGCGTCATTAATAGTGATGGGAAGTAGAGCAACCTATGCTTATAATCAGCATCACGTTGGGCAAGAAAATTTTTTGAAGGCTTCCTTGGTGGCAGGAGAGATTGAAGAAAATGGAGAAGCAGTAGATGAAGAAAACGGTTTTGAACTTAGAGAGGGAATAACAAAGAAACGCGTTTGCTTTAAGAATACAGGAGAAAGAGCTGTTTTTGTCAGAGTAGCCTTTGGCGAGACTTTTCTGGCAAGAGGAGATGAGATGTTGCCTTTAGAGGATACATACGTCACCTTGAACTGGACTGATGAGTGGAGTGAGGAATGGCAATTAGCCGAAGATGGTTGGTATTACTATAAACGGATATTAAAGAGTAAGGAAGCAACAGCAGAAGTGCTATCATCAGTTGAAATTGCTCCATTCAAGGATATGCCAGTGGCATATCAACATGCCACTTATCAGTTGGCCTTTACGATGGAGGTGGTGCAGTATAGCGAGGAAGTAGCAGTAAATGACGATGCACTTAAAAAGGCATTTAATCGTACTGCAACAGTTATAAATGATGTTGTTACGTGGAATTAGAGGAGGCATGTTATGAAACAAAGAGCAAAGTCATTGATAATGTTAGAATGCCTTGTCTTAATGATAATCGGTATCGGTTCAACCATTGCGTTTTATAGCAACGATGGGGGAACGATAGAAAATGAGACGACAGTGAAAAGCTCAAGCGTGTATTTGCAAGAACTGTTTGACCCTGGAGATTATTGGGTGCCAGGAGAAACTAAGCAAAAGGAATTAAACTTTGGCAACAATGGTGAACGAGACCAAGTGATTCGATTTCGCATAGAAACAAAGTGGGTTCGTGAAAGCGGTGGAATATGGGAGCCGAGTGTTGAACATCCTGTTGAAATCAAATGGACTGATGCCCTTTTGAAGGAGTGGACGAAATTTACCGGCGATGATTGGTATTACTACAATAAAATATTGTCGAAAAATAGCGAGACAGCTCAGGTGATGGAAACGGTAAAGTTCTCGGAAAAGCTTTCGAATGACAAGCAAGTGGGAGATTTCACTCACGCCACCTACCAAATCACTATTTATATGGAGAGTCTCGATGTAGATTCTATGATAACTCGCGAAAAGTGGGGAAAGACATTTGGAGAAGGTGAAGAATTAGTATGGCAAGAGTAGGACAGTGCCAAGATAGTATTAAAGTGATTTTATGATAATTACAAAAGTGTAATTATTGCAAAATAAAAGGCAAAATGTGAATGAAAAAAAGGAGGAATCAATGAAAGAAAGACAAAAGGTCAACAAACGAAAGCAGGTACTATCGGTAATCGCGGCGATGCTTGCGATAGTAATTATCGCGGGGTCTTATGCATACTGGAACCAAACGCATAGGATTGAAAACCCTTTTGATACTGGTGGGAAATATGGTTCAACAGTTATCGAGGACTTCACCCCTGAAGACGATTGGCAACCAGGTGCTAGCGTAGACAAGGCAGTGAGAGTGGAAAACACTGGCGAACAAGATATTATCATCCGCGTCAAAATGGATGAAAAGTGGGTGCGCAAAGGAGATACAGTTCCTTATAAAGAATTTAGCGCGGAGCCAGATGGAGCAGTTTACACAATTTATCAAAAAAGCGACACAGATGGTTTGACAGAAGCGGATGATTCTGTGGTTATCAAAAACTTCTCAGGTAGTGAAAATTGGGTAGATGGTGGAGATGGTTGGTTCTACTACAAGACGAATCTAGCAGAAGGTGAAAAAACGGACCAATGGCTTGAGAGTGTGGCACTTCTAGACAATTTGGATGTTGGAGCACAAAAGGTAATGCATTATGCAACGACAGATGAAAATGTTGATGAAGATACTGAATGGATCAAGTATAATCCGGCAGACGGAATGCCAAGAGAACTTGGAGGCAAACTAGTGCTTCATAGTAAAACAGAGGTAGTATATGAGAAGGGTGGGGACGGAAAAGAGTTGATTGGATACCTTGACTCAAACTACACTTTGACAATCACAAGCCAGACTGTACAAGCGACAAGAAAAGCAGTTAAGGCAACATTTAATCTTACTGACGCCGAACTAAATGGCTTAGCTGTAACATGGAATTTTGCGGATTAAAGATTAGGTGAAAATAGATGAAAAGAGGGCANTTAAAGAAGCGTTATTTGGCATTTATAGCAGGCGTTTTGTCACTGGCAATAGTCGGTGCAATATGGGCATACTACCACTCTGAAAGCTCAATAGACAATAGATTATCGACTAAGAAATACGGCGGTGAACAGATGATTGAAAAGTTCACCCCGGATGAAGATTGGGAACTAGGAGAAACAGTCACAAAAGAAGTTTTACTAGAAAATACTGGCGAGATGGCATTACTGGTGCGAGTAAAGTTAGATGAACGGTGGGAACGAGAGGGTAATAGTTTTATCACACTTAATTCGACAGATGATGTTGGCAAGCTTAGCAACGCTCATTTTGTGGCGGGAAGCGGACAAGTAAGCGCCGTAGATGGAACGACAAATGGTGACGGTTCGGTAGTAACTAAGAACCTTGGTAGTAACAAGTGGGTTTATAGTCCGATAGATGGATACTGGTATTATGACGAAATTTTGCAACCGGCAGGGCAGGTAGGCGATAAAACGGAGCTGTTTTTACAAAGTATTACCCTAAACAGAGAGACAGATATGGGAGTTTTGGAAGAGACTAGATATTATACGACCATGAAAGATAAGCCGGCCAACGATGAAATTACAAAAGAGGCGGCCACTGGTTGGGCAACGTTTATCGGACCAGTTCCGAAGGGAGCAACATATTCCCGCAGTATCTCGAACATGAAACCAGGATATGAAGGGTACGCTGATGCGAACTACAGCTTAGTTGTTACTTACGAAACTTATCAAGCGACACCAGAAGCATATGCTGAAGTGATAAGCGCAGCAGGGGCTAACTGGGATGCCGCTAAGACACCAATAGTGAATTAATGAAAGTGTTTATTATGTCTAAAATCATATCAAATATTATTTATATAGCGATAGCGATTATATTTGGCATTACGATGATACCATTTGCGATGGGATATAGACCAGTAGTGGTACTGTCAGGAAGCATGGAGCCAACATATCCAATAGGCGCAATAATATATTATAAGGCGACAGATTTTGCGGATATCGAAGCAGGCGATGTGATTACATTTGAACTCGGTGGGGGAGCTTTGGCAACCCACCGAGTAATGCAAAAAGATAATGAAAAGCAAGAATTTGTAACTAAAGGTGATAACAATCAAACAGAAGATACGCAACCTATTTCCGCCACGTCAGTTGTTGGAAGGGTGGGGAAGGTAGTTATACCGTATTTGGGGTTTGCGGGAATTTATATCAAGAAAACACCAATTATGATTATGATAGGCTCGGTGCTAATTATCTGTGCGATTTTAGGTCCGCAGGAAGAGAAGATGAGGAAGAACAAATGCAAGGAATAGGGAAACAACTCAATAGGCGATTATTATTGATAGTAGTGATTGTGTTTAGCTTGTTTATGCCCGAAAGCGTGTTGGCGTCACAAAAGAATGCGCAAAAACCTAGCAATGGAAACGAAAGGGACGAATACCAAGCCACAATCAAAGAAGAGTTCGAAGCACCAGCTAAGTGGCTTCCAGGGGAAATTGTTGATGAAGATATCTACGTTGTCAACGAAGGAAGCAAAGATGTCTTTGTTAAAGCACAGGTTAATCCCAAATGGTTTGGACAAGATGAATTGACAAAGAAAGAGTATGAGTTGACATTCACTGTTGAGGCGACGAACACAAAAGAGTACGCAGCATTAATCGCATGGGGTGAAGAAGTAGTTCTTTTATCAAAAGGAAGGATTAAGGATGACTCACTAAGTCTTGGTTTACCAGTTGTGGAGACAAGGGCTAAGGCGCATGGGAAATGGCTACTTTTAGATGAAGAAATAGATGAAGAGGGAAATCTGACATTTTACTATGAGGGAGTATTAAAAGCAGGTGAAAAGACGCCGCTATTGATAGATTATGTGCAGATGAATCCTAAAATTGAAGCGAAAATTATGGGAACACAGACCGTTTATAATAAAGAGCAACAAGAGTGGGAAACGCAATATAAGATTAATCCTTCCTACTCCTATGAAAATTCTAGATTCTTATTGACTTTCAATGCGTGGGTATCACAAGTTGCAGATGGGGAGATAGAAAAATTGACTGATGTACCTAGCAAAGTAAAACAAACGAGTCAACCAAAGACTGGTGATAAAACAGAATTTGAGAAGTACATTATCTTGATGATAGGAACAATAGTTGGGGTGTCGATATGTATGGCAAATAGAAGAAATAAAAAAGAAGGAGCAATCAAGTGCGGAAAAAATTAGGACGACTCAAGAAAGTATTTGTCAGTTTAATTTGTATAGTAAGCATTTTGGGACAAACATTATTGGTAGAGGCCGAAGATAGACCGATACCAGTAGAACCCGTAATTCTTGAACTTGAAGGAGCCCCTCAGTTGACTAATGAGGGGGCTATTAAAGGCGTTCCCAAATATCTAGTGTTAGGGAAAGAAGATGGTTCGTCATCTACCATGGAAACCCCTTTTGAAGGAGTGCTGTTAGAGTTTCCTTATCTAGAAGTAATGAAAAATGAAGATCCTAATCCAATGCTGCCAAGTGAGTTTGTTTTGGGAAATTTGGAATGGGAATTTAAGTATGAGGAATGGGATTTGACACAGTATCCCAAACTTCAATTACCAACTCATCCAGACTATACACTATATGTAGGTGACGTTTCAGGACTCCCTACGGCGGCACGATGGGGAGTGAAGAAGCTTAGTGACGACCCATATAGCGATTATGCAATGGAACATGTAGTCGAGTATCGAAATGCCGAAGGGACATGGGTTCGCGCTTCCGCCAGAAGAGGTTTTTGGGCTCACCCGGTGGGCGACGTAGAATGGTGGGGAGGTGCTGAAACGGAAAATTATGGAACTATTCGCTGGGAGTTAAATCAAACGCCAGAGGTTGAAAATATATCACCGCTTATCAATGGAACAGAACCAAGAGATGGAGTGGAAATAAATAAAAATAGTAGTGGGACTATTGATGGAATACATGTAAATAGAGAAGGGAAATTAGGCAACGCTTATGACTTGTCGTCAGGAATAGACGTGGTTGGAGCGGTAACAAAAGAGAAGTTAGAGTTGTCAAACGAAACGCCAATTCCCGTCAAACGCTTCCAGATTAGCCACGATATGACGGGCATCAACCACCTGATAGCAGATGGTATTTATACAGCAATCGGGAGTGGTAATGTTATTAGCACAGTCGTTGATTATGAAAATGATGAAACCACCTTCAGGCAAAACATAGTTGTTTCAACAACAGGGAAGCCAGAGGTGAATATTTATCATGCTGGAACAGATATTTTATATCAGATGGAATGGATGTCTAATCACGAAAGCGCAGATGAATGGCGACAAATGGGCTTGGATATTCAGGCAAGTAGCACGATTAATGGTACTTATGATTTGTTGAGCAAAATAGATGGAATAGAAGAAAAATACAGTGAGGTAACAAAGAGTAGCATTCAAGAATTAGTTACCAATGAAAAGATTTATGGATGGAAAAGTGAAGATACAACAGCGGAAGGAATTCCGGTGACAAGTGTTGCTTTTATGGCAGGAAGCCGCAGTGTGATGCTGTCGGCCGAAAGCGATGAAAAATATATGCGCTTTGATTCGACGATACCAGCTATTACCGAAGTTGAGTTTGCGAATGACAAATGGGAGAAAGTGGTGGGACATGACGCTCATGATGGATTAAGTGGACTGGAAACAGAAAGTGGTGGTGTATTCTACAAATTTGTGGAAAGAGGAAAGACGGAGCAGGCGCACGTGCCAAACGACAGTAGCGATTGGACAAGTTTAGAAAGTTATAAACTGCCGGCAAAACCGGGGGAATATGACTTATATGTATATGCCAAGGACAACGCAACGAATCGCAGCAAAGCTATTTTGCTAAATAAGCAGCCAATCGTTGTTGAGGAGTTACTGGCGAAGGTACGGATGGAGAAGAAGGTTGTTGGTGACGAAGGAAACAGTCAAGATGTTTTCTTGTTACAGATGAAAGAAGACAACGTACTTCTTGGTAGCATGCCATTAAAAAGGAATGAGATGAGTAGCTGGTTGACATTAGATATGAGCATACAAGCGGTTAGGACGATTAGAGTGTCGGAAATAGTTCCGATGGATTACATAAGAAAATACCGTATATATGTCACTGACAGCGAAGGAAAAAGTACGATGCTTGATGAAGGTGAAGATAAGATACCACTAGAAGCAGGGGATGAGCTGACAATAACGATTGAAAATGAGTTTGCTCATATCGGATACTTTAAAGGAAAAGATTCAGTGAAAAATCTATTCCAAAGATGGCATTAGATTATTAAAAATACGAAAGGATAATTATATGAAAAAGATAATAGGAGAAAACATAGTTAAATACCGCAAATTAAATGGAATGTCACAAAAACATTTGGCAAAAGTAATTGATATGAGTCCACAAGGATTGCTAAAAATTGAAAAGGGCATGGTCAGTCCTAGAAGTGATACTGTAGAAAAAATGTTGAAAATTCTTTGCATTACGCCTAACCAACTATTTGGAGTAGAAGAAATTAGCGACAACAGTAGCATCTTGCAGCAGTTAAGACAACAAAATCAAAGATAGAAACAATAAAAAGGTGGTATCAATCAAATAGGTTGATACCACCTTTGTTTTAATTTGAAATAAAATTGATGTGGGCTATAGCACGATTGTGCCAGCCTCTTCAGCTTTCTTCACGAATTCTTCGGGAAGGGTTCCATCACTGATGATGTAATCGGCATCTTCAATGCTACCAAAGGTATAAGGAAGCACTTTGCCATACTTTGAACTATCCATCAAGATGACTTTTTTAACAGCCTTTTTCATTACGAGTTGTTTGACTAGCATCTCGTCTTCTTTGCCGCAAGTGAAACCGCTTTCTTCAACATATCCAGATACACCAACAAAAGCAATGGCGATATTAATGTTTTCTAAGACGCTTAGAGTGCCAGGCCCAGACACGGCTTGGTTTGTTTTGTTTAGAGTTCCACCGCACAGATAAATGGTAGGATTAGCAAGCGAGCTAAGCGAGATTGCGATATTTGGTCCAGTGGTGAAAATGTTGAGGTTAATGTCGGGGAGTTGTTTGGCCAACATCAGTGTCGTTGTACCAGCATCGAAGAAAATAGCGCTGCCCGTGGTGATAAGATCAGCCGCTTTTTTAGCGATTATCTTCTTAGCATTCATGTTGTCGCCGATTCGTGATTCCAGATTAGTTTCAGTAGCACTCAGTTGACGAGTGCCAGGCAATGCGCCACCTCTAGTACGAATGATGCTGCCCTCTTGTTCTAATTTGTCCAAATCGCGATGTATCGTCATCAAACTAACATCAGGAAACAAAGCACTGATTTCTTTGATGCTAACAGCCCCTTGCTTTTGAATATATTGATTTATCTTTTCTTTCCTTATCTGGTTCATAATTACTCCATTTCACTCGGAAGGTTAGTCTAAAACTTCCCTTATAACAAAAAATAACATTTTACAATAGAAATGTCAAATATGCAGGTAGAAGGGCATCAAATTCATTGACAAAAAAGTTACAAAATGTTATTATTTGTTATAATATATGTAAAATTAACAGAAGTGAACATTTCGAACGGAGGAACATATGGCAGAAAAAGTGCTGATGCCTAAGGCGGGTATCACAGTAGAAGAATGTATTATTACAGAATGGACTAGACAAAAGGGCGATACAGTAGCAGTTGGAGATATTCTTTTTAGCTACGAAACGGACAAGGCGACTTTTGAATGTGAGTCTACAGCGGCAGGAGAAATCCTAGAAATCCTTTTTGAAGAAGGTGATGAAGTTCCTGTTCTTGAAGGAGTTTGTATTGTTGGACAACCAGGTGAAGACATAAGTGCCTTAAAAGCAGAGAGCAGCGAAGCGCAAGCAGAAGAGGCAGCTAGTGAAGAAGTGCAAGAAGTAGCGAAAGCAGTGGAGACACCAGTTCAAGTAGAACCAGCAAAAGCTACGGGCGGAAATGGTGAGAAGATTTCGCCAAGAGCAAGAATGACGGCATCTTCGCTAGGAGTTGATCCAGCACTGGCAACACCAACGGGACCAGCAGGTCGTATAATTGAAAGAGATGTTAGAAGTTATTCGCAAAATCAACCAGGTGATGGATTTGGCGGAAAGTCAGCAGATGGACAAGTTGTAGCAGCAAAAGCGATGTCGACTACTCCTGATGCAGAATACGAAGACATTAAATTCTCAGGCGTGAGAAAAGCGACAGCCAAAGCAATGGTTAATTCGTTAAGTACGATGGCACAACTTACACACCAACATTCTTTCGATGCGACAACTATCCAAACGCTTCGTAAACAGTTAAAGCAACATGGCGAAGCACTTCAGATGCCGAATATTACATTGAACGATATGGTACTATTTGCAGTGTCAAGAGTAATCAAGAATCATCCAGACCTAAATGCCAATATGGTAGAAGCTAATGTTATTCGCCAATTCAAGCATGTACATTTGGGAATGGCAGTAGATACACCAAAAGGACTTTTGGTTCCAGTTATTCGTTATGCGGACCAAATGTCATTGGAAGAAATTTCGATCGAGGCAAGAAGAGTCGCAAAATTATGCCAAGAAGGAAAGGCTACACCAGATATGTTGGCAGGAGGAACTTTCACAGTATCAAATCTTGGTTCATTAGGAGTGGAGATGTTTACACCAGTAATCAACCCACCACAGACAGGAATTCTAGGAGTATGTGGAATTAGCACTAGAGTGAAGGAAGTAAATGGTGAACTTAAAGGATACCCAGTGATGGGACTTAGCTTAACTTACGACCATCGTGCAGTAGATGGCTCGCCAGCATCACGATTCGCAAAAGAATTATGTGTAGCACTGGAGAACTTAGACTTAATGTTGATGAAATAGCTAGAGAACAATCGGAGGATAAGATGGTAAAGACAGAGGTAATTGTACTTGGCGGTGGTCCAGGTGGATACTTAGCAGCCGAGCGAGCAGCGCAAGGCGGAAAAAAGGTAGTGCTGATTGAAAAGAGAGCCCTTGGAGGTACATGTTTAAATGAAGGATGTGTTCCGTCAAAAGCATTTCTAAACTCAGCAAAATTATATGAACACGCCAAAGATAGTGAAGCATTTGGCGTTACGGCGAGTGATGTGAAGATTGATCACAAAAAGGTTGTAAAGCGTAAAGACGGCGTGGTTAAGGCATTAGTAGCAGGTGTCGGCATGAAGATGAAGGCAACTGGTGTAACAGTAGTTAATGGCGATGGTAAAGTCAAAAGCAAAACTGCAGATGGCTTTGCGGTTGAGGTAGATGGTGAAACTTATGCAGCTGAGAAACTAATTCTTGCTTGCGGGTCGGTGCCAGTGGTTCCGCCAATCCCAGGTCTTAAAGAAGGACTGGAATCAGGATTTGTCATGACCAATAAGGAAATACTAGATATCACAGAGATTCCTAAGAGCCTAGTAGTTGTGGGCGGTGGAGTTATCGGTCTTGAAATGGCATCGTATTTTGCTACAGTTGGCAGTAAAGTGACTGTTATAGAAATGTTAGACAAGATTGCAGGAC
>JGI994J12354_10000862_pt1 | contig 30956 bp, 27 predicted proteins | sample IntmicLarv3ML3BL_FD_12354 | JGI IMG/M metagenome (IMG submission 12354) | reverse complement strand
GGATCCGCAGCATCGGATGCCGGGATAAATAGTGTCAATGACAATAATACGACCGCAATGATCGGTATCAGTATTCGCTTCTCCATCGGGTTTCAATCATCGTCTAATACTTATTACCTTTTCCGTTACATTGATGTGAAATTCGGATCGAAAGTTTCGGTTCAAAGAATAAAATACTCAAAAGGTGAGGGTCCGTTAATGTCCTTTTTTGGATCTACTCAGAAAAATTGGTTTTGTGCGATAAAATAAATACAACTTTATCGTAGGGTTTAGCGGTTTATGGTGGAGAGTATTGGAACGAGCTAATAGGACGCACAGTACGGAAGAGGTTATGGCTCAAATGGAGCCTTTGATATCGACGTGGTTCACAGAAAGATTCAATGGCCTTACTGAACCTCAGTCCAAGGCTATTCCGGAGATACATGCAAGAAAAAATGTACTTGTTTCCTCTCCAACAGGGTCCGGAAAGACCCTTACAGCGTTCATGAGCATCATCAATGAGCTCACAAGATATGCATCGGAAGGTCGTCTCGAGGAGAGGATCTATTGCATATACATCTCTCCACTCAAAGCATTGGCCAATGATGTGAACAGGAATCTCAACACTCCGTTGGAGGAGATGAGGGCCGTCGCCGAGGCCCATGGTATGAACGTTCCTAACATCAAGGTGGCCGTCAGATCGGGAGATACGCCTCAGAATGAAAGACAGAAGATGGTCCGTCATCCCCCGCATATTCTGATAACCACTCCGGAGTCACTATCGTTGATTCTTGCCGCACCGAAATTCAAAGAAAGTTTCAAGAATGTGGAGTGGGTGATCTTGGATGAGATCCACGACATCTGTGATTCGAAAAGAGGGGCGTTCCTTTCACTTACGATTGAGCGTCTGCGTCAATTCTGCGATACAGGTTTCTCAAGGATAGGATTGTCTGCTACATTGGCTCCAATAGAGGCGATAGCAGGGTATCTTGTCGGATGTAACCCTGATGCATCATCCAGGGATGTCACGCTAATCGAGGCGGACTCGAAGAAGGTGTTGGACCTCAAGGTGATATGTCCTACCGATGACATGACCGCATTGACCTCAGACATCGTGAATTCGATGATGTACGATAAACTGAAGGAATTAGTGGATGAACACGAGACCACTTTGGTATTCACTAATACGAGGTCAGGTGCCGAGAGTGTAGTATACAAGCTCAAAGAAAGAGGGCTGGAGAACATAGAGGTGCATCACAGTTCTCTGGGAAGAGAGACCAGGTTGGATGTTGAGGAGAGACTGAAACGCGGAGAGATAAAATGTGTGGTCTCATCCACATCCTTGGAACTTGGAATAGACATAGGGTCGGTGGATCTGGTATGTCAGATAGGTTCTCCCAAATCCGTTGCAAAGGGATTACAGAGAATAGGAAGAAGCGGGCATAGTTTCGGAAAGGTGGCAAAGGGCCGGCTTATTGTGTTCGACCCCGATGATCTCGTTGAATGTGCGGTCATGTGCAGGGCAGCACACAGAGGGGATATTGACAGGGTAGGGATACCCGAGAATTGTTTAGATGTGTTGTCCCAGACAGTTGTCGGCATGAGTTTGGATCAAAGGTGGGACGTTGATGAAGCCTACGGGATCGTAAAGGGATCTTATTGTTACAGGAATCTAACAAAGGACAGATTTGTGGACGTCCTGAAATATCTGGGAAGTAAGGACGAGCATGAAGGGGTGTATTCCAAGATATGGTATGATGAGGATGAGAATCAATTCGGCAGGAAAAAAGGTGCCAGGATGATATACCTCATGAATCTTGGAACGATTCCCGAGGAAGCTAATTACAGGGTTGTCACGAATCACGGTTCAACAGCCGGTGAGCTGTCCGAGAAATTTGTTGAAAGACTTGCGCCGAGAGATGTTTTCGTTCTGGGCGGAAGATCGTTGGAGTTTGTCCGTTCAAAAGGTATGGTGGCACATGTGAAGGAAGCTAGCGGACGCAAACCCACGGTCCCATCATGGGCAGGAGAGATGCTTCCGAGAAGTTTCGATCTATCCATGGATATAGCTGTATTCAGGAAGGAGATGTCCGAAAGATTGGACGAGGACGCTAAGGAGCTCATACCAAAGATAAGTCAGGAATTCGATATTGATGAAGGATCATCAAGAAGTTTGATATCATATTTCCGGGAGCAGAAAGCCGTTGCTGGCACAATACCGGATTCTGATAGGCTCGCGGTTGAGGAGTACATCGACCCGTCAGGCAATCAGAGGATAATATTCCATTTCCCCTTCGGGCGCAGAGTGAACGATGCACTGTCGAGAGGATACGCATACAGGATGTCGAATCTGCTCGGAGCTAATGTGTCAGTCACGATGTCCGATGATAATTTCATGATAGGCACTCCAAGGAGGATGGAGTTGTCGGGGATACGTGACCTTCTATCCTCCAGAGAATTGGAATCCATCCTGAGAAAAGCAATAAAGGACTCCGAGATATTCAAACTCAGATTCAGACACACTGCAGCCCGCAGCTTCATGATCCTTAGAAATTACCTTGGCCGGCCAATATCGGTTAACAGGCAGCAGGTCAGATCCTCGTACCTTTTGGATATGTTGGGCAATATGGAGAATGCACCTGTGATAGAGGAAACATACAGGGAGGTTCTCGAGGACGATATGGATATCAAGAGCGCCAAAGAGGTTCTTGAGATGATAGAGAATGGAAAGATGGGCGTAGTAGTGTTGCCGTTTTCCGGAACACCGTCTCCGTTTGCCCATTCCATTATTCTCTCCGGATTTTCGGATATAGTTCTGATGGAGGACAGATCAGAATTATTGAAAGAACTCCATCGCAAGGTGTTGTATCGCGCACTTGGAGATTCTGTCAGGGATTTCGAATTTGATGAGGATCTTGTGATCCCGTATTTCAGACAGAAGATGGGCCGTGTGATGTCGAAATCCGACATCATACCGCTGCTCATGCGTACCGGCCCATTGCAGGCGATAAGAGAGCGCGGGCGTAACATCTACGCATACTCAGATGAGGACAAGAAGGTCGTAGATGAGTGGATAAGGGAGTTGATCAAAGAAGGCAAGATAGGCACAGTGTTCATGGACGAACCGCATATAATGCCCGTAAGTGAGATTCCGATATACGCTGCAGCTACAACAAAAGACCGCGAACTAAATGAAATGGACCGTAAAGTCTTTGACCTGGTGAAAGAGAGGACCACGCTGAGCGAGATCACTGCTGAATTGGAGATAAGCGAAGACGCAACATTCAGGTCCATGCGAAAATTGGAATCGATGTATCTTGTGACCAGATCAGACATTGCCGCCAATAATAAGTGGTATTTTTCCAAGACAGATTATCCTTCTTTGGACAAGAATAAATGTTTGGATGAGATCGTATCCCGGTACCTGGAATGCTTTGCTCCTGCCACAGTGCCAGAGGTTGCATTTTCATTATCAATAACTGAGGAAGATGCACGGTCTGCTCTTGAATCTTTGACAAGAAGTGAGGAGATAGCAAAAGGACAGTTCCTCATATCTGAGAATCCGCAGTACATGAAGGTTCTGGACCGTATGAGACTCAGAGCCGGAAAGGAGAATGTCTACGATTACGATACAGTCGAAGAGTACAGAAGAACAAAAGGTGAATCCTTCGATACCATAGAGGACTTTTTCAAATTCTATAAGTCCGCAGGAAGTGAGATCGATGTGTTCAACAGAGTGGAAAATTTCGACCTGGAAGAGTGGCACAGACTGAGAGAGTCCGGAAGAATGTTATTAGGAAGATTCGTAAGAGGCAAAGTACGTTATGTATTAGCTGAGGACGGGGCCCGTTTTGCGAGGTTGAGGCGCGAAGAGATAACAGAGTATGACCGGGAGCTGCTGTCTCGCATAGAGAGCATGGGAAGGACAACTATGAGACAGTTGGTCAGTGAGATGGAATCCGAGAAAGAAGAGATCAAGGAATCCATTCAGAGATTAGACCGTTCATTGTTGTTGATAAGAGCATTCAGTGAAAGAGAGGATTGGGGAACCGAGAATACATACATGGTCTATCACCCCGAGATCCTAGATAAGGATCCGACAGAGGATTTGGTAAGAGAGAACATACGCTCATACGGTCCGATACCGGCTCAGGCATTACGTTTCTTGTTGGGGCTTTCTGTTGAAGAGATCGATGAGATGGTGAGAAGAGTTGGCGCAGAAGTGATCTACGTAGGAAATGGACAGAATCAGATGTATATCATGCCAGATGAAATACCCAGACTTGGAAAATCCAAGGGGAACGATGATAGACTTCGTATAAGATCACTCTACGATCCAGATCTGGGATCGAAATGGTCCGAATTATCTGCAAGATATGGAGATAAATGGATATACCCAGTGACCAAAGGAAATAGTGTAGTAGGTGCATTGGAGATCTGGGAAATGTCAGGTTGTATCGAGATAAGAGGGATAGATATCGATGACCCTTCTTTGCTACAAGAGACATTGACGGCAGTGGATTTCCTTATGAATTTCTTCAAAATGAAAGGCACAGATATGGTCCGTATCAGGGAGATCTTGAATACTGATACAGCAGAATTGGATGATACTCTGGTCAAGATACTGGAAGATAACGGATATAAATTCGTTAACGGATTCTTCGCAAAAGGGGATTTTATCACCCGAACAATGTCAGAAGACGAATGGCTGAGCTATGTTATGTTGAAACAGAGAGTATCAAAACAGCTTAGATACCATACTATAGATCAGGTAGTCCAGTTCAGAGGCTACATTAGAAACGACCAGGAGATGGTCGCAAGGGTGACTCAAAAGGCTCCGTTCAAGAAGTTATTGGGCCGTGGAAATCTGGTGAAGATGTCCCTTCTCCCTCCGTTCGTAGGATACACCACCTCTGAATTTGCACCACTTTATCGGTCGGCAAAAGATGATATTGTGACCGAAGAGATGCGGTCGATATACAGGCTGATAAAGGACAGACAGCCTATAGCCAGAAAGGAAATAATTTTGAATTCGGGATTATCGGAAGAGAGGACATTGGAGACTGTTTCTGAATTGTCGAAGAGATCGATGATCTATCAAGATGTGGACTCGTTCTATGGTGTAGTTCCACAAGGAAAATATTCCCGAGACGAGGCCGTCAAGAAGATTGTTCAGATGCATTTCGAAGACTTTGGTATTTTCTCTGCCGAGAGTTTATCGCAATTCACCGGATTGAGAATGGGTGTTGTGAGACGCGTTTTGGCGGAGCTCGAGAAGGAAGGATTTTTGATCAAAGGATTTTTGATCAGGGACGATTCGACACTCAGATGGATGTTGGCCAAAGATAAAGATATGGTACCCGAGACATTCAATGAGCTGCTGTTCCTTAACACACAGGACAATTTGCATCAATATCTCAGAGACATCGTCAAGAGAGAATGCGGAGCCAGCGAATGTGTGGTATTCGATGGGACTAAGATTATAGCCAGTTTCCTCGGAAAGATATCATCATCCGGATCCAAGGTTGAGAATTTCAAAGGGAATGAGAAGGCTCGTAAATTCATCAGGGAAGTGGCAAGGTCCGTTGGAGTAAAGATCGAAGAGACTCGTTCTGAAGAAGACGATGAATGGGATATTTCAGAGTTTTATCTCAAGACGAATCCCGGCGCTTGACACTCGTATCTATGATACTGGCACTATGGTAAAGAAATTCTTGTGCATAGCCTGCATATCTTCCGAAAAGATCTCTTCCGAATCTTGATAATTCTTTATAATTTCCGGTCTTCCCATAGATGTCCTCTAAACATTTTGAGATCCGGGCGTCAATAGGAAATGCTTCCAAATGACCGAATCCGAATAATGCTACACAATCTGCCACCTTTGGGCCGACCCCGTCGATCGTGATGAGTTCTGCAGTACATTCTTCGTAGTTCAATTTTGATAAAGTGTCGAGGTCAATTTCTCCATTCTCTGTTCTTTCGGCAAGTTTGATGAATCTTTTTTCGCGGAAACCCAATTTGCAATCACAAATTCTTTCTTGACCATCCAATATTTCCTTCGGAGTGGGGAATGCCCTTCTGGCTCCCAGGTCCCTTCCGAAGGAATCACATACGGACTCGGTCATTTTTGCGATACGTTTCACATTGACGTTCGTGGCCAAAACATAGGTTGCAAGACATTCCCATTTGTCTTGTTTCAATATGCGCATTCCAGGGCAGGAATCTGATAATTTGGCAACATATGGATCCATTCTGGATATTTCGGAAATTATCTCACTGAGATCATCATTATTCCTGAAATATTCTAATATCGCGTTAGGGTCAGAACAACCTTCGCAGTCGAATCCATATTCTTTCTGCGTCAAGGTCACGACATTTTTTCCGATTACCCCATTCCATTTACCCTCGATCTTTCTCCATCGATGAGCCTGACCGCATTCGAGTGTCGGGTCCAAAGAAACATCAAGTTTGATACGCACTCTTACATATCTTTCACTCAATATTTACAGGATTCGCGAAAAAAGAAATATCTGTAGGGTATTGACCGACCATGCGTTTTGGACCTGCAGGATATCCCAGTGCGGGAAAGACACCCGAGGGATCTCTCCGTTACACGAAAGAATTGGGACTCGATGCATTAGAGATCGAGTTCGTCCGGGGAGCTAGGATCAGTTCTGAAAGAGCTAAAGCAGTCGGAAATGAAGCAAAAAAACTCGATATACGACTGAGTTGTCATGCACCATACTTCATCAGTTTCAATTCAGAGACCCAGGAGACGCGAGAGAAAAGTGTTGAATGGGTCATGGATACTGTCAAAGCGGCTCATGATCTCGGTGCATATATCATAGTCATACATGCTGCGTCATACGGTAAATCTCCGGAAACAGCAATGGATTCAGTGATCCACGGACTCAATATCTGCAAAGAGAAGATGGATGATGAGGGGATAAAAGATGTGATTCTCGGCGTGGAGACAATGGGCAAAAAAGGACAGTTCGGCACTCTCAAAGAGATAGCTGAAGTGATGGATTCGGTCGATGGAGTTAGACCGGTACTCGATGTTGCACATGTTCACGCCCGTGGGGTCGGGGCACTCAAAACCAGAAATGACATGCAGACACTGATTGATGAATTCTTTCCCTTATGCGGAGACATAGCGCATTTCCACATCAGTTGTATCAAATATGGTGAAAAAGGAGAGATATCTCATTTACCACTCAGTGATCTGGAACCTAATATGCAGTATCTTGCTGATGTGCTGGAGAACGTTGACAGGGATTGCACATTTATCTGCGAATCTCCGCTTATAGAGAAAGATGCAGTGGTGTTCAGAGATATGTTTCCCAAGTACAAACTGAAGTAAACCTTTTTATCTATTGTTTCAATCAACAGTTCAAATGCCACTGTGGCTCAGCGGTAGAGCGGCAGTTTCGTAAACTGTAGGCCGGGGGTTCGATCCCCTCCAGTGGCTCTTTCATCTTTTCATGGTGTATTCGCTTTTTCTCATCAAGTGAATATGAATTTTGAAAGGGTCAAAGTTTCAGTTTGGCCCCGGTTTTATTGATGAGAGGNGGTAATATNAGGGCCAAAGGTAGGGCCACAACGAACCCGATCATCCAACTCCTCAGCCAAATGGTAAAGAAATTATGGACAAATCCTGCGTTCACTGCAGTCATTACAAACGACATGCAAAAGGACATTATCAGTGCCATGAGCAATGCAGTGAAGATCCGTTTTTTGTTCATTCTCATCCACCGTTATCAGCAATCTTCATGTCTGCCGTTCAGATCAGATTCTTTGATGAGATATTTGTTGACGATCTTGACCGCACATACATCTCCGCACATGGAGCATCCGTCCTCTTCTTTGGTACATCCTCTGGATCTGTAACGTTTTGCTTTCTCCGGATCTATGCAGACATCGTACATGGCGTTCCAGTCGAGTTTTTTCCTAGCTTTCGCCATTTCCGTATCTTTTTCTTTTCCGATGCCTCTGCAAAGATCTCCAACATGAGCTGCGATCTTCGATGCGATCACCCCTTCTCGAACATCATCTTCATCAGGTAACGACAGGTGTTCTGCCGGAGTCAAATAGCACAGGAAATCGGCACCGTTCTGTGCTGCGACAGCTCCACCGATTGCTCCAACAATGTGATCATATCCCGGCGCGATGTCCGTGACCAACGGACCGAGGACATAGAACGGAGCGTTGTGACAAAGCTCTTTTTCTAGCTTTACGTTCATCGGAACTTGATCCAAAGGCACATGTCCGGGCCCTTCGACCATACTTTGTACATCAGCTTCCCTCGCTCTTTTTACCAAATGACCCAGAGTCATTAATTCAGATAGTTGGGCAGGGTCTGATGCATCGTTTATGCACCCCGGTCTGAAACCATCACCCAATGATAATGTGAACTCGTATTCCCTAGCGAGGTCGAGAAGGTGATCGAAATTTTTGAACAGCGGATTCTCTTCTTCGTTGTGAAGGATCCATGCGGTAAGGAATGATCCTCCGCGTGACACGACATCCGTGAGACGGTTGGATTTTTTCAGCCATTTCACTGTCTCCATGGTTATGCCGCAATGAACAGTCATGAAATCCATGCCGTCTTTTGCGTGTTTTTCGATGCCGTTGAAGATATCATCTTCCGTCATTTCGACGACAGCATCTTTTCTGGCGGCTGTCAATCCGGTTTGATAAATGGGAACGGAACCTATTGTGATAGGGCATTTTTCTATCAGTGTTTTTCTGATGTGATCTATGTCTCCCCCGGTACTCAGATCCATGACGGCATCCGCACCGTATTTCACTGCGATATCGAGTTTTCTCAATTCGCTGTCGAAATCAACGATATCGCGGGAGGTTCCGAGATTCACATTGATTTTTACGGACAGCCCTTCACCTATCGCGGACGGTATGGGGTCATGAATAGGATTGCATGGTACCACTATACGTCCGGCCACAATTCCATTTCTGACAAACTCTTCGCTGACCTTTTCTTTTTCGGCGATCTTCCTTATCAAAGGCGTGATGCCTTTGCGGGCCTCCCTCATAACGGTGCTCATTGAAGAGAGAGATAGATTTGCGTTATATCAGGTTTGTTCTGAGCACCGGCGGTGATCGATCATGATGTCGACATATTGTGAGCCGATCTCAAAGTTTGCGATGAATTTGAATCAAGTTGCAAATATATCTGGATTGAATATCGTCAAAAATCCGAAAACAGTACTCAATAACACCGTATGCATACTTGTTCCCGCACAATTTCTATTAATTCAGATAGTTCCGCGCTGCTACTCTATTTTACGTTCATTATTAAGTTCGATTCAAGCGTAAAATATACCACTAATTCGACAAATATTATAATTTCTACGAAAATAATGCTGTAACGAATATCAAATTCACAAGTTTGTCGTCAGATCAATATATGAGTTGAAACTCACTTCTAAGTATCTAGTCCTTGCCTGCTGGCTCATTACATATACTATTGAGTAACGCGCGCGCATATATATAATATGCGCGCATACGACACACAGCGACAAGGAGTCGATATAATGGATGGGAAAAAACAGCAAGGGCTCTACGATGCGGACAGTATCGTCGCATTGAAAGGATTGGAAGCGGTAAGAAAAAGACCCGGCATGTACATTGGAAGTACGGATTCTAGGGGTCTTCACCATTTAGTCTACGAGGTTGTGGACAACGGTATCGACGAGGTCATGGCAGGATATGCCACAAAAGTGAATATTTTCATAAACGAGGACGGATCAGTGACCGTCAATGATGACGGGAGAGGGATACCTACCGGAATGAACAGAGAAGAAGGTAAAGATGCTCTGGAGATGTGTCTCACGGATCTTCATGCCGGAGGAAAATTCAACAATAATGCGTACAAAGTCTCCGGCGGATTGCATGGTGTCGGAGTGTCTGTTGTCAACGCGCTGTCAAAAAAACTGGTGGCCAATGTGGAGAGGGATGGAATGATTTTCCAGCAGTCCTACAAAATAGGCATACCGGACGGCCCTGTCAAGATCACGGGCACATCGAATAAGACAGGCACGACCATAACTTTTGTTCCGGATGAGACCATCTTTGAAACCGTCGACTTCGATTTCGAGATTTTACAACACAGATTCCGCAATCAGGCGTTCCTCAACAAAGAAGTGACGATATACTTCGAGGATAAGAAATCCGGCAAGACCGAACTCTTCCATTATGACGGCGGAGTATCCGAATTCGTTCAATATCTCAACAGGACCAAAAAACCACTCCATGAAAAACCCATAGCAATGGCAGGTACGAAGAATGATGTTGTGATAGATGTCGCACTTCAGTACACTGACGGATACAACGAATCCATCGATTCATTCGTAAATACGATTCATACTCCCGAAGGCGGAACCCACCTTACAGGATTCAGAACAGCGTTGACGAAAGCGATCAACGATTATGGAAAAGCAAACGGGATCTTGAAAGATACGACCCTTGAGGGAACAGATGTGAGGGAAGGATTGACCGCCATAATCAGCATAAAGATGGCGGATCCCCAATTTGAGGGACAGACAAAATCGAAGTTGGGAAGCAGTGTTGCACAGGGTGCGGTCTCGTCATTCTTGAATGAAAAACTTGCAGAATATCTGCTCGAGAACCCTGCAGTCGCTACACTTATCGTCAAAAAAGGAATATCCGCATTGGAGGGGAGAGAGGCTGCGAGAAAAGCAAGAGATGCCACGAGACGGAAGAGTGTCCTCGAATCGACGAGTCTTCCCGGCAAACTCGCGGACTGTTCCGAGAAGGACCCTGCGAAATGTGAGTTGTACATCGTGGAAGGAGAGTCTGCAGGCGGAAGCGCCAAGCAGGGAAGGGACCGTGCGTTCCAAGCGATACTTCCGCTGAGAGGGAAGATCCTCAACGTCGAAAAAGCACGGCCAGATAAACTTCTAGATCATGAGGAAATAAGGAATCTGACTATAGCCATTGGCGGAGGACTCGGAAAGGAGTTCGATGTCACGAAGATAAGGTACAACAGCATCGTCATCATGACGGATGCGGACGTCGACGGAGCGCACATCGGCACTTTGCTTCTAACGCTGTTTTACAGGCAAATGAGGCCCTTAGTCGAGGGTGGACACGTCTATCTCGCTATGCCGCCTCTATACAGGGTTTACAAGGGGAAGAAAGAGACGTATGCATTCACCGAGGAGGAGATGCAGAAGGCTGTCGAGGAAATCGGCACCGGATCCAATGTGAGCAGGTACAAAGGTCTCGGAGAGATGAATCCCCAACAATTATGGGAAACGACCATGGACCCAGCTACCCGGATGATGAAGAAAGTGGAGATCGCGGATGCCATGTTGGCGGATCAGCTGTTCTCCATCCTCATGGGTGACGATGTGGAACCGAGAAGGGAATTCATCATTGAACACGCTCATGAAGTGATAAACCTGGATGTGTGATACAATGGAAGGAGAGAAGCGTATCATACCCCAGAGCATAGAGAAAGAGATGAAAAGGTCCTACATCGATTATTCGATGAGTGTCATCGTGGGTCGCGCCCTTCCGGATATCCGTGACGGACTTAAGCCTGTACACAGGAAGATCATGTACGCCATGTCCGAACTCGGATTGCCGTACAACCGCGCCCACAAAAAATCCGCTAGAGTGGTCGGAGAGGTTCTGGGTAAATATCACCCTCACGGTGATTCCGCAGCTTATGAAGCGATGGTGAGGATGGCTCAGCCCTTCTCCCTGAGATATCCGCTTGTGGACGGTCAGGGTAATTTCGGATCGGTCGACGGGGACTCCCCCGCTGCAATGCGTTACACTGAAGTGAGACTATCGAAGATATCCGGCGATTTGCTGGCGGATATCGATAAGAACACAGTGGATTTCGTCGATAATTTTGACGGTTCACTGAAAGAACCCAGTGTCCTCCCGGCAAAATTCCCGAACCTGTTGGTGAACGGATCGGACGGTATAGCTGTCGGGATGGCCACGAAGATGCCGCCTCATAATCTAGCCGAAGTATGTGATGCCATAGCCTATGCGATAGATAACCCAGATGCTGAGGTCTTCGATCTGATGCAGTTTGTTAAAGGCCCGGATTTCCCTACAGGCGGAGCGGTGTACGGTATAAACGGGATCATATCCGCATACACCACCGGAAGGGGAAAAGTGAAGGTCAGGGCGAAAACCCACTTCGAAGACATGGGCGGCGGTAAGACTCGGATAATCATTGACGAGCTTCCTTATCAGGTGAACAAGGCTTCGTTGATAGAGGCCATCGCGGAACATGTGAAGAACAAGGTCCTCGAGGACATAACCGATCTGCGTGATGAATCAGACAGAAATGGAATGAGAGTGGTCATCGAACTTCACAGAGATGCGATAGACAATGTGGTCCTTGAGAACCTCTTCAAGAGGACCCAGATGGAAATAACCTACGGTATAATCAATCTTGCATTGGTCAACAACAAGCCGACCCTCCTCGGATTGAGAGAGATGATCGGCCATTACATCGAATACAGGAAGGAGATAATCCTTCGCAGGACACAGTTCGATCTGGAACAGGCGGAGAAGAGATATCACATTCTCGAGGGATTGATGAAAGCCCTCAATATGTTGGATGAAACGATCGCATTGATCCGTGCGTCCAAGGATGCCGCGGAAGCGAATGAAGGTCTCCAAGGTCTTCTGTCGATAGACGAGGAGCAGGCGAAAGCGATACTGGATATGAGGCTTCAGAAACTCACCGGACTTGAGATAGACTCGCTCAAAGAGGAGTACGATCAATTGATCGAGACGATGAAGAACCTCAGGGACATCCTCAGCAACACCGAGAGGGTGAGAGCGATCATCAAAGAGGAGCTCATCGAGTTGAAGGATCAGTACGGCGACGATCGTAAGACAGTCATTAACGAGAATGCGTTAGATATCGACGAAGAGGATCTGATCCCCATGGAGGATGTGGTCATAACTATATCCGGTGACAATTACGTAAAGAGGATCCCCTTGAACACGTACAGACAACAGGCTCGCGGAGGAGTCGGACTTCTGGGTATGCAAACAAAGGAGGAAGATCATGTGTCGAGCATGTTCGTAACGTCCTCTCACGACTATCTGATGTTCATCACAAACCACGGCCGTTTACATTGGCTCAAAGGATACAGAGTTCCTGAGGGCAGCAGGCAGTCGAAAGGAAAGCCGATAATCAATCTGCTTTCCGATCTTGAGCCCGGAGAGAAGGTCGAGAACACGATATGCGTTCATGACTTCCCTGAGGACAAATACCTCGCGTTCTGCACCAAGAACGGTCTTCTCAAGAAGACCAGCCTGAGCGCATACAGCAATGTGAGGAACAAAGGTATCAAAGCGATAAAGCTGGAAGACGACGACGAATTGATCGAGACCTCTCTGACAGACGGATCGGAACAGATCATCCTTGCGACCAGGTACGGACAGGCTGTGCGTTTCGATGAATCCGATGTCAGATCCACAGGAAGGGATACCATGGGAGTGAAGGGAATGACCCTCAGTTCCGATGATACAGTCATCTCGATGGCGGTCGTCAGACCCGGAGACAAGTTGCTTACGGTCACCGAGAACGGTTACGGTAAGATATCCGAGGTGGATGATTACCGCCGGACCCGACGCGGTGCGAAAGGTGTCATAACGATAAAGACGGACGAGAGGAACGGGAACGTCGTATCTGTGAGAAAGGTCACTGCAGGCGATCAACTGATGGTCACAAGCAAGCAGGGTAAGATGATCCGGATGCAAGTGGATGAGATACGCGAGACCGGACGTAACGCGAAGGGTGTAAGGATAATGGACATGCGTAACGACGACAAGATCACCGCAGTCCAACCGATAGTCGCAGACGAAGGAGAAGGAGAGGAAGTAGAAGAATGACCCTGAGCGCCGATGCCTTCTGGAAGAATACAGCCGTTGTTTCGGCGATACTTTCGGGGGCATCGGTACTATCTCTGATCCTATCGGTGATGGAGGGGAAGGGAAGTTACATCATCCTGTCATCCGTTGCTTTGGGCCTTTTTGCGCTCTGTGCCGTGATATCGTGGATGATAGCGAATAAATATGCACTTGTTGCCGATGATGAGGATGTCGTGTATTTCAGACTCAAGAGACCAGGGGTCAAGAAATCGGCCGATCGGGATATAGTGCCTAAAGGTAAAATGCCCAGGCAATGATTCCCAGAAAACTTTATAATAGAAAACCCGCCATAGGGGGAATTGCGCCGTGGTAACTCAGTTGGGAGAGTGCATGACTGAAGATCATGAAGTCGCTGGTTCGAGCCCGGCTCACGGCACCATACTATTTTTTCATAGCATCGCGATACACTTATCAAAAACAGTTGTGAGGGGGCCGCCGTTTGGAATCTGATACGATCTTCATTGACATAAAGACCAGTGAGCTCACACTCACACAGGTTCTACAGGAGATCCAACGCATTCAGAAGGAGAATCCCAATTACGAGATATTCTTGGACGGGGACACCCATGCGATCGTTGGAAGGAGAAGGTCCGATCAAAGGAGAGAATGATCCATGGGAAAAGGAAGAGTGACCATCGGTTTGTACAATTCATATGATCCTGTGAAATTCAGAGAACCGCATAGAAGGGTTCTTGCAAGAGCAGGAGGTCTTGCTTTGGCATTCGATATGAATCTGGCACTTTTCGGATTTCCTATTCCGGAAGACACGGACACTCCGGTCAAGATCGCTGAATGGGTCGCAGGCACTACGAGTATAGGAGGGCATGGAGATTATTTCATGGAGCTCGCCGAGAAAGGAAGGTTCATGAAATTCCCGTATCCTTCGAAAGGGTTCCCTCCTCAGTTGGGAGAACCGATATTGACAACCAGTAAGCCAAATGAATCAAAAAAGGTGACGCTGGCACATGTTGTAGGAACAATTGAAAAGGGACAAAGTGTATTGTTACTTTTCGGCATCGGCCCACACGGCGTACCCAAGGACGCGGCTTCAATTCCCAATAAAAATTTGGACATCACCGGTGGAGGTTTTTCCTTGGAGACATGTACTGCATTGGGTGCTGTGTGCGGGGCAATAAACGCACTGATGAATCAGTAGTGATCGTAAAGGATACTGCCGGGAGCCAATAGTACTCCGTCTCCTTTTTCCACATGGCCCACGATCTCTGAATTTTTGTATTTCTTCACAATAGATTCGGCATCTTCTTCCGGAGCAATGATGGTGAATCCCATGCTCATGTTGAGGGTCTGATAAATCTCTCTATCCTCAACGCCTCCGATCTCTTGTATCCTCTCAAAAATGGCTGCAGGCTTCACGGGAGTGTCGATTACATACCTCAGACCCTTCTTCATACGGAGTATGTTTCTAAGCCCGCCTCCTGTGATGTTTACGAGGCCGTGTATGTCGTGTGCATGAGTTATCTCCAAAACCTGTTTGACATATATTTCGGTTGGAGTCAATAAGGTCTCGCCTACAGTCCCGTTCAGACCTTGTATCCTGTCGTTGAGAGAAATGTTCTCGGATTCGAACACCTTCCTCGCCAGTGTCAAACCGTTGGAATGTATCCCGGAGGACCTCAAGGCGATGATGACGTCTCCTTCTTTACAGGCATCTCCGGTTATCACCTTATTTTTCTCGACGTAGCCTAAACACGTTCCGGATAGGTCCACACCTTTCACTATCTCCGGAAGCACGGCGATCTCTCCTCCTACGATCTCCATGTTGGAAAGTTCGGCACCCCTTCTAAGACCGACACCGATATCACGTGTAATATTCTCATCTGGCACATCGATAGCAATGTAGTCAACGAATGACATAGGCTCGGAATTCACACAGATGGTGTCGTTGACATTCATGGCTATGCAGTCGATTCCGACGGTATTCCAGATCTTGAGCTCTTCCGCTATAAGCAATTTTGTACCGACACCGTCTGTTGCCAAAGTAAGATATCTGTCGCCGAAATCTATCAGACTTGCAAAAAGACCGGGTATGCGAACCATCTGTCCAATACCTTTTCTTTCGAACCCAAGTTCTTTGACCAATGAACCTATGGCGTTCGATTTATCGTCGATGTTGACTCCGGCTTTTGAATATGTCCAACCCTTTGACATCAGTGCCCTCCCAGCGTAATAGTATCCTTCTCTTATTACTTTTCCACACAAAAGGGTTTATCCGTGAAGTCAATAATCGTCCATGGCTTTGCATGATAGGTGGGTGCAGGAAAGGAAGCACGAGCACTACTATAAGTTGGCAAAGAAGCTTAATTACAGATCGAGAGCGTCATTCAAACTCATGCAGATAGACGACCGTTTTGGAGTTTTCAGAGAGGGAGATTCGGTTGTCGATCTCGGAGCGTCTCCGGGCGGTTGGCTACAGGTGGCTAAGCAGCGTGTCGGCGTAAGAGGTGAAGTCATCGGAGTAGATCTCAGGCCCATTAGGCCGATCGAAGGGGTCACTACCATCATAGGGGACATTACCGATGATAAGACCATTCAAGAACTTCTGGAAAAGTTCGACGGGAAGGCAGATGTCGTCCTTTCGGACATGGCTCCGAATATCGCAGGAAGTTATTCCACGGATCATGCCCGATCGGTAGATCTGTGCATGTATGCCGTCAACGTCTGCGATCATGTTTTGAAAAAAGACGGAAAACTCGTCGTCAAAGTTTTCATGGGCGACATGTTGGATATATTGATGAAAGAGTTGGAGTCCAGGTTCAGATCCGTGAAGATACATTCTCCTCCGGCATCGAGGGATACATCATCTGAGGTGTACATTATTTCGAAAGGATTCAAAGCATCACGCAATATCAAAGTGGAGAAACTTCAGGTCGAAGAGAAAGAGCCAGAGTTCAAATTGAAAGGGACAAATATCTGAGATCAATCCCAGAACCGTTTGTTCTTGGCATAGAGGATTTCTGCATTCATGATGTCTCTGAGGAAATCATCCTCATCGATATGCATGCTTCGAAGAATTCTTGATGCGCTGTCCGGACCGATCCCTCTTCCTGCAAGGACCATGGATGCTCGTTTTCCACCGTATTCGTTAACAAGATTCGCGTTTCTTGAGACTCTTAAGGCGTCTTTCTTTTCCTGTTCGGTTCTTTGCTTTAACTTTGTAGTCTTGATGCTCTCGCGTTCATATCCTTTTAGGAGAGCTATCATATTGCCGCTGCATTTCGGACAGACCAGTCTAGACGGGGTGTCTGCAACTCTTATCCTCCACTGTGTGGTGCAATTGAGACATGAACCGTGAAGGACTTCGTCTTCCAATCTTTTCTTCATAGCCATGAGTATGGAATGATCGGCCCGTACGGGTTGCATCAGCTCTTTGGACCGCACGATCCCTTCTAGTCCGATCGGAGATATACTGCACATCTCGATCTTCATTTCGCCTTTGCTTATAGAGGAAATAACCAATTCAGTATTCTCTATATCCAGATCCTCCCAAAGTACCATGTTGACAGCCTCATTGTAGGCAGGGGTGTCCTTGTGAATATCGAAAAGTCTGTTGAAATTCATGAAGCGGTGGTCTGCACCTTTTTCGATTATGCCGAATTTTTTCGCCACATGGACGAATCTCCATTTCAGGTAGGTGGAATTCAATATGGTTATTCTTGCCAGGGCTTCTATAGTGCCAGGCTTGATAGATCTGAAGGTGTCTTCCAGGATCTTCTTGTCCAGATTACGGGGAAGTTCCAGGATTATCCTGTAAGGATCGGTGGACACACCGATACTTTCTCCCAATCTAGCCGTCAGTAGTGCGGAGTAGATCTTCCCGATGGTCTCATTGACCCTGCTTCCGAAACAGCAGTTCACGATCGCCAACCTATCTCCCGATTCAAGAGTCACCGTTTTATCGGTGGGCATCGGCCATCTTTCCTGTTGTTCGGAAAGGTATTTCCTTACTTTGTTGAAGCAATTCTCATCGCCGGGATATTTTTCGAAATTCATCTTGCGGCGCATCCTGCCCACTTCCATGGCGACCTCGAATGGCACAGGAATATCGGATCCCACCCACGAAGGAACTGACCCCACATCCTTTGCTTCTTCGACGAGAAGTTCATCCTCTCTCATCTCAATGATCCGCCAGGTCCTTCCTTTCGCAATGAACATGGCATACGGTTCAGCGAATGACGCTACGAAACTTTCGTCCAAAGTTCCGATTATGCCTCTTGTGCTGATATCTCTGATGAGATAGGTCCGTTCATCCGGTATCATGGAGATGTTATCGTAGAAGTACTGCATGCCTTTCCGAGATCTTCTGAATCCGTTCTCGTCTTCGAAGATCATGTTAATGGATCTCAGCTGATCCATCACTGCACTCATATCGTCCATTGAGAGGGTTTTGAATGAATTGCTTCGTTTGAATATCTTATGGGCGGTTTCACGGTCCATGCGGCCGCTCATGGTCATCGCTATGAGTTGGTTGGCGAGTACAGTGAACGGACTGGTCCTTCCTTTGAAGTATTCGAGTTCTTTCGCATCGCTTCTTCTCGCGATGACCATGGATTCCGCGACCTCGTCGGGAGCAGTGGAAATTATTATTGATCTTATCACTCCTCCGATCCTGTGTCCGGCACGTCCGGCACGTTGTATCATTCTAGATACCTCTCGGGGAGAGTTATACTGTATGACAAGGTCCGCAGACCCTATGTCTATTCCTAATTCCAATGACGATGTGCATATGACAGCTTTCAGATCTCCATTCTTGAATCTGTCCTCGATCATCATCCTGTTCTCTTTCGATAAGGACCCGTGATGCACATCGATAGAGAAGTCCTCATCCCAAAGATGGTATCTCGCTGCGAGCCATTCTGCGGTCTCACGAGTGTTGACAAAAAGAAGGGTGGACCGTCCCCGTTCTATCTCCTCTCTCGCTCTCTTCATCACTGCAAGGATGTCAGGGTCACTTTGCAGCCTATCTCTCAGAACCGAATCATTTTCATCAGGTTCCGGGCATTCTACTTTGATATCGAATTCCCTGTGAGTATCGTGTTTACAGAGCACAACATCCCTTCCGACACCCGAGAGGAAGTTTTTGACATCCTCGATATCTCCGACCGTCGCAGATAATCCGATCCTTTGGAATTCCCGGCTGAGCATGACCAATCTCTCCATGGCGACACCGAGTTGGGCTCCCCTTTCGGTGCTGGACAGTTCGTGTATCTCATCCACTACGAACCATTCGACATTCTTCATATGTTCTCTCAGTCGTTTTCCTGTGAACATGACCTGTAAGGTCTCCGGGGTCGTGATGAGTATCTCCGGGGCTTTCTGGGATTGTTTGTTCCTTTCTGCCTGAGTGGTATCCCCATGTCTGACGCCTACCGTTATTCCTAACGCTTTTCCGTAATCCTCCATCCTCTTCAGCATGTCCCGGTTAAGTGCTCTGAGCGGGGTCACATAGATGCATCTTATCCCCGGCCTTCCTTTGGTTTTGAATATTGAATCGAAAATAGGGAGCATAGCGGCTTCCGTCTTCCCTATGCCGGTGGGTGCTACCAACAGTACATTATGCCCGGAGGAGATCTTCGGGATTACATCTCTCTGAGGTTCAGTAGGTTCGAAGATCCCTTTTTCGTTAAGGGCGCGAATAAGCTCTGGACACAGTGTTTTGAATGACATCTCGGAAAATTATTAAGATGCCGGGATATCCCCGGCTGTTTGTTTTACTTTTTCTTTTTGCGGGAAGCTTTGAGGTTCTCTTTGACCGCCGCTTTGATATCGACTGCCTGAGCTTCCCCGTCGACTATATCCTTGATGAGGAAGGAGAGAACGATCCATCCTTCGTCTTCCAAGGTCTTTTTCTCCTCAGGGTCCACAGCTCCTTTTTCGAATATGTAGACCGCTACCTTGGGTTTCACGAAGGCGATAGGTATGCCGTATACTCCATAGTCCTTTCTGCATCTCAGACCTTTGTTCCACGCTGCCCTTCTGACCAATGCTTCAGGGGAGTTGTCTGTCCAAACATCATCGCCGGATTCCTCCTCCTCTTCCGCTTGGACCTCTACTTTCTCTTTTGGTTTCGGTTCAGCTTTAGGGGCGGATTCCTTTTTCTGTGCAGGTGCCTTCACTTCAACTTTCGGCTCGACTGCCGGGGGTTTTTCCGTGAACTGCTGTTTGGGGGCAGTCTCCTCCTTAGGTGCAGGAATGTCCTTTTCAACCTTCGGTTTCGGTTCGACTGCAGGTGCCTTCTCTGTGAACTGCTGTTTGGGAGCGGCGTCCGTCGTTGCCTTCAGAGAGGTCTTTTCATCCTTCTCGCCGGCAGGCACTTCCGCCACAGGTGCGGTGACTTCCAAGAGTATCTCCGAGAGGTCCATGATCTTGACCTTCGAGTTGATCTGCTTTGCTCCCTGGGTAAGATTTACGACACAGAACGGACAACAGGTCACGAGTATCTCCGCACCGGTCTCTTCTGCGTCCCTGACCCTTTCGGCTGCAATATTGACTGCGAATTCGTTGTATTGGCTTTTGTAGCCTCCGCCGGCACCGCAGCATCTTGAATTCTCTCTGGATTTGTCCATTTCCACGAGTTCGATGCCTTTGATCTTCTTCAGCACATTCCTGGGCGCGTCGAACACACCCATATGTCTTCCCAAGTGGCACGGGTCGTGGTATGTGACCTTTGCTTTGTATTCGTTGTTAAGAGGGAGTTTTTTCTCGTTTATGAGTTTCTCAACGTATTGTGCGAAATGGTAGACGTTCTGTCCGCTTCTGGCGTAGAATTTCCCGAAGTCAGATGATACGGTCTTGTAGCATCCTGAGCAGGTCATGACCATATCCTTTGCGCCGACACCGTCCGCACCTTCCACAACCTTTTCCGCACATTCCAATGAAGATACATGTGTTCCTGTTCTCAACAGAGGCGAAGAACAGCACCACTCTTTTTCCCCGAGTATGTTCATTTTCACGTTTGCCCTGTCAAGCACACGGACTCCGATCTGGGGTACTTTCTGTTGTCTATATGATCCTGTGCATCCTGCGAAGAATATGGCATCCGGGGTATCGGATTTTTTGACATCCTTGGGCCACCAATCTCCTCTTTTGGAGTGGTCTTCGCCGTAAGGGTTGTGACATTCTGCCACTTTCTTTGCCATTCCCTTGTGTGCGCTCATAGGGCCTGCACCCTGGTCGACTATCCATTTCCTTACAGTCTCCCAGAATTCCACCAAGGGGATATTAGCGTGACAGACGACCTCGCAGTTACCGCATCCAGTGCACTTATACATCGCATCGACGAAATACGGATTCAGGGAAACCTCTCTGCTGAGAAGTTTGTCCAGTCCGTCAGCGTTGCTGAGCTGATTCAAGTAATATATCTTGCCTCTGGGAGTGACAGACTCCCACGGGGTCTGCGAGTGAGCCTCACAGACGTTTATACAATAACCACATTGGAGACAAGCAGTAAGCTCCTTTTGGATGCGGGCCATCTTCATTTTTCTACCTCCGTTTCAAAAAAGAACCCTTAGGATAGGCTCTTGATATAGAGAAGAAAAACGCACGCACCTATATTAAGGCTTTCAGCCGGCGTATGTGCCACCGTTACATATTGACGTACTTTTTGCGCTACAATGAAGTGCTCTGATGGTTTTTTGGGGGTTTCAAAACGAACCCATTGAAATGTATGAAATAATTTGAATGTGATAGCGACGTAATGGACAATTCCCTGGAGCTCAAGGTGGCGATGTTGGAAAGACAGACCGATGTAGGTTACGGCAGAGCCAGAGTGGACACCTCATCCCGCCGGCGTTTGAAATTGGATCTAGGGGATGTCATTGAGATCACAGGCAAGAGGATCACCGTCGCCAAAGTGTTCAAAGGCGATCAGGAAGACGATGGTCTGAACATAATCCGTATCGATGGTCCTACCAGGACGAGCATAGGCGTCAGTGTAAACGAGACCGTAAAAGTCAGTAAATGCAATCCGAAGATCGCTGAGAAGGTTGTGTTGACCCCCAATATACCGGACGGTAAGAAAGTGAAGTTCGAGGAAGGAGCGGAATTCATTTTCAAGAAGAATCTTCTCGAAAGGCCGTTGATAAAAGGAACAGATATTCTGATCCCGAACATTGCATTGATGGGGAACAGATCGATATTCTTGGTCAATTCCACCGTGCCCTCCGGCCCGGTCATTGTCGGACCGGATACCGAGATAATTTTGAAAGATGAACCGGAAAAGGTAGACACCCGTAAGCCGCGTTCCGGTAAGACGACTTACGATGACATAGGGGGTCTAGATGACGAGTTAAAAAGGATAATGGAGATGATAGAACTCCCTTTGAAACATCCTGAATTGTTCGACAGGATGGGGATATCGGCACCTAAGGGTGTGCTTCTTTACGGTCCGCCGGGGACAGGGAAAACGCTGATCGCAGAAGCAGTCGCGAATGAAGCAGGAGCATCGTTCTACGCGGTCAAAGGGCCAGAGATAATGGGAAGATATTACGGTCAAAGTGAAGAGAGATTGAGAAAACTTTTTGAGGAGGCAGAGAGCAATGCTCCGAGCATAATCTTCCTTGATGAGATAGACTCCATTGCTCCAAGCAGAGATTCCTCCAACGGTGAGGTCGAAAGAAGAGTGGTAGCTCAGCTCTTGACACTGATGGATGGAATGGGGGGAAGAGGCGACGTGATTGTCATTGGAGCTACTAACAGGGAGGACTCGATCGATCCTGCCTTGAGGAGGCCCGGAAGATTCGACAGGGAGATCGAGATCAGTGTACCGAATCGTGTCGGAAGGAAGGATGTCATCGAAGTACATACGAGGGATATGCCTCTGAGCGATGATGTGAATATTGATGAGCTAGCGATAATGACCCAGGGGTTCGTTGGAGCCGATCTCGCATCATTGGCAAGGGAATCAGCAATGAAGTGTCTGAGCAGGAACATATCGAAGCTTGATCTCGATAAACCTGTACCTGCATCCGTACTTGAGACGATGAAGGTTTCGATGAATGATTTTGTTGAAGCACTCTCTGATATAGAGCCTAGCGGGATGAGGGAAGTTTATGTTGAGATCCCGAAGGTCACTTGGGCTGACATCGGAGGATTGGAAGCGATAAAAAAAGAGATGGAAGAAGCATTGATCCCAACGGAAGAACAGAAAGCCTTTGAGAGACTGGGTATACAGGCTGGAAAGGCAGTATTGCTTTACGGTCCTCCGGGAACCGGGAAGACGTTGATCGCAAAAGCGGTTGCGAACGAATCGGGTGCGAATTTCATCTCGGTAAGTGGTCCGGAGATCGCAAGTAAGTGGATGGGTGAAACTGAACAGGCGATAAGGAAGATATTCAAAAAAGCGAAGCAAATGTCACCCTGTATAGTATTTTTCGATGAGATAGATTCCATAGCACCGAAACGTGGCAACGGTGATTCTCAGGCATGGGAGAGGGTTGTAGCTCAATTATTGACTGCGATAGATGGTGTGGAAAGTATGAGCAGAGTGATGATAATGGCAGCCACCAATCGTCCTGATATGCTTGACCCAGCACTCTTAAGGCCAGGAAGAATAGATCGCATGATATTGGTTGGAAAACCGAACGCAGAGGCCCGTATGAGTATTCTGAAGGTCCATACCAGACGGATGCCTTTGAAAGACGTGGATCTCAAATCTTTAGCGGAATTGACTGACGGTTATGTGGGAGCGGATATAGAAGCGCTTTGTAGAGAAGCAGGCTTACTGGCATATCGTAATAATAACGCAACGGAAGTGATATCTCACAGTGATTTCATCTCTGCATTGGAGGTAGTGAAACCATCGGTGGACGAAGCTACATTCGAGAATTATGAGGCGATGGGAAAGGAGATCCGGAAACGGCGTACAGGATGGGACGATACACCATTCTACAGGTGATCAGATGGGAGGAAAGTTATTTTTCAAGGAATTGATAGGAAAAGAAGTGGAGACAATTACAGGAAGGCCTGTGGGTATATTGGAAGATGTCGTTATTGATACTGATGACGGGTCCATCAAATATCTGATAATCTCTACTTCAGGCAAGGTTCTCGGAGCATCGCATAAAGTGGATGAGAAGGGACGGGCCGTTGTGGAAACTGCCAGAATAAGGGTTGAGAATGGAAAGGTAATAATCAACTGAGCAGTGATTTTACCATATATGGCTCTTCGAGTTTGTATCCCAGAGCTCCGTAGTATCTACGTACTCCGATCCCACTGGTCACCCGCATTGTTTTCTTCCCTTCAGATGATGCTAGACGTTCAGCTTCAGCGAGTAACTCTTTTCCGAAACCTCTGTGCTGCCAATCTTCTCCTTCTTTTCCAATGGAGGCGATCTTACCGAACACTTTCAATTCTCTTACGGTGGCGGTGTCGCCGTCGTCAGTTCTAAGTCTTATATACCCAATGAGTGAATCTTCATATTCCAGGGAGATGAATCTCTCTGTTCCTTTGCTAGCTTCATAGGACATCGTGACCATGCGGATGAGGTTGGGATCTGACAGGATCGTGTCTGTATGCCCTACCTCTCTGCATCGAATGCATCTGCATTTTTTATCCTCTGACATTCTTTTTTCGACCAATTGGCGTATGTTACTGTTCAGTATCCCTGCTGTTATCTGAGGTGCCGGAATATCACGTTGTATCCTCTGAATTCTCACATACTCAGGAACAATTTTTTTCATGTCAGAAAGTAACTCTACAGCCGTGTCAAGATCATATGGAATGTATTCTCCATTCCTCCACATATCGCATAGTTTCGTGTCTTCGATCACAAGAGCGGGATAGAACTTCAACATGTCCGGGCGGAAATCAGGATCATCGAATACCCTTCGGAAACATTCAAGGTCCTTCTCAGGATCAGATCCCGGCAGACCGGGCATCAAATGATAACAAACTTTCAGACCGTTATCCTTACAATCCCTTGTAGCTTCAATGACGGCATCGATACCGTGTCCACGATCAACTCCCTTGAGGATATCATCATCAAGGATCTGTACTCCCAATTCAACACGTGTGGCACCAAGTGCCATTGCCAGTTTTACTTGTGTATCGTCAAACACATCGGGTCTGGTTTCCACTGTAAGACCTATGCAGCGGTGATCCGCCGTTTCGTTATCATGTTGAGCATTTTTCAAAGAAAGGGATTCATGACCATTCATGGCATCCAAACATCTTTTTACAAACCATTCCTGATATTCTCTGTCTCTGGATGTGAATGTGCCACCCATAATTATCAGATCGACCTTGTCGGTCTTGTGGCCTATTGCTGTGAGCTGCTCTATCCGATCGTTTACCTGCCTAAACGGATCGAATTCATTCCTTTCTCCTCTTCTTGCAGCGGGTTCCTTTCCGGTGTACGATTGGGGCGATCCATTATCAACGCCGCCGGGGCAGTAGGAGCACTTCCCGTGCGGGCATGGATGAGGAGAGGTCATTACAGCTACAACTGCTACACCACTCATCGTACGCATCGGTTTTTTGACAAGGAACGGTTCAAGAAGCTCTCTATCTTCCGGAGAGACTTCTCCAAGGATCACTGAATTCGACGGAACATCACTGAGGCCAAATTCATGACAGAGTCGGACCTTCATCTTCTGCAGATGATCCCTGTCCTTTATTTCCCCGTTCTTCACACCTTCTATGATACGGGAACTGTATTCTTTGATGCCCGGGGCCGGCATTATTCGTTCCCCGCTTTAACAAGCGATTGGAAGTGAGATACTGTCCGTTTATAGTTCTCCATGGCCATGTTGACGTTGGCCTCTGTAAAACTCCATGCCTTGTTGAGGTCCCCGTATCTTATGCGGTAGCCTTTCCTCATGGCTCCGTCGAACTCCACATCGACACTTTCCAAAAGATCCATAGATTTCAGTTTGTTGATGTGACGATAGACGGTTGGTTTTGTAGTGCCAAGAAGTGCGGCAAGTTCCTCGACCGCCCATGCTTTGCTCATGTTGCCCATGAAGTATTCCATGAAGAGTCGGTACGGGACGCTGTCGCGAATGCCTACAGCGGACGTTTTGGGGTCGTATCCTTTTGGTATGTACCCGATCTGTATCAGGAACGTCTCTGCGACGATATGGACATCTTTGACGGCATTCATGGGGGTATTACTTACAACTTGGAGGTCAAACAAAATATCGTCTCCTATATGTGATAAAAGTTAAGGTGATATTTTAATTTATTCAGAATCAGATCAGACACGGCCTTTTATTACATCCAAGGCTTTTAATACGCTTCCGAGAGGCATCACGGGAGATACGGGGATCGTGATTATCTTCTCCACGGTAAGGGCTATGATGGGCGCGCATACGATGCCTACAGCACCGTCTCTCTCGGCCCTCACGGCGGCGATTATGGCATCCTCCACCGTGGAGATAGTGTACTCCCTTATGTTCAAGATTTGACCGTCTGCCTCTATGGTCTTCGGTAAAGATTCCATGAAGGTGGATGACGCTATTACAGCAACAAAATTATTGTTTCCCACGCGGTACAAGATCTTCAGGGTCTTGATTATCTGACGTATCGTTCTGAGGTTCGGCTCCCTTTTCTCTTCCAAGATCTTATACATCGTACTTTGTGATATGCCAGATATCGAACAGAATTCACTTAAGGTCATTTCCAATTCATCATCAAGGATATTCTTGAATGCTTTTTGGAATCCGCCCTCCTCCCTGAGCATGCTTGCGATCAGATCGTCAACTGTCATCTGTTCCCCTTTGAGTGATCTGCGGCATTGGCACCGGCAATGGCACCCTGCCCGACTGCTTTAGCGAGCTGCCATGGTTTTCCGGAGAGGTCTCCGCATACGAACACACCTTTGACCGATGTCTCGCATTCAGGACCGACCTGTATCGTATTGTCTATTTCCGGAAATACTCCGAGGTCCATTGCTATGTTCTCCGAGGACCGGCCCCCCAATTCAATGAATACTCCCTCGACGGGTATCTCCTCTCCATTTTTGAGCAAGATCGAAGTCACTTTATCCGTGCCTCTGATCTCGGATAGAGAGGATCGTAAAATGATGGCACCGGAATTCGTTGCCTTCTCCTCCAATGCAAGGTCCACGTCTGCATTCTCTGCTACCCAATAGACCTTCGAGGCGTATCGGGTCATCATTGCGGCCGATACTGCAGCTTCCGACTCATTGCCGATTATTGCTACTGGCACTCCTTTGAAGAAGTTGCAATCGCATGACGAGCAGTAACTTACACCTTTACCAAAGAATTCCTTCTCTCCCTTCACGTTGAGCTTGATCCTCGATATTCCGGTGGCAAGTATCACGGATTTTGCGATTATTTCGTCTCCTGACTCAACGACCACCTTGAACTGATTCCCTTCAATGGATGCATCGGTGACGTTCTGTTCCAGAACCTTGCATCCGAAGGATTTGGCCTGTTCGATCCCTGTAGTTAGAAGATCGATTCCGACAACCACTCCCTTCACTCCAAAATAGTTTTCAACATGGGCATTTGCGAGCGCGCTATTTGCGGGTTTCCCGATTAATACTGTCGTTGCTTTTTTTCTTGAAGAGTGTATGGCGGCCTGTATCCCAGCTGGACCAGAACCGATTATTATCACATCGGCATTCATTTAAATGTCTTTGAGATAATCCAGGATGTCTTCTTTGCCACGCAGACCTACAAAGGTGTCTATGTGTACTTTGTCCTTGAAGATCAATAATGTGGGTATCGCTCTGATGCCGAATCTGATAGAGATGGCATGGTTATCGTCCACATTGAGTTTGGAAACTCCTACTTTTCCTTCAAGCTCCTTGGATAGCTCCTCCATGATTGGCGTCATGCGTCTGCACGGACCACACCACGGTGCCCAGCAATCCACTATTGCCACTTTATTCTCTAGTATGAAGTTATCGAAGGTTGCGTCGCTAAGCTCTGTTACCATTATTCCACCAAGTACCCACAACGATATAAACGGATAAATAAGTTTAGAGGCAACATGTGATAAAGTATGGACGAAAAAGCTACAGAAATCAAAGGATTGGAGATATATACACCAAAAGGGGTGTTCGTGGGAGTGGTAGACGAAGTAGTATTCGATGTGTCAGAGATGAAAGTGGATGCCATATTCGTGGCGGAGGCCAACCCATATCTGGTTGACGAAAACGTATCGATAAGTATCCCGTTCAGGTGGATACAGAGTATAGGGGATATAGTGATCCTGAATAGATTCCCAGATGAAGTAATTAAAGCGGATTCAGTTTGATATTCCTTTGAGTTTCGGATATTCACCGATTATATCAGGTATGATATCAAGATCCAGACCGTATAATTTTGAAAGTTCCCAGTGAAGTTTTTCCAATCGTTCGGCTCCGCGATCGGCGTTGTTCATCTGCAGTTTTTGTACCGCATGATGATGATCCACAACACGATTTCCGCTGACAAGATTGTCCGCATGGGCGACAATTTTTTCTTCCAGGGTCCTTGGGATATAGTCTCCGGGAGGTAAGCCGAATTCTTCTACATCTTGATCATCCAAGCCGGCACCTGTGTGTTTTTTTACTATCTCCTGCAATTCTTTTGGGAGACCCAGATCCTCAATTATCTTTGCACCTACGACTGCATGCATTATGGTGTTGTCCACGGACCTTCCTATATCATGAAGTAAAGACCCAGCGATCACCAGAGGTTTGTTCGCATCATTGATGCCATTTAGCATTTCGTCAGCAACTGCTCTGACGGTACAGCAATGTACGATCACTCTTCGTTTGCATCCGGCATTATGCAACAGTTTGAGACACTCAGTTTCGTTAGGTATCTTTTTCGACAATGGTCTTCCCCCTTTCGTTAGGTACAACGGTCATCTGACCGTTAAGGTCTGAGTACAGAGTTTTACCATCGGTGAATCTGTCAAGGAATATAGCAAGTGCGGCTATCTCGGAATGTGGTTGATTACCCACAGAGATGTTGAGGTCCGAGTCCTTGTAAGCATCGAAGGGAACCTTCTCTGCGCCTACAACTATCAGAAGATCCCTATCACGTGGAACCTTGGGTAAAGTCTCATCGAGTCTTTGTCCGTACATCGTAAGATGAACCACAGTCCCCTGAAATTTTTTGATCTCCTTTTTCCACTCTACGCCGGTCTTTATGGTGAAGTCTCCACCGAATCGTTCCGTTACACTTTTGACATTCTCTTCGAGTACTGGGTCTCGGGTATCTACTAAAACTCCCGCAGCCCCCAGTGCTCTGGATGATAGTGCGACATGCGTTGTGACCCTCTTATCTCTTTGAGGACGATGACCAATTCTGAGTACCCAGATGTCCGGCATCTTACTCTTCTCTGATAAGTTCTATTCTGTGCCCGCGATAATCCATCTTGACTGATCTTCTCACCAGGCTCTTGAGCATCGTGGATGAGAGGCCGAGTGTCTCTGCGATGTCTCCCGAGAACTTCCCGGTCTTTCCTACTTCGGCGAGGATCTTACTTTCGATCTCTCCATACTCAGATTCACTCATCATGGCTGCCGTCAGCACATCACTGATCTCGTAGACAGGCCATTGTGCGTTGATGTTAAAAGAAGAGTAATATGTGTGGTACGATTTTTCGGGATAACTTCCATTTACAGAGAGCCAGCGCGTCTCAACAAGTTTCATTTTCTCAAAAAATATTATGGCATCCCTGCCTTCCGGACCAAATTTTTTTTCAATATCGTCGGCAGTTTTCCATTCCAAGGTCACTTCCTTTAATACATCCCGTTTTACAGGAGTGTCGACCGACCTGAGCATTGGCACCAGTTCAGAGGGTTCGTTTATGACCTTAATTCTGTTCATAAGATTTTCCCTTATGGAGAGAAAAGTATATAACGGTTGCTTGACAACGCGGACTTTTATTCACTTTGTGAGATATCGGACGTCTGCCAAAATTTATTAATGAATCTGTTGATAGGGCATTGATGGCAAAAGAGAAAGCTCCAGAACTGAAGTGGCAATGTTTGAATTGCTACAAGGTCCACAGTGGTCCCCATGCAGAGCAGAAGGCTCTCAATTGTTGCGGATCCTTTACCCAGGGGTATTGGACGAACTACAACAAATGGGGCAAGCAGAAGTGGTACGGACGTTAAATCAGTCGTGACTCCAAGTACACTTTCAATCTATTTTAGTGTATATTATTATTAAGTAGCATGGCAATCAGCCACAATATGAGTGAGAGTGGCTCTATGCTCGATCGTGTCAGAGAAGAGGTGGAACTCCTCAGCCGTCACATTGACATGCTCAAGCTGATAAAGGAGCTTCAACCGATCGGGATAATCAGGCTATCTGAGGTTCTGGAACTACCGAAACACAAGGTCCGGTACTCACTCAGATTGTTGGAGAAGGACGGGCTGATCTTGGCAACAACTGATGGGGCGAAAGTCTCCGAGAATTACGGGGAGTTCATGCAGGACCTTCCGAAACGTCTTGACGGGTTGATCGAACAGTTGGAAAGAATAAGGTCCGAATCGTCTGATAGATGATCGATTGTGAAATTTGATCTTTGTTTATGATGATGCAGTTTTAATGTGCTTATTTGGGAGGTTTTCCGTGCACGGAGATTTTAAGATTTAACCGTTCGACTGCGCTAGGCTTTTTTCTTGTGCGCAGTGATTATTGTGAAACTGTGAGCATTTACGGTAATTACTACATCATCAAAGTAAACGTACCAATTTTTCCCCTTCATTACGATCTCATTCGAATTGCTGATTTTTTCTTTACACCACGTTACAACGTCTTCGGAATCCAAATCCAAATTTCTTTTAATTCGAACGAGACCCAATTCTGTCGTGTGAAGTTTGTCGAGATTGATCAGAAGGTCGTTTTCCATTTTATTCCGCCATTATTGATTTTCATAATTAGAACGAGGTCATTGCACAAAATTGTAATGTTGATCGGTTTTCTGACTTGCTTAATGCGGTGAATCATCAATTAAGTATTACGTTACTGAAAGAGTTTGTTTAACGCAACAATTTAATATACGTCAATCTTTCGCTTGTTCCACAGGCCGTCATAGCTCA
>JGI994J12354_10000861_pt1 | contig 30974 bp, 28 predicted proteins | sample IntmicLarv3ML3BL_FD_12354 | JGI IMG/M metagenome (IMG submission 12354) | reverse complement strand
TATAAAATTCAAGGATATAAATGTATCCAAAATTCAATTTACCGAAAATTTGAATACAAAATTCAAGTCGGAATACGAAATAATTAACAGCTTTGTTACACTGACAGATGCTGGTGAACTAGAAATGTTTTACTTTGTAAGGTTGGCAAGCGGTGAATGTATTGAAGTGTTGCTCCCTATTAAATAGTGTTTTGGTAAGAGGTTCACATAAAGAGAAAAACATTAAAAAGTCGCCAGACATGGAGGTTGAATCTATGTTTGGCGATTTCTTTTTGAAATTTTACATACTCGTTTTATTATTCGTCGTTCCTTTGTCTTCCGACCGTCAGACATTGCCTAGCAGTTTTGATTACAATGCAGTTAGTTTGCTGAAATATTATACAAGTTTGTAGGATAAATTTCTCTTCATGCGAGTATTACATAAGTAAATCAAATTATCAAGAAAATGAAAGATTTTAATCTTAAATTACAAGGATTTATCATAAATCAATGACAAATTTTTAACGAGAATATTGACACAAAAAGGAATTTATTGTAATATAACATCAATAAAAGCAAGATGATGTGTTTATCTGTAGAAAAAATTACACCAAAACTAAAATCACCTATTAAGGAATTAATCGTCGACATTGCGTTAGTTAAAAAATAGGGTTCATGTGGGTACATTGTAGCGTATTTGAAAATCAAATAGGCGAAAGGGCGAAGCTGTGTATTCATGAAGAATAGGAGAATCGGTGTTGTATTGGTATATATTTTATGTTTATACAGGTAGGGAAAATAGTGTTTTAAGATGTATACAAAATCAATTTCACACAGATGTTTTAAATCCATTTATTCCAATGTTGGAGACAATTCACAAAAAATCAGGTAAATATAGCAAAGAAACAACAATAATGTTTCCGGGATATGTATTTATGGAAACAGAAATGAATAGCACACTTTTTTCAAGAAATATACTTAGTTTAATCAGACAAAATAAAAACATTATAAAAATATTAAAATATGGAGATTCGGATGAAATAGCAATGCGAGAAGAAGAACAAATTTCGTTGCTTGCTTTGTGCAATGATAATTATTGTATTAAAAGCTCAGAAGGGATTATTGCCGGAGATAAAATTATTATAAACAAGGGACCATTACAGGGCAGAGAGAGTACCATAAGAAAAATAGACAGACACAAAAGAGAAGCAATAATTGAGTTGGAAATTATAGGTGGGGTAAGATTGATTAAAGTTGCACTTGAAATTTTGGAAAAATTTTAAAATATTATCAAAATCAAAATAGTTAGATTGGAGAATGTTAAATGAAGAGAAGACCAATTGAAAGTATTATTAAAACAAAAACTCAACATGATATTGTGTTTATTCAGCCACATTTACTCAGTGATGAATTAAAGCATGAGCAAAACAAAATTGTAACGGAGTTTTGGGCAACAATGCATAAACATGCAGTTTTATTGGGGGACATCCCGTCTGAACCCAACCACGGAATTTATTTTATTGCAGGAACATTGATAAAAGCAGGATACAATGTGGAAGCGATAGATTTTCATGCATATGACCGTTATTTAAGATATAAAAATGAGAGAAAAATTGAAATAAGTGATATAGAAGAAGCTATAAAAAATAAAGAAGCTAAAATATTTGGAATATCATCAAAAACCGTAGCAATTGAAAGAGGTTTGAAAATTGCAGAGGTAATAAGAAAATATCATCCTGATAGCAAAATTGTATTTGGAGGATTGCATCCAACGCTTGAAGGTGAGAATTTACTAAAAGAAAATAGCGAATTAATAGATTACATAATTCAAGGAGAAGGAGAGGAGTCAAGTTTAGAACTGTTAAATCATATAAATGGTAAACTTCCAATTGAATCTGTAAAAAATCTTTTGTATTACAATGACGAAGGTGTCATGGTGAAAAATGAAAGAAGATTAGTTACAGATGTAGATGTTGATAATCTTGCATATCCGGCATATGAATTGATTTGTAATGAAGCAAGTCCAATAGTTCCAAGAGTATTATCTGCTCGCGGCTGTCCTCATGGTTGTGCATTTTGTTCCATAACACATTATTATGACAGAAAATATAAATTGAGATGCCCAGAATCGGTGGTAGATGAAATACAATATTTACATGAAAAATTCAACATTGATTTTTACTGCCTTGGCGATTTAACCTTTTCTCTAAACAGAGAGTACACTCATAAAATATGTAATTTGCTCATTGAAAGAAATTTACACCATATAAAATGGTGGTGTCAAACGACAATAGGCCGACTCAATGAAAAAGATTTAGAAATAATGAAGAAATCAGGTTGTATTCAAGTTGCATTTGGGGTTGAAGCAGATGACCAGCAAATACTGGATTTAGTTGATAAACCAATGGATGCAAGTAGAACTGAAAAACAATGCGAGTTGGTTAAAGCGGCAGGCTTGACAGTTCAGACATATTGGTTGTTGGGCTTTGGTAATGACACAAAAGAATCTATAGAAAAGAGAATCAAATTAATTAAATATTACATAGAAAGTGGATTGACTGATTCTATACATGTTTCAGTTCCTGTACCATTTCCAGGAACGCCTATATGGAAAGAACCTGAAAAATATGGTTATAAAATTAATCATAAACAATTTGGTAAATACTGGATGAACTGTGATGAATTGGGTTATGGTAAGCCGATTGTTGATACAAAATATTTAACAGCAGACCATCTTTATATGTATTGGTTACTGGCGTTGTCCACTGCGACAGAAGCTTTTGAAATTGTAGGTAAAAAATCAGAAAATGCATTCAGCCATTTTCAGCCTAAAGGTTTGTTTATAGCAGAAGAGGGTGCAATACCTGCATTCAGTTAGTGAGGAGTGACTATGGATATAGATAAAATAATACAGGATGATAATTATGCATTGAATCCTTTTCAAAATAATTCAACCCATAAAGAGCCATTGATTATTGAAAGAGGAGAAGGTGTATGGATATATTCAATAACTGGTGAAAAAATAATGGATGCATTTTCAGGGATGTGGAATGTAAATGTTGGCTATGGGAATAAGGAATTGGCACAGGCGGCATATGAGCAAATGGTCAAAATTGCGTATGGATCAAATTTTTCAGGTTCATCTACTCTTCCTCAAATTCAGTTAGCCAAGAAACTTTCAGGTTATGCATATGAAAATCTTCATCATACATTTTTCACCTGCGGAGGGTCAGAAGCCAACGAATCCGCCTTTAAAACAGCACAATATTATTGGAAACAAAAAGGGAAACCATCCAAATATAAATTTATCTGTCTTGAAAATGCATACCATGGAATGACAATGGCGGCGGCAAGTGCTACAGGAATGTCCAAATTTTGGAATGTTTTCAATACCATTCCGGGATTTATACACATTCCAAATCCAAATCAATATAGGTATGAGGGTGACATTCGGCAGGATGAAAGTGTAGGAAGAGCGGCTGCAAGAGCACTTGAAGAGGCGATTATTAAAGAAGGGGCAGATAATATTGCGGGATTTATCTCAGAGCCTATTCAGGGATCAGGAGGAGGTATTATACCGCCAGACGATTATTTTCCGGCTGTAAGGGAAATTTGTAACAAGTATGAGATTTTGATGATTGCGGATGAAGTTATTACAGGGTTTGGCAGAACAGGTGAAATGTTTGCACTTAATCATTGGGGAGTATCACCAGATATTGTTACTTTCGCAAAAGGGGTAACAAGCGGGTACTTGCCGCTTGGAGGAATGCAGGTGACTGATGAAATAAATTCGGTAATAGAAAATGCTCCGCCAGAATCGGCATGGCTGCATGGATATACCTATTCAGGGCATGCGGCATCATGTTCAGTTGCATTAAAGAATATTGAATTAATAGAAAGAAATAATTTATTGGATAATGTTAAATTAAAGGAACGGCGGTTTATGGCAGAATTAAAAGTACTGTCGAAATATGAGTGTATTGGGGATATTCGTGGTATAGGATTACTTCACACTATTGAATTTGTTACAGATTGTGAGAGTAAGGGTAAAAACTTTCAACTTGCAGGTGAAGTGTATAATAGATGCCTTAAAAACGGATTGCGCCTACGGATGCTGGGAAATAACATATCCATAGCGCCGCCTTTTATCATTAGTGATAATGATGTGGATTATATTATAAATACACTGGAAAGGTCTTTAAAAGAATGCATTTGATAAAAATAATGGGTAGGGGTTAATATGGAATTTAATGATATTTTTTATAGTTATTCCAGTGAAGATGTTTTATTGATTCAGCCGCATGTATTAAAACATGTGCAAGTAAAAGACATGGATCCTGTTCAATTGAATTATTGGGAAAAGACAGACAAGGTTGGTTCATTAATTGGTGATTTGCCAATTGAACCTAATTGGGGACTGCTGTATATAGCCTCTGCACTAAAACAAAAAGAATATAAGGTTAGTTATATTGATTTTCATTTGTTTGATTATGTAAAACATTTAAAGACAGATGAATTTATATCAGATGAAGATATTGAAAGTATTTTAAGTAAGAAAAAGTGTTCTGTAATTGCGATTTCATCAATGACACGTTCTGCAGACAGAGCGTTGAAGATAGCACGTATTTGCAAGAAAGTTAATCCCTCATGCAAAATACTTTTAGGAGGCATACATTTTTCATTTACAGCAAAAGAAACTCTTGAACAAAATGATTTTGTCGATGTGGTTATGAGCGGAGAGGGAGAAAAAACATTTGTCGAACTGATGGAGCATATTGATGATATTGAATATTGGAAAAATATAGAAGGATTATCATTTAGAATTGATAATGAAATTTTCTCAAATGAAAAATTGGGATATAACGAAGATATTGACAAAATATTGTGGCCCGATTATTCATTGTGGCCGTCAGATGTACCTTTGATACCAAGAGTTTATTTGGCAAGAGGATGTATAGGAAATTGTTCATATTGTGTTGTTAACCAGTTGTTTTCATGTAAAGTACGATACAGAAATTTGGAAGATGTCATTAATGAAATAATAATGTTAAAACAAAAGTATAATGTCACGGAATTTTTGGTGGGGGATTTATGTTTCCCAATGGATAAGAATAAAACACTAGATTTCTGCAATGCGCTTATAGAGAATAAATTGGATTTGAAATGGTGGTGTCAGTCAAAACCTAATTTGATTGATGATGATGTTCTTCATGCCATGAAGAGAGCAGGATGTGCGCAAATTGCTATTGGTATAGAGAGTGCAGATGCAGAAGTATTAATTAGAAGTAATTCAAATAAATACATAAACAAAAAAGATTATAGGACTATTTTTGATATATGTAAAATGATTAAAAAATATGAAATATTAATACAAGGATACTTTATTTTGGGGTTGCCAGGAGATACTTTTGATTCTTGTATATCGACAATAAATTTAATGGATAGATTAACTGGCGAGGATTTAGTGGATGTTACTCATATATCTGTATTGGTTCCATATCCGGGAACAAGTACTATGGAAAATCACGAAGACTTCGGTGTAGAAATTGTGGATAGAGATTATTCAAATTATTTGATGAATTGTGATCTAATGAATGCAGGTGTTCCTGTTTACAATTTGGAAAAATTAGATCGATATCAAATATATAGTTTTTGGCAATTAGCATTGAGTACAGTTGCAAGGAACTATTCTAAAAGAGAGAATAAAAAAATCATAATGTTTAATGATTTGAATTGTTTTGCTGAAAAATTGGAGATTAAAGAGGAGATGAAAATAAATTGATTGCCAATGTTGATAAAAGGATATTTGATATGTATCCAGAAACGCAAATAGGCGTTCTGATTATGAAAGATATAAAAAATAATTATACAGACGGCGGGCTGATTGATAACTTGTTAAAACAAGAAGAAATTAAGGTGATAAGTGAACTCAAAGATAGAGAAATGGCATCATATGAGTATGTCAAAATATGGAGAGAAACATATTCCAAATTTGGTTCAAAACCGAGCAAGTATAATAGTTCAATAGAGAGCCTTTTAAAAACCATTTTGTCAGATAAGACAGGTAATCAGATCAGAAGAATAAATCCATTAGTCGATATTTATAATTTGATTTCTATAAAACATAGGATTCCGGCAGGAGGAGATGATATAGAAAAAATATCAGGTAATATACAACTCACTTTTGCAGATGGAAATGAGAAATTCAGAAAACTTAATTCAGATGAATATGAAATTGCAGATGAAAATGAAGTGATATATCGCGATGAAGAAGAAGTTTTATGCAGAAGATGGAATTGGCGAGAGTGTGACAAAAGCAAGTTGACAGAAAAAACAGAGAAAGTTTGTCTATTTGTTGAGGGAGTTCAATTGTTTCCTAAAAATGTTATCAATGAAATCATTGATGAATTGGCAGAGCTTATTGAGAAGTTTTGTGGTGGGAGTGTCATTTGCAAAGCAGTATTGAATAGTGACAATCAAAGTGTAGAAATATAAGGAAAAAACATTGGGTGGAGGAAGTTATGACAGAAGATTATCAAGATTTATTGAGAAATGTTTCAATAGAGACAAGAGCATTTATAAATGGAGAATATGTCAAGGCAATAGGTGGTAAAACTTTTAAAGATATATGTCCAATAAATAATGAAATTATAGCAGAGATAGAATCTTGCGATGATAAAGACATTGATTTTGCAGTTAAATCAGCACGAAAGTCAGTCGAAGAGGGTAAATGGTCAGAATTAGCCCCAGAAAAACGCAAAGAAATACTATTTAGATTTGCAAATTGTATTGAGGATAATTTAAATGATTTGGCAATAATGGAATGTATAGATATTGGTAAACCAATATCAGCGGCTATAGGTGAGATTAAAAGATGTGTTGCCGGAATAAAATGGTTTGCAGAGGCAATAGATAAAGTATATGGAGATATCGCAACAACAGAGAGCAATCGGCTAGCAAATATTATTAGAGAACCATATGGGGTAATTGGTGCAATTATACCATGGAATTATCCTTTAATGATGGCGGTTTGGAAATTTGCTCCTGCACTTGCGGCGGGAAATAGCATTGTTTTGAAACCGGCGGAACAATCTCCGCTCTCGCTTATTAAAATTGCAGGACTAGCAAAAGAAGCAGGAATTCCTGATGGTGTGTTTAATGTTGTACCCGGATATGGTGAAATTGCAGGAAAAGCACTTGCTTGTCATATGGATATAGATAAGATTACATTCACAGGGTCAACAGAGGTGGGAAAGTTAGTGATGCAGTATTCCGGACAGTCCAACTTGAAAAATGTTTCTCTAGAATGTGGCGGTAAATCAGCAAATATTGTATTTGCTGATGCGAATGATTTGGATTATATAGCCAAGCAGACAGTTGGTTCAATGTTCTATAACAGCGGACAAGTGTGTGACGCGCCAACACGTTTGTTAGTAGAGGAAGAGATATATGATATTTTTGTAGATAAAATCATTAATGAAAGCAAAAAATACATGCCAATAAATCCACTGGAAAGAGAAAGTCAGATGGGATGTATGGTAAGTGCCGAACAGATGGAAAGAGTTTTAGAATATATTGAAATAGGGAAAAGTGAAGGCGCAAAATTGGTTTTAGGCGGGAATCAAGTATTGAAAGAAACCAATGGATTTTATATTGAACCCACAATATTTTCTGATGTAAGGAATAATATGCGTATTGCACAAGAAGAAATATTTGGACCAGTATTATCAATAATAAAATTTAAGACATCAGAGGAAGTAATTGATATCGCTAATGATTCAATCTATGGTTTATGTTCATTTATATGGACATCAAATATAAATAGAGCATTATATTTATCAAAGAAGATTAAAGCAGGTAAGGTGCTGATAAATAGTATGAGTGACAGTAATTGGTCTGTTCCGCATGGAGGCTTTAAACAATCTGGGTTTGGCAGGGATAAATCTATTGAATCCTTGATGCAATATTCAAACTCCAAATTGATATTTATAGAGACAAATAAGGATTATATATGATTATTTTAAAGACCCGAACATTAGAGAGAAATATTGAAGAGGGTGAATCTTATAGCAACAGCTTTAAAAGTTCGACGAGCCTATTATTTACTATATGGTCAATAAACATGATGAATTATCATTTTTTATAACATATGTAATTGTTGACTTCACTAAAAATAAAATGACATATATTTTTACTTACAATGATGACAATGTGAAAATATTGCAGGAAAAAAATGATTCTGATAAATATAAAATGATTAAATGTCCACATTGTGCAATTTATGATGATAGAGATGAAAGTATACTGGTTTTCAATGAAGATGAAAACTTTTTTGCAAAAATATTTATGCAAAATGATGAAATACATATTTATGAATTAAAAGATTTAAACGGCTTAAACGACCAGAATTGGAAACTTAGTCATACTTTTTACAAAGATTATGAGAATCCCAATTATTTTATAATGTCAGCAGTCAATTCGGAAAACATTCTGCATATTATTAGAGTATCACTCAATTTAGATGAAATTCAAATATTATTTAAATTGGAAGGGAAGCCAATACCACCACATGTTATTAAGAATTATCAGAAATTTTTATTTCTCAGTGATGAATTTAGATATTCACAATTTGAACTCAGGAAAAAAGACAAAATAGTGACTCAAAATGAGTTTGGCAGACTCTACTATAAGATGACAACAAAGGTGAATGTGCAAAATGATGATAAATTGGATTTTTCAAATAGAAGAAAGATTCTGCTTAAAAAACTAACAGATGAGTTGGATGTAAAATGCCTTAATGGAAGAATACTTGCTGTAAACAAATTGACAGGAGAGAAAAAATATTATCAGACAACAGGAGGTAGCCCAGCTCACTTTGAAGTGGACGAGAAAAATGGATGTGTGTATACTTCAGCTCATAATTTTTTCAGTGTTCAAGATGGAGTTTTGTACTTAGAACCTGCAGTTATAGACAAGTTTAAAATTTCTGACAATGAATTGATACATGAAGGCAGGTTTACCACTCCCGCAGGCTATAGATTTACTTCACATAGAATTTTTGAGATTGAAGGAAATACTTATCTTTGTACATTTGGACAGCCTAACAGACTTTTTATAGTTGATACAAACAATATGGAATTGTTTCACCATGAAGATATAAATGGTGATGAATTATCTGGCAAAGATTTATATCAATATATAAATACAAGAGAAGGTGATTTTGAAATAATTGCTTTGGAGGTTTCGAAAGACGGCAGATACATTATGTTTATAGGATCACAATATATTTACATATACGATTTTATTGAAAGACAGATATGTAAGAAAATAGCTCATTATTTTGAAACTGAACTGGATGTTTCAATGAAAGATTATGTTATTCGTACAGTGCATATAAATTATTTGAATTGAGGAGGGTGTTGTGAAAACAGTTTATGAGGACATTGAAATTAACATTACATCGGCAGATAAAAAACAGTGGTTTATAATTGTTTCAAATCTCAAGCCGAACAGTAATACAGAGACAATCGCAGAGAAGATGTATGAAAAAATCAAAGATATTCTGAATGAATATAAATTGACAATATTCCATGAAAGAATTTTTGGCAGTATTAAACAATGTGGAATAGTTGAAGAAATACGAAAAAGATTTCTTGAAAATGAGAATTATAGTTATTTAGACGGAGCACCTTATTGGGGAGAAGGCATTTCTGGCGTGATACTGCATGCTGTTAGATTTGAAGAGGAAGATGAACTGGTAAACCTTGATGAAAATGGGGTTTGGGGCTGTATCTGGAAGAGTAATGCGGCGGATTACATAATGCTTCACTCGGTAAGGGGCAATTGTACAGAGGATTATTACAGTCAAACTAAGCAAATGTTTGAAAATGCATATGACATATTGAATAAATATGGATTTTCTTTTAACAATGTAATCAGAACATGGATATATATTAATGAAATATTGTTACAGTATAACGAGTTTAATAGGGCAAGAAATGAAATATTTACGAAATACGGATTGCTGAAAACTGATAGGGAAGAAAATCCAGAGGATATTTTTCTTCCTGCCAGTACAGGAATAGGATGCAATAATATTTTTGGTTGCTCGGCGGTTACAGATTTCTTTGCAGTAAAAATTAAGGATTCATCTAAAGTTAAAATTGTAGTGGAGACAGGAAAGGGTCAAAAATCGGCATATAGATATGGCTCGGCATTTTCGCGTTCCATTGTGCTGAGTTGTGAAGGAGTAAATTACATATATTTATCAGGAACAGCTTCCATAAATGATAAAGGTGAAACAGTGTATCAAGATGATATAGAAGGTCAGATAGAAAAAACTTTTTCTGTAATTGATGGATTGATAAAAACATATAATGCAGAGCTGAGAAATGTATGTGAAGGTATTGTCTTTATTAAAAATGAGAACTATTATGAGGATTTTATTAAATTTACAGAAAAGAATCAATTGACTTTGCCGACATTTTGTGTGAAAGCTGATGTGTGCAGAGATGACTTGTTGTTTGAAATGGATGCAATTTTGATTGCTGAAAATTTATAATTTTATGGGAGGGTTCAATATTGAAAAAATATCTAAAATTATGGGGAACATTTTTTAAATATTCTTTAATTAATGCAGTTGAATATAAATTGAACTTTTTTCTTGGAGGATTGTTCGAATTTTTCTGGGTTATTGCAAATTTTATATTCTTTAAAGTGATATATGAGAATGCTACAGATATTGCAGGATGGGTTGAAAATGAGGTTTTACTATTGGTATTTGTGTGCGGATTGATTGACAGCATACATTCTTTCTTATGTGCAACAGGATATATATCAATTCCAGGAAAAATTAACAGCGGTGAATTGGATTTCTTAATATTGAAGCCGATAAACAATCGTTTCTATATGGCTTTTCAATATGTGAATATCGGGCAGATTTTTAATATAATATTTAATTTTATAATGACTACATATTTTCTTTTTATGGTATATCCAAATTTGGGAGCAGGGAAAGTTGTGTTATTCTATCTGCTTGTTTTAAATGGTTTGCTTATAGTGAATACTTTTTATTTTATGCTTTCAATGCTGGCGTTTTGGGTGATTCAAGTTTCTGCAATCATTGGTTTTTCACAGGAGCTGTTTACGATAGGCAATAAGCCAATTAATATTTATCCTAAAGTACTGCAAAAGATATTTACGTTTATTGTGCCATTTGCGGTTGCATTTAGTTATCCGGTTTTGTTTTTGAAAAATGAATTGTCTATATCTGGTGTAATGATGTCGTTTGTAATATCGGCCATATTCTTTTTGGTATCTTGTTTTGTTTATAAAAAGGGAATAAAACGCTATTCCAGTGCGAGTAGCTAAATAGATTAAAATATAATTTTTGAGGGTGAGCTTATGAGTATTATAAAAGTGAAAAATTTATGTAAGTCATACAAATATTACAAAAAAGAAGAGGGCTTGAAAGGTTCTTTGAAGAACCTTATTCATAGGCAATCTTTGTATAAGGAAGCAGTTAAAAATTTAAATTTTGAGATAGAAGAAGGCGATTTTATTGGGTTTATAGGTCTGAATGGTGCAGGAAAGACTACTACCCTTAAAATGCTTTCCGGTATATTGAAACCAACAGCGGGTGATATTGATATATTGGGATATGATCCATTTGGGAGAGATTATAAATTTTTAAAACAGATATCCTTTGTAATGGGAAATAAAAGCCAGCTTTGGTGGGACATTCCGGCAATAGATTCTATTAAAATGAATAAAGATATTTATGGGGTCAGTGATTCGGATTACAAAAGACAATTGAACAATTTAATAGAAATCTTTGGTGTGGAAAATCTACTGAATACACAGGTTAGAAGATTATCATTGGGAGAACGTATGAAAATGGAGTTGATAGTGGCTCTGATTCATTCCCCGCAAATAATATTTCTGGATGAACCTACAATAGGCCTTGACATAATATCTCAATATAAAATAAGAGAGATGCTTAAAGATTACAATAGAGTAAATAAGGCAACAATTATTTTAACCAGTCACAATTTGGATGATATAGAATCTCTATGCAATAATCTATTAATTATTGATGAGGGGTCGCTAATCTATAACGGTGCATTTAGTACATTCATTAATGAATATTCAAAGAACAAAGCTATAAACATTAAGTGTAATTCAAATAAAAGGCAGATTTTGGAGAGTATTAAAAACTTTGAACCTGATTTGATTGAAGAGAATGTAGATGATATTAAGATAGTTATGAATAGTGAAAAGGTTCTAATGCTTACGAATGTACTGCTTGGAGAACACCTTTCTGATATCAAGGATATAAGTATAGAAAATACTGATATTCATGAGATTTTGCGTAAATTTTATGATTGATAGGAGAGTAATATGAAGAAATACTTAACAATAATATTATTGAATATTCAAAGTTCAATGGAATATAAATTCAATTTCATTACAACTCTTATTTGTTCACTTATACCATTTGGAATAAATAGTATCATATGGTATGCATTGGGTAATTATTCAGCAGAAGCGTTTGGATATACTTTAAAAGAAATGGTTGCATATTACTTTTGCATAATGATAACGGCACTGCTTGTCAACAGCAATGTGGTGCATGCTGTGGCAGGAGATATACAATCAGGCGGATTAAATAAACATTTGTTGCTGCCGTATAAATATACAATATATCAATTGTGCAATGATTTGCCAATGAGAATAGTATACATAATATTTGGTATCATTCCGATAACGCTATTGAGTGTAATTTTAAAAGATTTTATGGAGTTTAATTTCTCACCAGTCAATTTGATACTCTACATTGTCATGATTGTAATCGCATATGGAGTGAATTTTTATTTGTATTATTTTATAGGTTTGGTAAGTTTTTATTTTACAAGAATAGGAAGCTTTATGGGAGTGTATGGAGTGGTAGTAAGTTTACTTTCGGGAAGATTGTTTCCATTGGACATAATTCCTGGTATCATACGAAAAATATTATTGCTATTACCATTTCAATTTACTGGATATGTGCCAGTTACTGTACTGCAAGGAAGATATACAGGTCAAGAATTTATTATAGTATTGTTATCAGGAATATTTTGGATAGTATTTTTTAGATTTCTATGTAAGTTAATGTTGAAAAAAGGGTTGAAAAATTATACAAGTTTTGGTGGTTGATAAACATGGAATATTTTTTACAAGCATTATCATATGCGGCAGGTGAAAAGAGAAAAATTACAAATTTAATTGAAAGTCAAAATTTAACCAGTGAAATGATAGACATATTTCAAAGGTTATCTTTGGAACATTATAGAGAATATAATGGTGATATATATGACATAGCAATAGAGAGTGCATTGAAAACCATGGGAGATAGGCCGCGGAATCTTTCGAAATTATTATTTGCAACATCAAGTTTTCATGCTGAAAGAGAATTTAGCAGAATCAATAATTTAAAGGATATTAATTCAATAATATCTTCACTGGAATTACAGGCATATCCATATGGAATATTTCTATCTGACTGTGCTAATTTTATTTCAGCCGTAAAAATAGGAACAAGTCTAGTAATGGCAGACAGCGAACCTGTATTATTTATTGTTTCAGATGTGGTTGGCGATAGTGAATCAAGAATAGTCCCGCCTGGTCTTGCTATAAAAAGTGATGCGGCGGCAAGCGGCATTATTACATTTGATAGAGAGCAAGATTCTTTTCGTATTTTGGAAATAGCACAATTTCACGATTGCCAAATGATTGAAAAGGGGAAAAATTTAAATGAAAACTATTCAAAAGGATTTATCAATTGTGTTGAATTTGTAAAGGATAGATTCTTGGATGGAAGAAAGATAGATTTTATTGTACTGAATAATAACAGCGTAAGTTATATAAAAAGTTTTTCAAAATTATGGAATATTGATATAAATAATTTTTATACCAAACAAATAAAACATTTTGCACATTGTTTTTCAAGTGATATTGTAATCAATTTGGTCGAAATGAAGAATGACGAATTATTGCGGAATGGTATGAAAATACTTGCAGTATCGACAAGTCCAACATCAATAAGTGCAATGTATATGGAATATGTATGCTGAATGCTGAAAGAGAAATGGAGAGATTAGTATGTGTGCTATATTCGGATATGTATTATTAAAGGATAACATTGGCAGTAAACCTGATTTGCATACACTGAAGAGGATGGGTGAAATTTTAAGTCATAGAGGACCTGATGGAGAGGGATTTTTCATGACTGATTTTGCTGGTGTTGGATTCAAAAGACTGAGTATTGTAGGTCTTGAAAATGGAAATCAGCCTATATTTAATGAAAATAAAGAAATATGCATAGTTTGTAATGGGGAAATATTTAATTATAGAGAACTGCGGGAACAGATGTCACAAAGGGGACATATATTCAAAACTGACTCTGATTGTGAGGTTTTAGTACATTTATATGAGGAATATGGGTTTGATTTTCTGGACAGGTTAAATGGACAATTTGCATTAGTAATAATTGATATATCAAAGAAGTTGGTGTTTGGGGCAAGAGACCAATTTGGTATTATACCTTTATATTATACAGTGGTTAACGATTGTATCCTGTTTTCATCAGAAATTAAAGGATTGCTGGTCAATGATATGGTTGAAAAAAGGGTGGATTTAACGGGGTTCGATCAATTTTTATCGTTACCGCATTTGGTTAGTCCAAGAACCATGTTTGAAAATGTTAAAAGTCTTTCTCCAGGACATGCAATGTTAGCTGATACACAGAGAGGAAAATCAAATGTATTCAAATATTGGGATGTGGAATATCCAATGTTTGATGAGGATTATTCCGAATTAAGTGAAGACTATTATGTAGAAAAACTTGATATACTTTTAAATAAATCTATAAATTACAGAAGTAAAGCGGATGTGGAAGTTGGAGGGTTTCTGAGCGGTGGTTTAGATTCCTCCCTTATATCCTGTATATTGGGAGGTAATTCACCAGACAAAAAATTATTTTCAATTGCATTTAATCAAAAAGGGTTTAGTGAAACAGAGTATCAACAGATGGTGGTTGATAAAATCCAAGCTTCTCATTTTAAAGCTTTATTTAATACCAGTGATATTGCTCAAAGACTTGAAAGAGTGATTTATCATAGTGAAGCACCTGTAAAAGAAACATATAATACCGCTACGCTGAAATTATCCGAATTAGCGAGAAAAAATGGAATAAAGGTTATTCTTACAGGGGAAGGAGCTGACGAGCTTTTTGCAGGGTATCCAAGTTATCGGTTTGATAAGTTTCGTAAACTGAGGGGAAATGAAAATATATCAGAGCAAGAAAAAAATTTAAGATATAAAGTATGGGGTGATACAGATTTTAAGTATGAACATGATCTTGTAAATCTGGTTAATTGGAAGAAAAGTTTATTAAGTGATGATTTAATATCTTCATTTGATCAATTTGATTTTATGAATCATGAAGTGGTATCACATAACATGATTGTAGGTAGAGACCCGATTCATCAAAGGTCATATATAGATTTAAAAGTGAGATTGGCAGACCATCTTTTATCAGACCATAGTGACCGAATGTTAATGGCAAATTCGGTGGAAGGAAGATTTCCGTTTCTTGACATTGATTTGGTGAAATTTTTATCAAAAGTGCCCCCAAAATATAAGTTAAAAGATTTCACAGAAAAATATATATTGAAGAAATTAGCACATAAATATATTCCAAAAGAAATTATAAATAGAGAAAAATTCATATTCATTGCTCCAGGAAGTACATATCTGCTGAGAGAAAATTATGACATGATAAGTGATTTATTATCATATGAAACCATAAAACGACAAGGATATTTTAATCCAGATAGGGTTGAACTTTTAAAGAAAAAGTATTTGTCAAAAGATTTTCAAATAAATACATCCATTGATATTGATGAAATGATAATGGTTATAACCTTTAATTTATTTTTAAAGGTATTTAATATGCCAAATTTATAAAAACGGAAGGATAATGGTGATGGATAACTTAAAAGGAGAATTGCGTGAAATCTGGGTTGAAATGCTGAAAAGAGAAGATTTCAGTGATGAAGATGATTTTTATGCTTTGGGAGGTACATCATTTCAAGCATTCACTTTATTAGTTAAGATAAAAGAACGATTTAATGTTGAATTGAAATTAATTCACTTGCTTCAAAATGTTACTGTCAAATATTTGGTGAATCTGATAAATACATATAGGAGAGATAATGAATAAAACAGTTATATCAATGTTTTGCGAAACAGCGCATAAATATCCTGAAAATATATGTTTGAAATATAGAGAGAATAAATATACATATAGAGAAACAAATTATAAATCAGATATTCTCGCAGGATTTTTCCTTGAAAAGGGAATAAAAAAAGGTGATTTTATTGGAATATATCTTGGAAAATCAGAATTTTTGATTTTTAGCATACTGGCAATTATGAAAATAGGAGCAATATATGTTCCGCTATCTCAGAATTACCCTACAGGGCGAATTCAGCATATTATAAATGATGCCGAAGTTAGGTTTATTTTGACTGATGATAGAAAAAATGAGAAAATTGACAATTTAAATAATGTTGAGTTCATTAATACAGAGAAATTTTTCAAAAACGAAAAAACATACAGTATAGAGCCGGTAAACTTGTGTGTTGATGATATAGCTTATTTGTTCTATACATCTGGGTCGAGCGGACAACCTAAAGGAGTGCTGATTCATCAAGCGGGTTTTTATAACAGAATATTGTGGCAGAAAAATTATTTTGCCATGGGGCAGGAGGAAGTTTGTTTATTAAAGGCACCAATAGGATTTGATATATCCTTGTGGGAAATATTTTTGCCAATTGTTTCTGGAGCTGTATTAGTGATTGCAGAGGATGAGGGGTATAAAGATTTTTCATATTTGATTGCACTGATGGAAAGGGAGAGAGTATCAGTTCTTCAATTTGTGCCATCACTGTTAAATATTTTTATGATGAAAATAAAAAATATGCCAATGAATTCATTAGTGATAAAGAAAGTGGTTAGCAGCGGTGAAGAATTGACTGCTAAATACATAAACAATTTTCTGAAGATTTTTAAAGATTGTAAATTGTATAACTTTTATGGACCAACTGAAACGACAATTTGTGTAACAGCAAAGGAATATACCAGTCAACATACATATGAAAATGTTTCACTAGGTAAACCAATAGATAATGTAAATATATATTTGTTGGATAATGAGAAAAATATAATAGAAGAAGACGGAATTCAGGGAGAAATCTATATATCGGGGACTTGTGTTGGCAAGGGATATTTGAATTTACTAAGGGAGAGTAAAGAGAGTTTTTTGCAAAATCATATTGATTCGTATCCTTTGTTATATAGAACAGGTGATATGGCAAAGTATATAGACGGAGAACTTGTGTTTATTGGTAGAAATGACAGCACAATAAAGATTGATGGGAACAGAGTTGATTTGGGGGAAATAAACAGTCAAATCAGTATACTTCCATTTATAGAAAATGCAGTAGTTAAGATGGTGGATAAAGGATATGGGAAACAGAGTATAGCTGTATTTTACAAATTGGCAGAAGTCCCAAATATAGAGGAAGAAAAAGCGATATCATTAATAACTGAGCATTTGAAGAAAAATCTAGTCGATTATATGATTCCGCAAATTTATATTAAAAAAGATTCATTTGAATTAACAGATAATGGAAAAATAGATATTTCAAAGTTGAATATAAACCTTAAAACTAATATTCAGAAATCATATGGCAAATTTAATACAATATATAATCTCTTTGTAAAGTATACAAACAATAATGATGAAAATATGAATTTCTTTGAGGCTGGTGGTTCATCAATCGAAGCCTTGATATTAATAGAAAAAATAAATCAGGAATACAATGTTAACTTATCAATAACAGATTTATATGGAAGAATGACTGTTACAAAAATAATTGAAATAGTGAAAAATAAGATTGAGGAGGAAAATATATGTTAATAAGTAAATATGCGGAGCATAAGCGTGATTTCCCAGAATATTATGATAATTTTTGTATTCATAATAACATCAGAATGGTTATGGATTTCATTGGGGTGGAGAAAGTGGATAATTATATAGATACTACAAGCGGAGTATCTATGCCCAAAGTTGGGATTGAAGAGTTTAATTTGATATATAATATCAACACCTCTGGAGTTCTTGAACCATATGATGAGAAGATGCATATTTCATTAAGCGATAGGAGTGATGATAAAGCTTGGAATGATATAAAAAAATGTATAAATAATGGTATACCGATAGTTGTTTTAATAGATGTTTTTTATTTAGAACATCTCCCATACTATAAAAATGCTCATGGAGTGCATTCTGTTGTGATTTATGGTTATACAGATGATGAACGGTATGTTGAAATAGTGGATTGGTATAAGCCATATTTTTATATAGGCAGGATAAGTATTGATGATTTGAAATGCGGAATGGCATCAAAGAATCCTTTTGGAGAACTTATAAACAGCGGATATCCTATTAGGAATAAATGGATACATATAGAACCTAGTGGTTGGAATGCTACAAGTCAGGAGTTGTTGTATAAAACGGTTGAAAAACAATTAAAGACTTTCTATTTGGCAGAACTAGAGGATGAAAATTTTTACTATGGTTTTGGAATTTTAAACAGAATTAAAGAGATTTTAACGGAATTAACAGATTATCCTCAAACAGAGTTGAAAAATATATGTGAGCGTTTACATAAAAAAATATTCCTCATGTATAAATACAGTGATTTCAATTTTAATTATATGAAAAAAATATTTGAAGAGTTGAAGATGACTGAATTTCAACAAGAATTGAATGTTCTAAATAGCCGTACAGAGTATTGGAGAAAGTTTTTAAATCTTTTGATAAAAACGGTTGTTGCGGATACAGATGTTTTGTATAAAAAAGTAATGAGCCAATATGATAAGGTACTACATTTTGAAAATGAAGTTTTTAGTACATATGATAAAATTTTAAATCACATTTAGGAGTGGATTCATGGATGAAAATTTCAAAGCAATAACGGAATATTTTAAAGATATAGTTTCAGCATTTCCACATGAAATAGCGGCTATTTATCATGAAGAGAAAATTAGTTATAAAGAGTTTGATGAGCTTTCAGATATTATTTCATACACTTTAATTGATAGAGGAATTAAAAAAGGTGACGTTATTGGAATAATGATGAACCAGTCAATAGAAATGCTGGCAGGGATTTTTGGTGTTTTAAAAGCGGGTGCGGCATTTATGCCAATAGATGCTGAATTTCCTGCTGATAGAATAAAATACATGTGTACAAACAGTAAAACTTCAATAATATTGAGGGATGGAAATATTAACAGAAATGATTTAGATTTGTCATGCACACAGATTTTCATAAATGATATAGTAAGCAGTTTTGATAAAAGCATATTTAATAAAAACTATTTACCAATAAAATTGTGTGGTAATGATTTGGCATATGTCATATATACTTCTGGTTCGACTGGTGTACCCAAAGGAGTTATGATTGAACATTCTGCAGTGATAAATTTAAATATAGGCATGAAAGAAATTGTTGATTTCCATGTTGGAATGAAAATTCTGGGTAATACAAGATATGTTTTTGATGTATTTATTGTGGAATCATTGATTGCCTTGGCAAATGGATTAAATGTAGTTTTAATTGATTGGTCTGAGCAGAGAAATCCTAAAAAAATAATAAAAATAATGAAGAAGCATCAAATTGATATTGTGCAAATGACCCCATCAGCTATAACTTTTTATAATATATATGATAATGATTTAAAAATATTTAATAATGTAAAATATATTCTTGTGGCGGGAGAAGCATTTCGCCTGTCATTACTGGAATTGTTAAAAAAATATACAAATGCCAGAATATTTAATTTATATGGACCGACAGAGGGTACTGTTTATGCAACATATAGTGAATTGACTGAGAAAGCGGATGTAGATATAGGAAAGCCTCTGAAAAATATATCAGCTTATATCTTTGAAGAGGGGAATGCCTGTCAAGGTATTCCCCGACAAATTACAGAAATTGGTATACCAGGGGAATTGTATATTGGAGGAGCATGTTTGGCAAGGGGATATCTATATAACGAGAAACTCACAAGAGAAAGCTTTGTTAAAAATCCCTTAAATAATGAAGAGATAATATATAAGACAGGAGATATTGTAAAGTGGTTGCCAGAAGGAGATTTATACTTCGTTGGAAGAAAAGATGATCAAGTAAAGATAAGAGGTTTTAGAATAGAGTTAAGCGAAATTGAAAAAAGTGTATTGGAGTCTGAACTGGTTTTTCAGGCAGTAATTATAGCAGTAGATAATGAAGACTTAGACAAATACCTATGTCTATTCTATAAACTTAAGACTGGAGTTGCTAAAACGGATATCATTAACTATTTAAAGAAAAAATTGCCTGATTATATGATTCCGAGTACGTATATTGAGATAGAATCAATGCCAATGAATGATTCAAATAAAATAGATAAAAAAGAATTATTAAATTACTTAAGAGAGGAAAGATAAAATGGATAAGAGTATAATACAATTGTTACTGAAAGGCCTTGATACTGACAAAACTGCAGAGGAAATAGATGTTTCTGAGGAATTGGATGTTATTGGGGTGAATTCAATAAATTTTATTAAATTTATTGTAGAGATAGAGAATTTTTATGATATTGAATTTGATGATGATAGTCTTGATTATAAGCACTTTAAAACAGTAGATGATTTAATTAAAACTGTAAAGGAAGCCATTAGTGCTTAAGGTGAAGTACAATGAGCGAACAGCTAATGGTTAAAACAATACAATTTTCACCAATACATAAAATGGTGGAAAAATATGTTGATATAAATAATTTTGACAATAAATTTCATATTATTTCTGGACCATGTGCCGTGGAGGACGCGGAACAAATGGAGAAGATTGCTAAAGTTTTAGTGAAAAATAATCTTAAAATTATCCGAGGCGGATTATTTAAACCAAGAACATCACCCTATGCATTTCAGGGACTCCAGCAAAATGGGTATAAGTTGCTAAAAGATGTGTGTGAAAAATATTCTCTTATCAATGTATCAGAAATATTAGATACACGTGATGTGGAAGAAGCAATAAATTATATTGATATTATTCAAATTGGGTCGAGAAATATGCATAATACTTCATTGTTAAAAGAAGTTGGGAAGACAAATAAAGTGATATTGCTAAAACGAGGAATGATGTCAACTTTAAAAGAGTTTTTGTTAGCTGCGGAGTACATAGTATCATCAGGCAATAGAAATGTTATATTGTGTGAAAGAGGGATTCGCACATTTGAGGATAGTACAAGGAATACATTGGACATAAGCAGTGTTGCGATTATTAAAAGAGAAACAACTTTACCAGTTATCGTTGACCTTAGTCATTCATTAGGAAGAAAAGATATTTTATTGCCAGTATCTAAAGCGGTGAAAGCATTAGGTGCTGATGGGCTGATGATAGAGGTGCACAGTAATCCATCCAAAGCATTGTCTGATGAAAAACAGCAATTATCAATTGAAGAATTTCAAAATTTTTATGAAGAATTTCAAGATTAACAAGAATCGTTTTAGTTAAATCGAACCGACCTTGTCATTCTTTTGAGAGATGAAATGATTGATGTATTGTGTTTGAAAAAAACAGATGATATAATAAAGCGCAATATCAGGAGTGTGCTATGAAGAACAATGACCCACCATTTGAAATTACAAACAATATCATAACCCTTGTGGCTGACATCGGTGAGCTGACAGGAAGGCTTACTGCAACTCATGGTCTTTCTATGAGCCCTACCTTGCGCAGAAGCAATCGTATTCGTACCATTCATGCCTCGCTTGCCATCGAGCAAAATTCTCTGAGCATTGAGCAAATAACGGCAATCATAGGTGGTAAGCTGATTATCGCACCACCTAAAGATATTGCCGAGGTCAAAAATGCTTATGAAATTTATGAGCATAGTGACAAGCTTGATCCTTACAATGTGGATGACTTGCTTACAGCGCACGGCATTATGATGCGTGGACTTAATGATGAATCCGGAATGTTTCGCTCAAAGCCAGTGGGTGTAGTTAATCAGGATGGTGAGGTACTGCACTTCGGAACACTTCCGAGGTTGGTGCCAAATCTGATGTTTCAGCTTTTGGACTGGATTTGTAACAGTGACTTACATATGCTGATTCGTAGTTGCGTTTTTCATTATGAGTTTGAAGTCATCCATCCTTTCGCAGATGGCAATGGGCGCATGGGGCGTTTGTGGCATACTTTGCTACTGTCTAAATGGAACCCAATTTTTGCATGGCTTCCGATAGAGTCTATCATCCACAAGCGCCAGCGGGAGTATTACAATGCAATTAATGCATCAAATAATGTGGCGAATAGCACGGTGTTCATCGAATTTATGCTCACAGCTATCAAAGCATCGCTCATAGAAGCGATTTCTGCGATTGATGGAATGAGCGATGAACCTATGTCAAAAGAAACTGTTCGAACAAAGGCGATAGAGCAATTCTTGACACAGCATCCATACATCATGAATGCAGATGTGCGCACGCTCTGCGGTGTATCGGCGGCAACAGCTAACCGGATTCTCGTCGGACTGGTAGATGATGGGGTACTGGAAAAATACCGCGAGGGCGGACATTGGGCTTATCGGGTGAGATAATAAAAGTCGCAAAATAGAATTTTGATGCAGTTTTTTCTTGTTTTGGCAATAATTGTTTTAGTTTCTTCAATCGAATCTTTTGAAAAATTCATTTTAAACTCTTTTGCTTGTGTTATCTTTTGTAAGGCTATATAATTTGAATCAAATAGTAAGGATAGGATGGTGAATATATGTCAGCAGGAGCAAATACTGCTATTGTAGCAGCTATAGCGGCACAAGAGCTGCGGAGGCAAAAGGAAATCTATTCGCTTGTTGTAAATGGTATAAGAGATATTAACCAGATATCCGTAATAAAAAAACTCTCCACCAAAGCCACTATCAGATATTTAGAAAAAACCATCCGTGAAGCTAATACTTATAAGAAAAATAATAATCGTTATTGGTCTGCTTTTGTTGGGGCTTATATTGATGAAGTAAGGAGCCAAATTGTTCTTGCGGCTTCAACAAAAGAATTGGTCATAATTACAGGCGATTACAGTAAAATGGCTATCACAGTGTATTCGGTTTTGGGATGGATTTTTCTCGTGTTCGGTTTGTTATTAGCTCCTATTACATTTGGGATAACGCTTGTAGTTTTAGGCGGAGGAGCGGCATCTTTCTTTGTCTTGTCACATCATACCAAAAAAACAATGAAACATTTCAATACATATTATGATTTGATTCATACAAAGAAAATCAATACAATTCAAGGAATAGCGCAGATTACACAACAATCACCGATAAGTGTGGAAAACGAAATTCAAGATTTAATAAACAAGATGGTTTTTATAAACGCAAGGATTGATAAACAAACCGGTAATATCATTATAGGCGAACTTTTTCGTTTATGAATTATTGTATGGTTTTGCTGATTTAGAAAGAATGCGCCATGGCGCGTTCTTTTGAGGGAGGTTCCAACAAGTGCAAAGTGGATGTAAACTTTATATGGGACGCAAGCGGAGTTATTTGTAAAGAATTTTTAATGAGCGCTTATTATGAGAATGGAGCATTTTATATTATTACATATGCACTTTCAAATAAAGTAACAAATAAAAAACAACTTCGAGGTTGCTGTCTGTGGAGAATGGTTTACCAGTCATGGCATTGGCGAAAATCTTGGACATAAGAACAATGTTGGGAAAACTTTTGTCAAGGGTAAAAATGATTTTTCTGAAAAAATTTATTGACCTCTCGTTATAAGCAGAAACGCCACAGAGTGCGAAATTTGTTGATTCGGACACATTTTTGCTGTATGATAAAGTTATAAATTTAATGTAAAAAAATAAACACATGTATGAAGCCAAAACCTTTAAGGGTTCAATTACGGCTAAAGGTACGGAAATCACGGTAATTTCAAAAGGCACTGACAACGATTATATCAGCCTTACCGATAGTGTTGTCGAAATGAGAGGGGACAAGCGACCTGCAAACTGACTACCTCAATGAAACAACAAAAATCTTCGACTGGGTATAGAAGTGAGCATTGTTTAGATTGATTTTCTTGTTGCAAATGGGCAATTACTTGTGTAACTTGCCTTTAAGTTACATAAAATGGTATAATTCCCACATAATGTTTGCAGGAGGTTTTTGTGAAGAATTTTATAAAGGACAAAAAAATCCACATTGTACTCTCTATTTTTTTTATAATTATTTTAATATTTAATCCTTTTTCAAAAGAGAAAGACAGTAATGATACACAACATGTACCATTTTATTATGAAAATAGTTTTGATGGTACAAATAATGATTTCAGAGAGGACTCCTGGAAAAGTGAAGATGTGGTTTTTGGAAGTGCATTAAATATTGCCAAAAGCGGAGTCAGTTCTTTAAGAATTGAACATGAAGAACAAAACGATTCAAGATATGTTTTTTCAGTTAAAATGAGAAAAGATTGTATATATAAGCTATCTTGCTGGATAAAAACAGAAGATGTGGGATTGGAAGAAACTGGTGCAAACATATCAATCGCCCAAGGAACTTTTTACTTCGGAGACCTTAAGGGAACAAATGACTGGCAGTTTGTAGATGGGTATATACGAGCGCTGAGTGATAAAGATACAAATGTTTTTCTGCGTCTTGGAGGATATTCAAGCGAAAATAGCGGAATAGCATACTTTGATGATTTTAAAATTGAAGAACTGAAAGAATTACCAACAGGGATTGATATGAATTCCGTAAATGTTGTAGGTACTTCAGGATTCTCTGATAAACAGATGATCGAATGGCAATATTCAATAGGTTACACTATATTGTTTTTCATAATAGGATTTATATTTTTTGTAATATATAAATCAATAAAGGCACCTGGAAGTAAACCCGTTTTTCAGGGAGAATATGCGCTGTTTATAATTTTTGCGGCAGCGTTTGCTATAAGGCTTTTTGCAAGTCCTTTTGCAAGAGGTTTTGAGGGTGATGTGAATTTATTTAAACAGTGGGGAAACATAATGGCAAGAGATGTTTTCAATTTTTATGAAAATGCAATGGCTGAAGCATCCCTTGCGGATTATCCACCATTCTATATGTACGTACTGGGATTCCTCAGTAAATTAATGAATCTTTTCGGAATAGAAGTTAACACAGCGGCATTCCGTTTTGTGATTAAATTACCACCAATGATAGCGGATTTGGTTACAGCATATTATATATATAAAATTTGTTTGTTTGTTTCAGAAAAGAAGAATACATGGCTTAAGGGAAATTGGCTTGTTTTCTTACCTGCGCTCTATCTCTTTAATCCCATGGTACTGCTTGATTCGGTGGTGTGGGGGCAAATGGATTCTTTCCTCGTAATGTTTATGGTAATTGCACTTTATTTTGTTATGAAGAAGAAAGTAATTCCTGCGGCATTATTTTTTGCAATATCAATTACCATAAAACCTCAGGGATTCTTTGCTGGACCAGTACTCTTATATTATGTATTGTTCGAGGGCGAAATATGGGATAGAGTTAAGAATTTCGCAAAGGTTGCAGTAACAATGCTGGTAACAACATTATTGATTACTCTTCCATATACTTTGAAAAATATAATGTTTTTACCTAATCTAATATTAAATACTGCCGGCGGTTATAAATATGCATCAGTTAATGCGTTTAACTTCTTTACTCTGTTTGGAAATAACTGGGTTGAAGATGAGACAAATACTATGCTTGGAATACCTATGGCGGATCTTGGAATGATTTTTCTAGGTGTAATTCTTTTGTCAGGTGCAATATTATACTATTTTCTTCCTAAAGACTATAAAGCAAAACCTATGCTTATAGGACTTTATTTAGTAATGGGATTATTTTGTTTTCTCAATAGAATGCATGAAAGATACTTGTTCCCAGTTCTTGCACTCGCACTTATTGTGGCAATAATGGATAATAGTAAGTTTATGATGATGATATTTGCGCTGTTAACTGCAACTTCATTTTTCAATTCATTACTCATATTACAGCGATACTGTTCAGGGCAAAACATATACGAATTTGGGGAATATCAATTGGTTTATTATGTTTCAGCCGCCAATATAGCGGCATTTGCATTAATTGTTTTTTACATTATTAAAAGGATACGTTCTCTAAAAGATGAAACGATTTCAGGGGGTGTATGTGATGAAGTTTAAATTGAACACTAAAAAAAGAATAGCCGCATTTATAGCAGTGATACTGATATTGGTTATTGCCATAGGATACATAATATTTACAGCAATAACTGGAAGTAAAGTTGGACAGTTAAATAATGGTGGGTTTGAGTCATGGATATTTGGAAAGGCATCCAGTTGGACTATTTATGACTATGAGCAAACCGCTGATGAAGAGCCTTCAGAAGTGAAAATTGAGAGAGATAAAACAGGAGGTATAGACGGAAGCAGTGCTCTTATGATTGAAATTGCTGGAGCATCAGATGATGTACGGCTTTATCAAGAGGTAAAAGTGCGACCATCAACCAACTATAAACTTACAGTTTCTGTTAAGGTGGACGGAGTTATTGAAAAAGGCGCAGGTGCAGGGCTTTCAATATATGACCAGAGAATGGTTTATCCAGAATTGATGACAAAGGATACTCAGGACGAATGGGTTACACTCACTGCTTATGCAGTTACAGGTGCTGATCAGAAAACTGTCCAGCTTGCAGTAGGACTTGGTGGTTTTGGTGCTGTAAGTGAAGGGAAAATATGGGTAGACAATGTTGTCATTGAAGAGATTGCCGAAAAGCCGGAAAAACTTAACAATATGTTTGCTCCGCCAAATGAAAATAGTAATCCGCATATTTTACTGTTACCTGAATTTGCAAGTAAATTAATATTCTTTGTATGTAGCTTTGCTGTGATAGTTTTTGTATTCACATTGGTAAAACGTTCTGAGCGCAAGCGAAGAGAAGAATTAAAGGAAGAGTTGGAAGAAGGATTAAATGGGGAAAACCAGCCCGAAGGTAAATTTGAAGAGCCTAGAAAGCTTAAAGAATCTGAAAAATCTTGGAAGCCTGGTATGAAACTTGTAAATAAGACTGAGATATTATTAATGGTGGTTATGACTGTGGCATATATGTTGTTTGCAATGTATAACCTTGGTGATATGAAAGCACCTCAAACATATTTTACACCAGAATATCCTAATAGAGGTGAGTATATAATAGTGTCCCTTGATGGTGAACAGGAAATTTCCAGAATAATGTATAATACAAATCTCACATCTATTTATGATGATGGAAAGAATAAGACGACAGCATATAAAATTCAGTATTTGAATAGTGAAAGCGGGCTTTATGAAGATTTGATGGATATAAAGGATTCCGGTTTTTATAAATGGCATTATGCAGATGTAGGCATAAAAACGGATAGTTTGAAAATTATTTCAGTATATCCTGGATTAAAGATAAATGAAATGGGCTTTTTAAAAAGAGAAGGTCAAAATGATTTTGAAATAATAGAGCCGTTAGCTGTAGCAGAGCTTGTTGCAAATGGGGAACATGATGAGCCATCAGCAGTAGCGGATTATGAAAAATGGTTTGATGAACAGGATACCATAGTTGATACACCATCATTTATGAATAGTACATATTTTGATGAAATATATTTTCCGAGAACAGCATATGAAAATATAAACAATCTTGAGGTATATGAAATAACCCACCCACCATTAGGCAAAATTATTCAGGCAACAGGAATATTGGTGTTTGGTATGAATCCTTTTGGATGGCGTATAATGGGAACTTTATTTGGTGCATTTATGATACCTCTTATGTATCTTATTGCAAAGAAAATGTTTAACAATACATTCTTTTCTTTTATGGCAGCGGCACTTATGCTCTTTGATACCATGCATTTTGCACAGACTAGACTTGCAACAATAGATTCATATACAGCAGTGTTTATTATGCTTATGTATTATTTTATGTATGATGTATTCATACATCGGCCTAGCATAGAAGAATCGGATTATAAATTGAGTTTTAAAAAATATCTTCTGCCATTGGCGCTTTCAGGAGTGTTCTTTGGAATAGGCTCGGCAACAAAATGGATAGGGGTATATGCAGGATTTGGTCTTGCAATACTATTTTTCATTTCAAAGGGAATTGAAATAAACAGTCATAAAAAACTTCCGGAACTCAAGCCAGAGGTTAAGGAAGAAAAATGGTATAAAAATTACTTAAATAGTAATGTCAGGGATACAATTGCATGGTGTATAGCATTTTTTGTAATCGTACCTATTGTTATATATGCGTTGTCATATATTCCATATGTATTTGCGGCGGGGGAAGAACGCTCGCTTCTTAAAATTGTAATGGAGAATCAAGATTATATGTATAACTATCATTCAGGACTTGAATCAGGACATGGGTATTCTTCTGAATGGTGGCAATGGATATTTGATTTAAGACCTATTTGGTATTATGTTGGTACTACTGCGGCAGGGTTTAGATCGACAATAGCGTCTTTTGGTAATCCTGTTATATGGTGGAGCGGATTTGTGGCATTGTTTTCCTCATGTTATATAGCACTTAAGAAGAAGGATGATAAAATTATATTTCCTCTTGTTGGATATGTATGTCAATTGTTTCCCTGGATGTTAGTATTCAGAGCATGCTTTATATACCACTATTTTACATGCTTACCGTTTTTGATATTGTTTATAGTTTATGTGGCAAAGCACTTATATGAGTCTAAAGCAATTAAAAAATGGCATATAATTACGTTTATGATAGTGGTAGGGGTGACATTTTTCCTATTTTATCCGGCTATATCAGGAACAACAGTACAAGAGCGTTTTATTTCGATGCTTAAAATTATGCAAAGCTGGTCTTTTTAAGGAGTAGAAAATGGCAAGTAATGATAGAGAAGTTTGTACACAATATGAAAATTGTGCAGGTGAGTTCTCGAACAAGTGCTTTAGAATTTCATTATACAAAAAAAGTTTTGGATGAATTTATTACAAAAGATAGCCGTGTGATTGAAATTGGTTGTGCAACAGGACATTATGCATTACATTTTTCTGATAAATGTAAAAAATATGTTGGAATTGACCTGTTCCCAGAACATATCGAAATTTTTAATAAAAAAATAATTTTAAATAATTTAAAAAATGTATGTTGTCAAGTAGGCGATGCTGTTAAACTTGAAGGAATAGCTGATAACAGTTTTGATGTTGTATGTTGTTTGGGTCCAATGTATCATTTGCCAATGGCTGAACGTAAGCTTGTGTTTTCTGAATGCAAACGTATTTGCAAACATGGAGGAGTTATAGCTTTATCGTATATAAATAAAATTGGAGTTTATGTAGGAGGCTGTATATATGATTGTGAAAAATATCCTAATGAAATAGCCAATGAATTTGTTCTAAAACAAGGAACAGATGATTTAAGGCCAGGAATTTTTTATTACTCAACACCAGAGGAAATGGAAGAAATTGCTCATGAATATGGACTTTCTAAAATTAGCAATACAGGAACAGATTTTTTTATTACAAAGAAAATAGTTGAACAAATGAGTGATGAAAAATTTGAAATGTTTATGCAACTTTTAGATGAAATGACTAAATATGAATCGTGTACAGGAATGAGTGATCATGCATTACTTGTATGTAAAAAACAATAACCCCAATCCAATATTTTGTCACATTTTACAAATCAAGCATATATTGTAAGTATTAATGCAACACAGGGGTTAATATATGACAATAAGTTTATGTATGATTGTTAAAAATGAAGAGGATGTTCTTCAACGGTGCCTTGAAAGTATCAAAGAATCAGTTGATGAAATTATTATAGTTGACACAGGAAGCACTGATGCAACAAAGGATATTGCCAAAAAATATACCGATAAGGTGTATGATTTTGATTGGATAGAAGATTTTTCAGCAGCTCGCAATTTTTCATTTGAAAAAGCGAGCATGGATTATTGTATGTGGCTGGATGCCGATGATATACTCAGCGAACACAACAGCAATCAGTTTAAAGAACTCAAAGAAAACATGCAAAATGTTGATGTTGTAATGATGAAATACAGCATACAGTTTGATAATTCTGGGAACCCTGTATATTCCTATTACAGAGAGCGTATTTTGAAAAATAATGGTTTATACAAATGGAGTGGAAGAGTTCACGAAGTGATTGAAACCTTTGGAAATATTGTCCATTCTGAAATCGAAATATACCATAAAAAACAAAAAACGGGTAATGACAACCGGAATCTCCGGATATATGAAAAACAAATTGAAGAAAAAGAAGATTTTTCACCCAGAGATATGTTTTATTATGGAAGAGAATTATATTATCATGAAAGATATAGCGAAGCCTCGGAGATGTTTGAAAAATTTTTAGAGAAAGATGGTTGGTTGGAAAACAATATAGAGGCCTGTCAATTTTTAAGTTATTGTTATAATAATTTGAAAAATGAAAAGCTGGCTCTTAATTCACTTCTTCGGTCATTTATATATGACTCTCCGCGTGCAGAAATATGCTGTGAGTTGGGAGCTTTCTTTTTTGACAGAAATTTAAAACAAGCGATTTTTTGGTATGAAACTGCATTGACAATCCCCTGTAATGACAAATCAGGAGCATTTATCATTACCGATTATTATGGATTCTTGCCTTGTATTCAACTATGTGTCTTATATGACAGAATGGGGGATAGAGATAGGGCTGTTTTTTATAATGAACAGGCAGGAAAAATGAAACCTGAGTCAGAAGCTGTTGCATATAATAAAGAGTATTTTTCAAGAAATACAAACGAATATTAATATGTAAGGGGAAAAATAAATGGATTATAATATGCAAAAAAACAATAAT